>Ga0308166_1000539_pt1 | contig 50387 bp, 57 predicted proteins | sample PhyCR2_2_FD_202137 | JGI IMG/M metagenome (GOLD analysis project Ga0308166, IMG submission 202137) | Phyllosphere microbial communities from UC Gill Tract Community Farm, Albany, California, United States - DLSLCC.R2 | ecosystem: Host-associated > Plants > Phyllosphere > Unclassified | place...
GGCAGCATATTTTGCTGAACGGGCATTACATCTTCCAGAGCAACAATGAGATTATTGACCTGGATGCGCTGGTTGCCGGGCTGAAACTGAGATGACGGAAAAATCTGGGGTTCCGGCGTAGAACCCCAAAATGGGAGACCCTGGTTGGGGAAGTATCAGAACGACTCAGAGTATCGGTTCCTATGCCAGAAAGTCGAATGGACAAGGCTATCCATGGCTTGGAAATTGATTTGCGAAACCTGGGGTTAACCATAGAAGAAAAATCAGCTACCGAGCCTATTGAATGCGCACCAGATGCTGATATGGAAGACGAAGTGGGAGATGTGGTGATTTTGCGCAATCAAGAAACCGCTATACCCGCGGCCACCATTGCAACAACACGTTCGCCTGAGCAACACCCCGTCAAAACTCGCACATTCACTCGCCCCAGAACACAACGCCCGTCTTAACAGGAAACAATCGATGAATACTCATTTTACTGCATCCCTGCAGGGTAAAACCCTGTCTGTTTACTCACGAAAATCCGGCAGCGATCACGCAATCGCCATACTTGAACTGGGTACATACTCCCGTTTTTATATTAAAGATAACGATATCTACCACGATAGCCGCGATCTGCACCAAGCTATCATCCATCACGGAACATCCCCAGAGGACGCCCAGACAATATTACGTGCGATAAACGCAGCCGTACTTCGTCGGCGCGATAGGAGGGTTCAGTGTGGGAAACTGACCACAGGTGTCATTCTCGGTGCCGCCGTTACCATGGCTATTGTCACAGCCTGGAACCTTGGTGCATCTGGAACCAGCCCCCTCCTTATTCCGGCGAACCAACAACCCGTATTTCAAGCGCCGGTGATCTCTGTACCTAATTCTCCGGTGGTTCCGATCCAACCAGCCCCTGCAGTAGAATTATCAGCTGATTCGACGCCAACTATCCGCCAGTTTGAACCAGCAGGCGCCCTCCCCAAAGCCGCTGATTATCAAAAAACGGCAGAGATTTTGCGTAAAACAGCCCAAAGCGGCCAATACACGATCGCACTGTCATCAGGCCATCCACGCACGCTGTATGTATTTGCCGACCCGTTGTGTCACAACTGCCAGATCATTGAACCGGCATTAGAAGCCCTGTCAGAAAAATACAATGTTGAGATTTTCCCGGTGACCCTTGTTGGTAAGCAACAGACCCTGAACCTGGTGAGTCCTATCTTGTGCCAGGCTCCTTCGACACGTCTGGCATTATGGAAATCACTGTTCCGCACAGACGCCGGTTTAGCGCCAGGTGAAAGCCCCCCACAACCTGCATCATGTGAAGCCGGTGAAACCGCAATCGCCAAAAATGACGTTGCCTTTAATTACTACACACTCCCGGGCACGCCTTCTTTATTGGCAGATGATGGTCGCTACATCCCCCTGCAGTCACTGAAAAGTGACGATGCGTTGGAAGCCTTCCTGAACTCATCGACCGTCCAGTAATACCAGCCATCCGATCTTTCCCTGATTGAGGTTACTCATGACACGCCCTGTAGAAGTCGACCCGCGCCGGGTGCGCAGGCCGCTAGGTTATACCTTTATAAATGATGCGTTACTTTCTCCGATGGGGGTTCAACTCAGTCTGCTCGCTGGCTTAATTGTGGGCTTCATTATGCCAGCCACACTGTTACTTACCGTCCCCGGGCTGCTACTTCTGATCATGCTGTTTGCCGATCGTCCGTTTCGTATGCCATTACGCATGCCAACGGACATTGGCGGCATGGATCTAACCACAGAACGTGAAATGCCCAAGTACCGCAAAGGTCTCGGCGGATTTTTCCGGTATGTGGTTCGCACCCGCAAATACCTGCCGGCAGCCGGTGTAATGTGCCTTGGGTATGCCCGCGGCAAAGGCTTGGCACGAGAGCTATGGCTGACGTTGGACGACGCTTTGCGGCATATGCTGCTATTGGCTACCACGGGTTCGGGTAAAACGGAGGCTCTCTTGTCGGTCTTCCTGAATTCAATATGCTGGGGACGTGGGATCTGCTATTCGGACGGTAAGGGCCAGAACACACTGGCCTTCGCCATGTGGTCTCTGGCTCGTCGCTTTGGCCGCGAAGATGATTTCTACGTGCTCAATTTCATGACTGGGGGAACGGACAAACTACTGCAGCTGTTGCTCAATGATAAAAAGCGGCAACCCTCAAACACTATCAATCTGTTCGGAACCGCGAACACCACGTTTATCATCCAGCTGATGGAATCCATGTTGCCGCCCGCCGGCAGTGGAGATCAGGGCTGGCAGGACAAAGCAAAATCAATGCTATCTGCCTTGGTTTATGCCATCTATTACAAATGCAAACGGGAAAAACGTCGCATATCCCAAAAGGTCATCCAGGAGTATTTACCCCTGCGAAAACTTGCTGATCTCTACCAAGAAGCCAAGCGAGACGGTTGGCATCGTGAGGCATACAATCCATTGGAGAATTACTTCAACACGTTGGCTGGTTTCCGCATCGAGTTGATTAACAAACCATCGGAGTGGGAACAAGGGGTATACGATCAACACGGGTACCTGATCCAGCAGTTCAACCGTATGTTGACCATGTTTAACGACCTCTACGGCCACATCTTCTCAACCGATGCCGGTGATATTGATATCGAAGACGTACTGCACAACGATCGCATTCTCTGCACGACCATACCCGCGCTGGAACTCTCCAAGGGTGAAGCATCCAATATCGGTAAGCTGTACATTTCAGCCATCCGAATGACCATGGCCAGAGACCTGGGCTGCGAGCTCGAAGGGATGATGAACGATGTACTGATCGTCAAAAAATACAGTGGTAAGTTCCCCTACCCGATCGCCATGGATGAGTTGGGTGCCTACTTTGGCCCGGGTATGGACAACCTGGCAAGCCAGATGCGAAGTCTGGGATATATGCTCATTGTTTCTGCCCAGGATATTCAGAGGTTTATCGCCGAACACAAAGGCGAATACATGACGGTAAACGCCAACCTGCTAACCAAGTGGTTCATGACGCTGCAGGATGAAAAGGACACGTTCGAACTGGCCAGGATCACCGGAGGTAAAGGGTATTATGCAGAACTGGGCTCAGTAGAACAGGCTGGCGGGTTTATTACACCTAACTACGAAGATGCAGCCAATAACTATATTCGTGAAAAAGACCGGCTAGATCTTGGTGACTTGAAAGATATGAGCCCCGGTGAAGGCATGATTTCCTTTAAAAGCGCGCTGGTACCGAGTAATGCCATTTATATCCCGGATGACCAGAAAATGACGTCCTCACTACCGATGCGTATCAACCGTTTCATCGACGTGGAAACACCCACCGAAGCTGAGCTATTTACCCTGAACCCGTCATTAAAGCGCAAATTACCGCCTGCCGCACAGGAGATCGATGGCATCCTTCAACGCCTCGAGCAGGCAATGGATACAACAACATCTGCTGGCATGATGGATCCCGTACTCAAACGCGTTGCTGCAGTGGCACTCGACCTGGACAACCGCGCCGACGTCAGTTATTCACCAACCCAACGTGGTGTGTTGCTGTTTGAAGCGGCCAGAGAAGCTCTGCATCAGAACAAACGCAATTGGCGTCAGCTGCCAGCACCTCATAAACCCATCCGCGTATCAAAAGAAGTCGCACAGTCATTGGCGAACGCCGGCACAAACGAAATCACTTTCCGCTAGAGAGAACCACATGCAACGCTCTGTTATCCGACCGCTCACACTAGCATGGCTGCTGGCGGTGCCATTCATCTCGCTTCCCGTACAGGCTTCACCAACATTCAGCGTAGGCTTTTCCCCTTCTCACTCAGCCAAAGCCGCCGTATTGGATGTGATTAACCAGGCACAACAGACGTTGAACGTCGAAGCCTATTCGTTTACTGACAAGGGTATCGCCAGGGCACTACTTGCCGCAAAAAAAAGAGGTGTCACCGTTAGAATTATCGCGGACCGCAAAGCCAACAGCGATAACTATACTGCAGTAACGTTTATGGACAACAGTGGCCTCAACGTCCGCCTCAACGACAAATATGCTATATTTCACAACAAGATAATTCTGGCTGACGGTCATACCTTGCAAACCGGCAGTTACAACTACTCCTCAAGTGCGGATAAGCGCAATGCGGAAAATGTACTGGTAGTACGCAACCAACCCCAGTTGGTGACAGTCTATCAACAAGAATTCGAACGGCTATGGCTGGAAAGCCAACCACTTCCCCCTAACTACTGAGGCACCGGTATGAGTGACAAAAGCCTGGACTATCGGCGCGGCTATACTGAACTGGTAAGGCTGTGTGCAATGATGTTGATGGCTCTGACGGAAACAGAGTCCAGGGAAGATGACACCAGACCGGTGTTGACAACTGAGCGGGCGGAGAACCTGCGTGATGAGTGCACCAGATTACTTAATCTCTTTGTCGCCCAGGAACAATTCGATGTCGATAAACACGATGCGATTATGCACCGTATGATGGCCATATTCACTGAGATAAACGGCAACGACAGTAACGCCTGGCTAACTTACCAACCGGCGCTGCAACAGCTGCACAAACACCTCAACTGAACACACAATATAAAGCCGGCGCAGTGAAAACTGCAGCCGGCTTTTTTCGTTGTAACGATCACTGTTGAGGACGATATCCCGAGCGGGGTTTGCTCTGTTCGACATCGGGTTGTTCAGCGGCAGAAGGTGTATGTTGCCCGTTGCCCGTTGAAATAGCCTGAGAATACGCGTCATAACCTGCCATCATTCGTTGTTGCGGATCACTCAATGGCAGAGGTGTATCCCCTCCTTCATTGAACCAACGCACCATAGAACACGCCTGCTGAACAAAATCAGATTCACCCTCAAACTTAAGATACTCCCCACTTTTATTCTCTGCCAATGCCATCCCGCCGGCGATATGCTCACCTTCATTCACACGATGATCACCCACTTCGATCCGCTCACCTTTGTCCTGAAGCTCGACACACCCATCACGCACATACTGCACCGTCCCATCACGTGTAACCTGCGTGGCATAACCGTCTAATGCAAAGGCCGGTGTATCGTCAGCCACGGCGCACACAATGCTGTTGGTTGATATCGGGGCGGTACGTTGTGTTCGTTTCATGCGATACGCAAATGCACGCAGCTGAGCGATGGCGGCTTGATCATGACTCAAGGCTTGCTGCTCAACCCATTCACGATAAGACAGTCGACGGTTAGCGGGATCGGCTTTGAAGGCCGCACGTTCGTCCTTAACCGCGAGACGCAATGCTGCCATGGCTTTCATGCGTTCGACTTCAATAATGTGGTACGTCAATTTCCGCAACAACGGATCGCCAATGGCGACTCTTGCTCGCGCCTTCTGCCAGGCAAAGCGTTTTGACTCATTCTGGTAGCGTCGTTTGACGACACTTGCATCTAACTTTGGTCGTTTCCAGGCTTGTTTATACGCCTGGTAACGCGCTTTCAAATCTGCACGTGCATCTGCTCTCGCCAGGCGACGCTCGAGCCGGGCAGTCAAATCACGCGCATGCAATGTTGGCTCATACCGGAACTCATGCACAATGGCATCAGTCGCTGTCGTAGTGTGATTTTTAGTATAGGTACCCACATTTTCCAGGGACTGGAACTGACCCAGATCTTTCTCCAGACAGCCCAGCGTAAGGTCAGGATGAACGCTACTTGCCTTCACCGGAGGAAGCTCAGGATTGTCGATAGAATAGATGGCCAGCCCTTTCCCTTTCGGTTTCAACGCTAACCCGGCATTCACTAAAATGCGGTGAACATCCTTCCACGTCAGGTTAGGATCGGCCATAGCCTCATCAATTTTAAACCCACATTCAGTGACGGCGTAGGTATGGAGGCTTTCAACATCGGCGTAATACTCCAGTGCCTTGGCACCAGAGGGAGTCAGGCTTTTCTCGCGCTTTGAGCGAACAATTTCGCCCTGCTCGTTAACAGCAAAGAACCCGTTCGTCGGTGTCCAGTTGTACTTGAGTTCTAGTTCACGTGCCGCTTGCTGCAGACGTATGCGAGTGAAAGAATCATCGGCAGCTTTATAGGTTTCTGGATGAATACGGTTGGCTGCAACGTGGCAATGGATGTTGTTCGTGTCGGTATGGATCGCCGCGACGTACTGATGCTCCGACATACCCAGTGCCGATAAACTGTGACGAACGCTATCAAAGATGTGCTCCGTTGACGGGTTATCTGTTTCTGGCCATGACAGGAAATAATGCAGCACGGGATCCTTGCAACGCGTGTTCTGCAGTGCGACTGCATTCATCTCGACCGATGCAGTCGTGATGTTGAAGCAGTTCGTCTCACACATGACGCCATCAAACATCACCTGGGTATGACCGTGAGGATCAGCATGCATGATTTGCTGCAAGTCCGCATCGCCATTACGACTGATGTAATCAACGAGGTGGTTAAAGATAGCGTCTTTCGAACGCGGGCGTCGCCAGCCTGGGTGTTCGGGTTCCAGTGGGGTATCGGGTTTATCTTCGTCGCGGACAACGGTATAGGCGACCAGCTGTAAGAAGCTGCTCTTGCCATCACGCCGTTTTTCCGGGATTCGAATAATCATGCTGTCAAACTCACTCCATACCCACTTTTAATATTGCCTTCTGAATCGCCATCAACACATCAGAATACTCTTTACTCATCACCCCGCCGCCCTCTTTAAACAAGTGCTTTTGCAAGCCACCAAGGCGCCGGAGTTCCATAATCAGCTCTGTATCACACTTGGCTTCTATACGACGACCGAGCGCGCTACGAAGCATGAAGGAACCTATGCTGAGGCCTGCTGCGTCAGCCTTCTTCATGACGGCTTCTTTGTCTTCGGGAAAACAACGAATGCTGGGAAGCAGGGCTGTTCTGTTCCGGCTTTCGCTTTTACTCATGGTGAGTTTTCCCTTCTAGTCTCGTCAGAAAACAGTCTCGTGGGGTGTCGGGGCTCTGCCCTGACCCAGCGTTTTGTTGAACCGACTGCGTGCAGGCGGTGCTACAAAACACATCTGGTCCCGTCTTTGAAACCGGATATCTGTATTATGGCTGATATCGCTTGTTTTGTCATTACACCATGGGAGAACTTTTTCGGGAGTTGTGCTCGTTGAAGGCATTCGTATACTATTGTCGTTATTGAGATTAATGAGAATGGAGACGTTGAACATGGCAGCAAAAAATCAGTACAGCTCAGAGCAATTAGAATTGGCTAAAGTTCAGCTTGATGAGCTTCCAGATTTGAGCAAAGAAAGACTCACTGGAAAAGAAGTTCTGGAAGGATTGAAAGACAAAATCATTGTATTAGCTACGCAAAAAGGGTACACCGCCAAGGACATTAAATCCGCCCTGGAAGCATGCGAAATCACGGTCAGTGAACGTTCCATTCAGGACATTATAAAAAGCACAGCTTCCTCGAAGAGGAAAACAGCAACGCCACGTAAGTTGAAAACGATAAATAATGTAAAACCTGATTCAGTTCAGAGTGTTAATTCGGCTACACAGAACTAAAAATCGTCTGGTTACGGTTCAATACCGTGACCAGATGAAAGGTAAAATGTACGCACAAAGATGGATATAGCTTAGATGTGTATAGCATTCTCCTTTAGCACTCGATGTGCTTAAGGAGAATAAGAGGATTTTCACCAGTAATACGTGGGCATCTCGTCTATTGTATCCCCATCAGCATCAAACTGAATCATGTTCAAATCGTGCTTAAGTATCATTGAATAGACAAACTTTCTAAATGCCTTTGACAATCCTAACGCCTTCAATCGCAAAACGATGTATCGGTATCCCCACAGGTCAATAACAAACCCATACTCATATTCCATGATCCAGTTGTACTTCTCTTTAGCAATCAGCCCAAGAACCTCATTGTCTGCAAATGTCATGTGTGCCGTGCTGCACACCAGACACCGCTTTATCTCGACGGTTTTTCTCATCTACAAATCCTTATGGGCGGCACGTGACCACCGCCCATATACAATAATTATTTCAATGCTTTCATCGCTTCGGCCATTTTCCACAATGCATTATTGAGTTTGATATCACCCGTAATGCCATTCACTGCCCGCGTTCGACTACGTTTCCCTTTCGCATTTCGACCATCAATCCCCCCCTTGATCATGTTCTCCTGGACACGTTGATAGGTTGTCCATAAGTCCGGGTTATTGTCCTCTCTGCGCCTTGCCTGCAACACTTGTTCTGCGGAAATGGGTTGATGCGTGCCGAAGTATTTGTAACCCAATGCAGCATCTGCGTAGAGCATTTGCTCATCACGATTTAACGTTATGGATTTCATCTCTTCACGTGATTCTGTCACTTTATCGAACAAGCCCAACACCTCATAAGCCCCATCGATAACTTGCCCAACCACGTCTCCCTTGTGAGGTACACGAACTTCACCGAACGTATCACCGCACACCAAACCGTTATTGCACACGAAACGGAAAACGCCGGGGATCATTTGGTAACTGCTGCTGCCGTCATGACTGTTTAGCAAAATAATTTCCGGAACTTCATCATGTTGACCGAAGCCATTACGGCGCAGACGTAGCATATGGCGTGTATGCCCGCGCTTGCCTTCATCGCGAACTTTTGTCTGACAGGCGTAAAACGGTTGGAACCCTTCTTCCCGGAGTTTATCCAACAGGCTGATCGTTGGAATGTAGGTATAACGCTCACTACGGGAGGCATGTTTCTCCTCAGAAAAAACGCTGGGGACAAATGTTGCCAACTCGTCGTTGGTCAATGGGCGATCTTTACGAATGACATTTGCGCTACGGAAACCTGAATATAATCTTTGCATTTTAATTCTCCCAAACCCTGTTTCTGGTGTTACTCCCCTTTCCGGCGTCGCCGGGCGCGGAGCGTCTTGTGCTGTGACATTGAGACCGGGCCGGGGTACAAGACGAAACCACAAGGGCACCACCGCAAGCCGCATGCGCAAGCGAATGACTGAAAGGAATGAGTGCGAACGGGTGAGGATGGAGGCGCAAGCGAACCCTTGTGGGGTCGACGCCCCGGCTTAGCGTCTGTCACGGCAAAAGACACTCTGAGCCCTGCCTGTTGGCAAGGAGTGACATCGAAATAATTCACCTGGCAAAGCCAGGTCGCCTTAGTGTTGCCGCAATCTGTGGCAACAGTGAAAGCGGCACCGGCGAATAGCCGGCTGCAAGCGTGGGGGTGATTCGGGAGGTGCCGGCTCAATGCCGGCGGCGCCCGATTGCCGCCCTAAGGGGCGGCACAATAAAGCTAACAGGTATAACCACGCTGAATTTCCAGATAGCGCAGTAACTGCGCCCACTCAAACACTTTTAAGGCGGGGACACGCGCAGGTTTACGCGCATTACGTTGTTGCAAGATGTAGCGCCCGATCGTTTCGATATATTCATCAATAATCATTTTTTGCTCTCCGTGAGAAATGATGTCCCGCTGCTTTATAGCAGCGGGAAACGAGGGGTTTTAGGCAGCAACTTGCGCCGATTCTGTTTCACGAAATGCACTCACACACGTCATGATCTGGCTGTGTGGCAGCGTGACATGATCGCGGAGTTTGAAATGTTCGTCCCCGAGTTTGACGTAAATGTCGGTTATGTTACCGCTGTACATTTCCATCATTTTGAAGGACGAATAACCCGCGCTAAATTGCCAATCCAGCGGCGGCAACATTTCCAGCTTTTCCATGTATTCGTCTTTGCTGATGCGCTGAACCGGCAATTTTGCCGCATCATTCATCGCACGCAGGGCCGCGTCGAACGTCACCAGTTCGCAAGCTGGCTTGACCTGTTGTAACTGCGCCAAGGTCTGGCCGCAGGATGTGACATACTCCCCATCCAGCCAGATAGCCACACCAACCGGCCACATTGTCCCCGGCACATAAAAAACCATCTGCTGTTGTTGCTCGATCGTTGACATAACCACTCCCGTTAGTCAGTGAATCAGAAGCCGCGGCGACTTCTTTCTGGTGTATACCCCTTTTGGCTTTTTGCCGGCGCGGGGTGACTGGCGCCGTGACAACTTGACCGGGACGGGGTATCAGCTGACGATGCAAGGGCGGGACCGCAAGCCGCACGCGCAAGCGAACGACCAACGGGAGAGAGTGCGAACGGGTGAGGATGCCGGCGAAGCGAACCCTTGTAACGGCAGCGCCCCGGCCCAGGGTCAGTCACGGGGACGGACGCCTTGCGCGTAGCCAGGGCTAAGGGGATACACCAGAAAGGGCCAGGCTTTTGCCTGGCGGCATCAGCGAACGACCGCACAAGCGGTCGGGCAGTGAAAGCGGCGCCGGCGATTAGCCGGCTGCAAGCGTTGGGTGCATTGGTTCCTGCCGGCTCAACGCCGGTTGGAACCAACAGGGCAGCAAAAACAGACAGAAAAGGGGCCATAGCCCGGGTTCTTGTTTGTCTTAACACAGACAGTCAGAAACGATTGCCCGGCAACATGCCAGGTAAGAAATAAGGGCAGCGAAAAAAGAAAACGCACGGCAGGACGACGGATAAAAGAAACGGCGCCACAGGCGCCGTCTCACGATGTCAGTCGTTAGGGGTTGGTCAGACAGGTCACCAGAAACCCGTCCTTCCCTTTAGATAAACAAATCAGCAGGGACATCAAAACGCGTCGCCAGCGCCTTAATGTGCTGCACAGTCAACGCACGGCGACCACTGAGAATGTTGCTGACATTGCTTTTAGACCCCAATTCATCTTCCAGATCAGCCGCTTTCAAACCATGCTGATCCATCAGGGTACGCAACGCGGCGACCCCGGTAGGGATCTCCGCCAAGCGGCGGTTAAACGCCTCAAATTCCGGGGCGCTGTTTTCATACTCTGTAATTTTGGCCGCAAGCGGTTCAAAAAGCGGGTTGCTCAGCTCGTCGCGATCGACAAGATACTCAATCAGCTCGAGGGCTTTTTTATATTCAGCCTCGCTTTTATCACCGGTCATCAGAGGAATGCATTTCACCGCGTTGGCAAATGTCGCGATCATGCCTTCGGCACTGGCGGCGTCGATATGAGTGGCAACAGTCATTCTTTATGCTCCCTATAGTACTTGGTTAACTTGTCGTATTCGGCGTGAGTCGCAATGTGCTTTACAAAAAACTTTTGCTTTTCAAAATCAATGAAAGCCATCAACCGCAACGTGTTACCGGACACATCAATCACCCACCATTTCTTACGGTATTTGAAGTTATCCAGTGACGGGATCGCTCTTTTCATCTCATCCGGGCTGTTAAAGGTCTTTTTTTCCAGAACCCTCATCAGATCCAGAAGCGCCAACGCGCTATTAGGGTATTTCCCGGCAGCCTCATTAAACGGCTGTCTACTGATCACATGCACCGCAAATCCCTTAGCCCTGTTTTCATCTTGAAAACATTGTACCCTTTGGCGGATTTGTTTTCAAGTTGAAAACTATTATTTTCTTCATTGAGCGCGTATTTCAAGCCGCTCCCCTCATACCTTACGTGGCAGTTTATTCGGAATAAGCAACGCGTTGAATGCCCGTTCGTCATCAGTCAAATCAGCTTCAACCTGCTGCAATCTTTCCATCACCGCCCACAGCGCATCAGATTTGTAATGCTGCAGGTTACAGCCAGCCATGCGCGGAAACCGCTCGAACCACGCGAAAAATCCCTCGGTCAGGTCGTCCTCGTAAATGTCACGCTTACTCCAGTACGCATACCATGCGCCGACCGTGCTTGGCGTTACAAACGCCAGTTCGACTTCGGCCTGCGCCAGCTGATTCTGATAGCGACGGCGCTGTTGCTGTTTTTCCCTCGACTGCCAACGGTCTTTCCGTTCGGCCTGCATATCCCACTTTCGTTCCCGCCGTTCCCGGCAAAGTTCGCCATAGGCGGGGAACAGGGTTGCAGCAACATCGCCGGACAGCGGAAGTGGACTATATTGGCCACCGCTCTCAATAAGCCTGTCCAGCGCCTCAATGTATTGCTGGATGGATGATCCACCCCGCTCATCCGGGAAATAGTTTGACGATATTTGGCGAATATCGCTCGCTAAAATCTGCCCTCGACCGTTGTTCAGAACCTTGAAAAAGGCTTTGGCATACGGAAACGCGGCGAGCCGCTTGCCCTGCTCTTTCTTACGCTCGACCAACACCACGGCATGGACGGCGGCTTGCTGATATTCGTTGACTGGCACCAGTGCGCGATTATTCGGGATCATACGCAAAATCCCCCCATTCTCAGCGCAACCGCCAGTTTCTCCGGGCGGGTGAATCCATGACGGTAGTACTCACCGACCACGTTCAATACCCGATTAATCGTCTCCGGCTCAAAATTGTCAGCGGTATGCACCCAGGCAATGCAGTCGCCCTGGTTAGCGGTTAACGATGTTCCCTGGTACGGAAGAACAGCAGACCAGCCCGGCACATCCGCCCCCGCGCTGCACAGATAAATCGCGGTAACATCATCCCCCTTCGGGCTAATCCGACACACCACGGGTACCTGCCCACAAAATTCGCACACCTCTTCTGCGTTCGCTACCCACCCCTTCGGCAGCGCCAGCGCACCCAGCACGGCATTGTTCAGCATTCTCCGCCACGCCCTGCCCCGATCGCGATACTCTTCCAGTTCGGTAGCACTCATCCCGGTTAACTGCTCAAGGCTCAATCTTTGATTTTTCATGGTTTTGCTCTGCCGCCTTCCGGCGGCAGCTCCCTGTCAGTTAGGCGGCAGCGCGGACGTCAGCAGCAGAATCAGTGTTAAGGGGAGTCCCCGTATCAGTGGAACTCTCCAGCACGGGCTGCGGCTGCGCTGCGGGTGACATGCAGGCGGGCAACCAAGAGGTCTCTTTCAGCACGGCCTCGGCGAACTCCGCCGCTTCTTTGCGTTTCATGCCCTCGGCGTCGCTGGCATTACCGGCGCGACCGGCACTGTTGAGTGCGTCAACAATCTGGTCTTTGGCGATGCGTGAAAAATAGTTGGCAGAGGTCGGTCTCCACCAGTCGCCGATCTGGAAGTTCAGCGCCTTCTCAACACGCGCCAGCTTGGTACCCACGCGGTTGTCATGCAATTGGCACTCTCTGCCATCGAGACCGTGGGAAACACAGTAGGACAGCAGCGCCAGCACGTCTTCCTGTGGCCATTCCAGTAACCAGTCGAACCCGTCGACCCACGCCTGCGGAAAGCGACTCAGCCAGCCCTCATGCAGCGCGTTCAGCGTCTGGTTAGCGAGGCCGTTTTCACTGCCTGCGTCCGCGGATTGGTTCAGGCAGTTGCTGCGTTGGCTGTCCACGGAGGTATGCAGTTCGCTGAGATACCTCTTTCCAAAGATCCGGCGTGTCAATGTGAAGGTGTGCAGGACAAGAGCAACCATCGAATTTTGTGCCAGCGAGGCGGCAACGGCCAGAGTGCGTTCGGCAGACAGACTGTTGACCAACACCTGCGATAACCCTTTCTCTGACGGTGGGGTTTCTTTATTGGCTTTTTCACGCTCGGTTTTCTCAACCAGCTTGATGTCTTCCATCTTCATCAAACCGCGTTGGATATTAATTTTTCCGTCTTGCAGATAGGCAACCACACCCGCCGTGTCGCGTACATCCAGCGACCATTTGTTGATTTCAGCGTGTTCGTTGATCTCGGCAAGACGTGCGTTAATTTGCCCGATACGCGGGGTATGCTCCCACTCGTCGTCGGCATCAGCGCCCTCAAGCTGGCTTTCGAGCAATTTTTTCTCAGACTCCAGTTGATCAACTTCTGCATTCTGCTCGTCGCTCAACGTGGCATGGGCATAGAGCACGTCGAAAACCTTTGCATCCTCACCCCAGCTCCTCACTTCCTTGCACCGGCCTTGTGCCCAAGCCCAACCTTCTTCTTTCGCCACGGCACCCGCCACGTCCTGCAGCTTGGCAAGCGCCATCGTTTCCAACTGCAACCGATTTGTCAGGATGATGCTTTCGGCGAACAAATCTTCACGGGTTTCACCGCCTGCCGCTTGGTAGGCGTCCAGCCCAACGAAATCGACCAAATCACTGTCTAGCGCTGACACTTCATCGCTCAGCACGCTTTCACGCAACGCCTTTGGTGTGCGGTATTGCTCGTAATAATTACCCTTTTCCCATGCCTGAATCTGACGGAGCTGATCATCGGTTGCGCCCAATGCTGCTAACTGGTCGAAATTGATGTTGTTGGTTTTCAGCAGTTCCAGCAAGGCTGGCGCGATGGTCGTCAACTTGAGGCATTTTTTGACATGAGCGGTGCTGTAGCCAAGAATGGCACCGATCCGCTCAACAGACGTTCCCTTCTCCGCCATGACGCGGAAGCTTTCCAGTTGATCAGCAGGCTCCAGATTAGAACGCTGGACGTTTTCCGCGATAGAGATCGCATGAGCGTCTTCTTCACTCACCACCAAGACGGCGACCCTGAATTCTGGCGTAACTGGAATGCCTGCCGCAGATCGTCCCTGTTCCATCAGAAGGTTTAGGCCCAAACGGCGGGTTTCACCGGCAGCAACGCCGTACAAACCATCAGCCATGAGGTACACGACGAGATTCTGCAGCAGCCCAGCGCCCTCGATACTGGCCGCTCGCCCTTCAATATCTACCGCCGTGCGGGGTGTTATGCGCGCATTGAGATCCGTGGCAGCCAGCTCTTTAAGCATGAGATATTTCAACTCGGCCTGAGCCAGGGTCGCTTCGACAAACTGAGCAGCATCCGTCTTCGCGGTTTTTTTTGCACTTGGTTTGGTCGTGGTCTTGGACATGGGTAATTCCTCCATCAGTGATAAAATGTGCCCAGAATCCGCCCTATCCGGCTTCTTTCTGGTGTATTCCCCTTTTGGCTTTTTGCCGGCGCGGGGAGTCTGGCGCCGTGACACAAAGACCGGGACGGGGTATCAGCTGACGGAACAAGGGCGGTGCCGCAGGCCGCAGCGCAAGCGAGTGAACGACCGGAGGGAAGGAAAGAGTGCGAACGGGTGAGGACACCGGCGAAGCGACCCCTTGTGCTGTCGGCGCCCCGGCCCAGCGTCTGTCACGGAGACAGTCTCCATGCGCTGCAGCCGCAGACTGGGGGAGACAGCGGAAAGAGCCAGGCCTTTAGCCTGGCAGCCTTAGCGACCGGCCGCATAGGCGGTCGGGCAGTGAAAGCGGCGCCGGCAATAAGCCGGCTGCAAGCGCCTTGCCTTGACCTTTAGCCATCAGACCCTAGCGATAGCCCGAAACCCGCAGGGGTTCGGCGGAGTCTGAGACGCCGGTAAACCGGCGGAACTGACGGAGTGGGGCTGACGACCCGGCACCGCCGGGGAGCCGAACGGGGGCCATAGCCCTTGATCTTCGAACATAAAGAGGATGTGAGCTAAAACAAAATCGACGCCAAACGCATCGCCCATGGCTCAGAAAATAAACGTCAGGGAGAAGATCCGGGCAGAACGCCCGGACAATAATTCAATCAATTGCGCGAAAAATCAGCGCTCTCTCAGGGTGACTTATGATACTGACATAATCTTTTAGCGCATCCTGACGGTCGATAAGTCCCTGACAGGTCAACGCATATTCGCTTCCCATCTCGGAAACCTTCCAGGCAAGCTGATTCAATACAAACAGGGTCGCTATAATTCCAGCGGCATCGGCCGAGACCTCTGCATCGAAGTAGTTCCCCGGAATACTCAACCTGTACGAGCCCTCAGTCGGGGCAATGTAGCCCGTTGGCCGGGTTGTTATGATATCCGTCCACGGAGCAACATGGCCGCTGAGTCCGCGCGGAACCTCATAAAAAGCCCACATGCCCCCCTCGTAATTACTGTGTTTATGCAGAAAGCTGATCGCCATACTCTCACCCAGCGGCGTCACAAACAGCCTCGGAACAAAGGCCAAACGGCGTCGTGCATCGGTAACTTCGATTTTGGTCACGGATCCCGCATCGGATTGGACGGTATTTACTGAGGTATTCATTGTTTCTCTCCGGCTTCTTTATGGTGCCCCTTTCCGCTATTTATGAGTGCGGGGAGCACGTTGCTGTGACACCAGACAGCCCCGTTCCATCAGGGGCAGAAACAAGGGCGATACCGAGGCCGCAGCGCAAACCCCCGCCCCTCGGGAGGGGGTGCGAACGGGGGAGGAAGCGGGCGTTAGCCTGTACCCTTGTTGATGAACCGGAACAGGGCAATGTCTGTCACAGCAAAAGTGATCACCGCCGACAGCACGTATAACGAGGCTCAGAGTGAAGCCGTTGGCAACGGCTTTCCTTAGCGGCCGCCAATGGCGGCCAGTGAAAGCGATCTATCCTTCCGCTTTGACGATATCAATCGCGTGCTGGATAGCATCCCAGTTGATCCCAACATTGGCATCATGGTTGTCATGAACGATTTCCATCGCCGCCTCAATTTCGCAGGCAGTCAGCGCACCGTCTAACTCAAGAAAATCATCATCCAGCCAAAAACTGCCCACACACAAAGCGTCTTCGGGATAGCGTTTTAAACGGGTAATCAGCCCTGCAATCGTCATTCGTTCAAACATTGTGGTATTTCCTTTTGTGCCTAAAAGCGCCCCAAAGGGGCGAAACCGCCGTATTACCCGCCGTAATTCGGGACGTTACCTAACACATATTCCGGGCCAACAACCTCGGCGTAACCGTATTCATCACGCTCTTCTGACCATTCCAGATCGTCACTGGCACTGTCGATATATTCACCACACGCATAGACGTGATAACCGCAGAACCCCTCGCCTGCCTCACTGAACGTATGAATGACGTGACAGGAAAACTGTTTACTCAGCGCCCTGATATCGGCACATTCCGGAGGAGCCCACCGTGTATCAAAGTCAATCTGCACAGTCCCTTCAAAGGCTGTCACATCGACATCGGCCTCGTTGAAAAAGCTCACTTCCCCTTCGTCCCGGGCAAAATCGGTCACGGCGGTCAGTTGATCTGGGTTTCCAGTCACGATAATTCGGTTTGCACACCAGTTCGGCATCATTCTTCTCCAGTCAGGTTGTCGGATATCGGCTTGCGCCGTAGCCAAAACACAGACGTGCGCAAAGCGGAGAATGCAGGGGCCGTACCGCAGGCCGCAGCGCAAATGACAGACCGCAGGGAGGGAGTGCGAACGGGAGAGGATACGGGCAACGCGAACCCTTGCAGGCGTAGCGGCACGGCTACGTTCGGGCTACGGCGTAAGCCCAGGCGACGCCATACCCTTTTGATCCCCGCCTGCAGGGCGGACAAAGGGAAGAAAGCGCGGGGGTTAATATCAGGGGATCGGTCGCGGCCGGTTCGAGGCCGGCAGTGACCGTTGGGAGGAAAAAGGAAAATGACAAGACAGACGGGAGCGCGATGTTTCGGGGCCCCGGCCCTGCCGGGGATCCTTTTCTGGCCAGCCCTGGCCACCATAAACCCTGTGCTAGTTCACGTCGATATTGACCAGTTGATCCAGCACCTGCAGCAGCCTGGCACACGGATAGGTTGACCAGACCGGCAACAACGTGGCCAACGTAACTGCCTGGGCGGCCAGCATCAGCCGACGCGGCAAAGGCCCCTGCTCATAGTGCTTGACGGTCCGCAGCGAAACACCCAGATAATCCGCGGTCTGTTTTTGCGTCCAACCCAGCGAACCCCGCCAGGCCTTCATACCTGCAGAAGGCATAACAAGCGATATCACCCCCCTGGACTGGGGTGTTGTCTGGTCATGGCGCGTCAGCGCCTGCAGTTGCAAGACGATTTGCGGTGGGTCCATCCGGAGCAAATCGGGGAGCAGACGGATCAACATCAGTGTCTGGATCCCCAGACGAGCCGATCGGGACACGCCACTATTTTCATAGGTTCGGTAAGTCCGTTCTGACACCCCCAGAGCCTGGGCAGCATCCTCTTGCCGCCAATGGCTACCAGGACGTAGCGAACGCGCCTCAGACAGCGTAAAGTATTGACCGGCACGCCATAATCTCAATTCAAAAACATCCATGCATTGCCATCCCTTCTAAAAAACAGGCAATTTATGCACCCTGAAACGTAATAACAAACACAGAAACCGGCAATAATTGCCCCTTAGAGCAATTTACCCAGTTTCTTACGCGCTTCACCAAGGGGAGCCAATTCGCTCGGCTGCTGAACAGGTTCGACCGGAACCACCGATCGACAATCATCACCGGACAACGCCGTAATCACGTCGCGGATCGCCGCCATATCGGGTTTCCAGCCGGTTGTCTGGCTGACCAGGTTGACCAGTTGCTCGCTGGTCAACTGGCCGTTATACATCGTGGCCAACAACACCGGTAATCGTGGGTCGAGCTGATGTAATGCCGCCGTAGTAATGATGGCATTACGCAGGAAATCCCCGCGTACTCGCTGCGAAATGGATTCAACCACATCCAGGGCATGGCGATCGGCTTCGCAGTCCAGCTGCAAATAGCTGGTAAATTTACGGCGGGTCTCACTGCTGTTATCGCTCACGGTTATCCCTCTTGTTTATACAATGCCATTTCACTCGCCAGCGCCATTTGCGGGCTTTCGACCAGCGTTATACGCTCTGCCGGCAGTTTCCAGGCTTTTCTTACCGCGGATTCTATCAGCGGAGCGCCCCCACCGACCAGCCAAACCCGGTTAACATGGCGGAATCGCGCCAGTTCGTTCACCACACGATCGCCAAGCCGGGTGATACCGTGCTCTATCGCGGCGATAACGTCATCAACCCGGGAAGCATCGTTAATCAGCTGCGACAACAAGGCGCGATCATGGCGGCGCTGGATCACCGTATCAGCAACATAGGCGCTCGTATCGCTGTCCGCCATACGCAGCGCCGTCAACGCGGCCTGCGTCACCATCGAAACACCCAGGGTGGGATTACCGTGTATCGCCGTCACATCGTCGAATTGCCCGACAATGACTCCGGCATCAAGCGTCGTGCCGCCCAAATCGATAACCAGGGACGTTTCCAGCGGGCCGACATTCTCCCGGACCAGGGGAGAAAACACCGCAGGCAGGGATTCTGGCATCACTTCAACAGCCTCCACGGTAAAGGCCTCCCCCTTGTTCAACGTCACAGGTCGAAGCAGGTTGTCGATTTTTCGCTGAATATTAACCGTGTTTTTCTGACAGTCTTCGGTATAAAACTCACTGATCGGCAATGTGACAGTCAGCTTAACCGCTTGTGGCTCCACGCCACTGTTTAGCAAGGCATGATGCACCGCCAGGAGATTGGTATCACCGTACTGATACTCAATGTGGGTCGTGCTGATCGCCTGTTGGCTGACATCGTCAAAGGTGTACTTCACGCCATCAACGAGATAGTTGAACGTGCGACGGCTGCCGATACCATCGATTTTCCATCCCTGACGGAAAGAATTGGGTGACAAGGTCGTGCGTAAATCCCCCGCCACATACCAGGCCAGTTTCACATTGGTAGAGCCATCATCACAGCAAATATGCATTTCACACCCCTTTAGTTACTCAATTTGAGTATCATTATAAGAAAAACATAGACAACTTCAATACATAGTTACTCATTTTGAGTTAAATAAAGAACTCAATATGAGTTTTATGCATTCACCCGCGTCGTTACGCATCAAACTGAGTCACTTTATGATTGAAGAGCCCCCTACTGGCCCCATTGATACTCAGCATGAGTATCAATGGGGCTTTGTCGCGCCGCGGTACTGTCATGAACGCGAACCGTGCGACACTTTTAACCCACCGACGTCATACAGAACTCGGTTTGTGTAATGAGAAATTCAAGATGACCTTGTTTCTCGAGCAGGTGGTCAAAGGTCGGATCGTCCGACGGGAGGCGCTCCATAAAATCGTCCCCACCACATAACCGGCAGGCGTCATCAAACACGTCGCCACTGTCACGGGTCGTCGGATCCAACCCTTCGGCGTAGGCCAATAACCGCTTTCCTTTGGTACGCGCTGCCGCCATCAAATACACGCCTTCATCCTTGACCAGCAGCACATCACACCCCTGTTGACGTGCTTGCGTGATCACCTCAAATGTCTTTTTACCTTTGAAACAAATCTTGTTATTCATAGATATATCCAATTTTTTAGCGGGCGACATTCATCGCCCTAATGATTATTTGTAGACTTCGGCGATGACGGTGGTCAGTGCATTTGGGGTCGACAACGTCTCCAGACGGGCACTCAGCAGGACCAGTTCTGTTGCCAGTAAGCTGGCGGCAACGCTGATGTGTTGATCATGCTGCTTGCGGCTGTTGATGTAGGTCAGTAGCGCGAATGCGGCATCCGGGTGACTTGCCTCTGCCGCCATAGACGCGGTGGTTTCCGCGTCAAAGTGCCCCATCGCTGTCAGTAATACTGCCTGTCGCCATAACGGAAAATCGGCATAGACACCGGCGGTGTGCAGGTGTTGCCCAAGGTGGTAGAGATCGGCCATCAAATCGGTGAAAACCGTGGTGACATCGCGATCATCGCTCGGGCATCGTTCCAGGAACGCCAATACGGCTTCCGCCGCCCCGGAGACGCGGACCAAAGTGGCCTCATCCTGCAGCGCACTGTTCGTCTGGTTGGTGGCCAATTCGGCCAGAACCTCTTTCAATGATTTCGTCATAAACCCTCCCGTTTCGACTTCTTTCTGGTGTATACCCCTTTTGGCTTTTTGCCGGCGCGGGGTGACTGGCGCCGTGACAACTTGACCGGGACGGGGTATCAGCTGACGATGCAAGGGCGGGACCGCAAGCCGCACGCGCAAGCGAACGACCAACGGGAGAGAGTGCGAACGGGTGAGGATACCGGCGAAGCGAACCCTTGTGACGGCAGCGCCCCGGCCCAGGGTCAGTCACGGGGACGGACGCCTTGCGCGTAGCCAGGGCGAAGGGGATACACCAGAAAGGACCAGGCTTTTGCCTGGCGGCATCAGCGAACGACCGCACAAGCGGTCGGGCAGTGGAAGCGGCGCCGGCGATTAGCCGGCTGCAAGCGTTGGGTGCATTGGTTCCTGCCGGCTCAACGCCGGTTGGAACCAACAGGGCAACAAAAACAGACAGAAAAGGGGCCATGCCCCCTCCCCCTTAAACAGCGTTTAACAATGCCTTGAATTTCGTGACCATATCAACCAGGCTAAGTCTTTCGCTCCAGTCGTTGGCGTAATAAATCGGGGTATGCCTGACCCGGGACATTTTCATCGTCAACGTATTTCCGGTATAGACCGAGGCCGGTAATCCCAATAGCGCAAGCTGGATAAAACACATGTCCGACGCCAACGGATCGATATCGGTACAACGGATATAGAGCACGTGTTGCGGGTTATACCCTTTAGAGAGCAGGTGTTCAGCAGCGGCGATCACCATGCCACCCGAACCACTGGCAGGTTCATCCAGCGTGATAAACGGGCGATGCTCCAGCTCTTTAACATGGTCTCCGAGCGTCAGGGCTGCAATGAGTCGAGAGACTTCGTTCGGCGTGAAAAATTGCCCCATCGACGACGAGCCAAATTCAAGCTCCATAAATATCCCGCCCAGCAGGTCATCCATTCCCCCTTCCATCGCGCCGATTAAGAAACAAAACAGTTGCTGCATCCTCTGCAGATCAACAGCCTCGTATCGCTTACAAATCTGAACAGCTTCTTCCCTGCCCTCCTCTGACCGTACTCGCGCCAAATCGAGTTCGTTAGCAGCCAGGCGAATGAAGTCGCGGAAAACGTCGAGACGACGGTGATAGGTCGCGATAACAGAGAACGTCTTGATGAATTGTTTTCTGGCTTCGCGTGGCGCCATACACGGCGCACGTTGAACCGGGGGTTCAGGGGCTAACAGTGCATCGAAGGAAAGTTGGTTGCTCATGGTGTGTCTCCCTTGGGAGGCAAGAACTCATTTTCTCGCCATGGCGCAAAAAACAAGACTCGCCAGTCAGGGATGTGGCAGGTACGACGGCCGAAGCCGCATGCGCAAACGAGTGGAACAACGTGAAAGGAGTGCGAACGGGTGACGCCGACGGCGCCAGCGAATACTTGCCACAGACCAGCGCGAGGCTAGATTAAGCGCGGCGAAATATGAGATCTCGCTCACCATCAAACAACCATTAAAGTAATATTGTTTTAATATCACAACAATCTCATCAAACAAGCTTGACACACAAACCCAAAAGACTATTATTTAAACCTCATTTCACTATCAAAGTAATATTAAAAAAAGGTAGAAACGATATGATTATAACAGTAGGTAACACCAAGGGCGGGGTAGGCAAAACCACTTTGGCAGTAAACATCGCTGCAGCACGAGCACAACAGGGTCGAGATGTATTATTGATAGATGGGGATCGACAAGGCACGGCTCAAATCGCTGTTGGCATAAGGGCAAATGATGATTCTCTGCCAGGCATCGCCTGTGTGTCTTATCCCGAAGGACCGATCCTTCGTACTCAAGTGCTCCAGCAAAAGATGAAATATGATGACATCATCATTGACGCAGGCGGCAGAGACTCCACAGCGTTACGTGCTGCTTTAGTGCTATCCGATGCACTGTTGGTTCCATACCGCCCTGGAAGCTTCGATGTTTGGGCTCTTGAAGACATATCTGCACTTATCAAGGAAGCGCGGAGTGTGAGAGATGGGTTGAACGTTTTCGCTATTATCAACGCTGCTGACTCCAATCCACACTCGATTGATAATCGAGAGGCTGCAGAAGTGATTGCAGACTTCCCAGAACTGACACTAATCCCCAAACATATTGTGGCGCGTAAAGCGTGGTCGAATGGGGCAGCATCAGGGAAGTGTACGCTTGAAATGAAACCAAGAGATCCCAAAGCTGACGCTGATCTGGAAAGATTAATTTCAATCTTATTTTCATAGTCATTTAACACTATTTGAATATCAAATTAATATTAATAAACGATTAAAGAGGTAATAAATGGCTATTGTAAGACCCACGAAAAAACACACTACCCCTGCTGAAGACAGCGCAGCAGAAGCCTTTATAAATTCGGCTCCAGATGGCGCGGCAACGCGAAGAAAGGGCGTAGTAAAGGGCAAACGCCAACAGATCACGTTAACGATAGATCCTGAGATTTTGGACCGGCTCGATGTGAAAGCCGCTGAAGATGGCGTGTCTCGGGCTGCGCTCATCAACATCGCAATTCGCCAGCTATTGAACCGAGGAGCCACAGTTGGAGGCGGGAGTTAATTAACTATCATTTTAATATTAAAACACCATGAAAAAAGGGTTGTTTGAATTGCATTTTGGATGGTAATTGAGAGGAATAACCAATGACACAAGAAGTTATGGAAAAAATCATTGCCCTGGCCGATTACCAAAATATGATTAGCCCTGGGAGCCACCCAGCAAAGGGGCAATTCGTTGTCACCGGCACAACCCGCGGCGATAACGCAATACGTTTGGGTTATTGCATTCAGGTTCGAAAAGGCCGCGGTCAATTCGGCTCTGACATGGTTTTTCTGCGCCATCCGGACGGGACAATAAACACGCATGAGAATCAGTTCTATCTCAGCATGACAGACGTACAAATTCAGCTTGCTCGTTCGGTCTTCAGCATCATGCCAGAAGATGAAGATGACTCACGGGGCTATTGCTGCTGCGGAAAAATCCGCGAATTCGGGTTCGTTGTCGAAAACTCAGAGACAGTTCCAACACCAGACCACCCGTTTGTGATAACGGTCTCTAGTGAAAAAACTTAACAGAATAGTTGAGCATATCAATACACTCATTGCCAATCAAAACAGGATTACCACAACATTAATAAGATACATTTTTGATGTCATTTTAATATTAAAATGACATCAAAAAAACAATTCAGCTTTGAACGTGAAGCAATAAAACTTTCTCCGCAAATCCCTCGTCCAGCACATAGAAATAACATTCCGGCACGTTGAGTACACGTGCCAGCGCGCACATCGTCGTAAAGGAAGGAGTGTAGGTACCACTCTCGTACTGGGAGATCCGCGAACGGGCGGTGGCTTCATCAATACCCGCCAGGACACCCAGTTTTTCCTGCGTATAACCAGCCCGGAGGCGGGCGCTTTTCAGTCGTTTGGGAACCATGGTCTGCCGTCATAGAAAGGATTGACGACATGTTTAGCATCACTTAACATCAGACTTGTTTAGAGTTACTAAACATCAGAGACACCAACCATGCAGTACGCCAGGAAACACCAGGGAAACAAAAGGCCGGTCACTTGACCGGCCTGCCTGTTTTTACCTATCGGCCATTCACTACCGACCTTTAAGCATCGCCACCGCGTCCGTTTCCGGCATCGAGAACTGCACCCGGTGGCGTGCCGCTACATCCAGCGCAAACACCTTCGTATAGACTTCAGTCGAGCTGACCGACTTGTGCCCCATCAGCGACTGCAGCACCTTGAGTGGAATGCCGGCATACAGCATGTGCATCGCGTAACTGTGTCGGAAAGTGTGCGGAGTGATGGGGACCGAGAACGTCACACCATCCTGCGCTGCCGCTTCCACGGCCTCGGCCAGCCAGCTGCGCACCGTTCTGTCAGTGATTGTCCACAGGCGTACTTTCTCCATGCGACCGGTTTTGGGATCCCGGCGTTCCAGCGGAATTTTCAGCGTGGCCACCATGGTCTGCAGCTGCGCAACGTATAACGGATCAGACAGCGGCACCAGGCGGTGTACCGAGCTGCCGGCCGGGAGCCGGCCTGCGGTTCGCGCGGCCTTCTCTGCCCGCTGCTTGAGCGTGGCCAACTGCGCGAACGGGTAGGGCGGTGCCAGCGAAAAATCCCCTCTTGTCAGGGCCAGAGCTTCGTTAATACGTGCACCGGTGTTCCAGAGTGTTGCCAGCAGCATCTTGCGGTGCAGATCCGGGACGTAGTGAACCAGGGCGCTCACCTCCGGCGCCAGCAGATATTTCGGCAGTTCATCCTGAACAAGTGCCATCTGGCGCAGCGCCAGCGCTGCCGGATAGTCGATGGCTACCGGCAACTGTAAGGAGGGCGTCGGGGTAAAATGGGCAGGTAAATTCACTGACTTCCCCCGGACTGACCGTTATTTTTAATGCTCTGCTGAAGAGCAATATTCATCTGCGCAATGGTCTGAAGCCGCAGCCTTGCCAGAACCGAACGTCTGTTACGCTCCAGCCGCCACACATTCCAGAGCACGGGCTGGGCAGACCATTCAGTGGCATCGAGGCGGGTTGCAGGAAAACCAGCATTTTTTCTCAGACGACGCGCCTGAATTATCGCCCTGAGTCCCAGCCGGGTGTACTGATACCTGCGTTCTCCGAATGTCCTGAAGTAATCAGGTGGATCATCGAGCTCTTCGGTAGCCAGTATCAGTCTGTCAGCTCCTTTCTGCAGCATCGGTATTTCACGAATGGCATACATAAGACGTGGAGGCAGAACCCGCCAGTCCCCGGATACCACCGAGAGGTCAATTTCAGGAGTGCTTTCATTCGAGCGGGTAAAACCCTGCGCATCGGTATGCCCAGTGTCTGTCGCTATCCTTGCACAACCTTCGGCAAACTGCTCCAGCAAAAAAATCAGCTCCGTGGAAATATATAGACACTCTTCATCACGTGTACCTGCGGTCGCTTTTGCTTCCCGCTGCGTTATCAGCCATTGCCCGAACCACACACCACCGAATGCAGCACCGGCAGTAAATATCTGCGGCCAGAGGCTGGCGCTGTCTTTCACCACCTTCACGCCTTCAGTGGCAATAAACCAGTCACCCATGTGTGTTCCTTATTAAGTGCAAAATCCCGCCCACCATTATGATCACGTCTCTGCGGATAGGAAAAAGGGCCGCGAAAACATGGACCCCGTTTCGCCCATAAGGAGCCTGGTTAACACCAGATGTAAATCCACCTTCACAGCACCTTCCGGCAGCCCCCCAAAATCTCTGGCGTGCCAGGAGTCTATTCGCCAGCCATCTTCTGGTTGGTCATGAATGTTTAAGCGGCGGGCCAGTTCCTTTCCGTTCAGATCAACGATGAACTGAATATCAGGGGAGATCCCGTCCGGATTGGCAAGACCAGGTTCGCAGAGATACCACACGAATCTGTAGCCGCTATCCTTCAGCTCACAAAAAAGTTCCTGCTCGTCCACGTAGTATTCCCTCTGCAGTCCTTCCCACAAAATTGTCACATCCCGCAATCAATCCAACCATCACCCCTGTGACGATGATCGCCCGCGCAGTTTCCTGCCGTAAAAATAACTAACATGATAATAAGCAGACATATAGCCACTCAATTAAATTACCTGACACCTGTGGCAAGGTGATCCGATTTTTCTGTTTATGGCAACTTTCCGGAAGTGTAGCACGGTTAGGGAATAAGCAAAGCGGCCTTTTCCGGTGCAGAATCCCCTTGTCACGGGCAGGGGAGAAACACAACATCTAGAAGAATACCCAACTGACCAGGTAGCACATGTTGTGTTTGTCGGGGTAGTGGGGGAGGGTAACGGTCAGCGGATCCGAGACTAGCAGAAAACGGATCTGTGCAAAGGAAATGAAGAAAAGGAACAAAGAAGACGAAAAAAACTGTACATGTACGGCTTATAGCCGTACAGTGCCGTAACAGAGCACGCTATCACACAGTATAAACCCGTACTCCAAGCCCAGCAAGAGAGCTCCCCATGGAAATGAAAGATCAACGCATAGAACTACGACTGCCTCAGCTGCAGCTCGAAGAGCTGGATAATTTCATTAGCAACATTGACGGCCAGTATAAGCCGACCCGTGCAGATGTGCTGCGTTCGTTTATTGCGCAGGGTATTCGCGGGAAATTTACCCCGGCCAGTCAGGAAGCAGAGATGTTTCCCCTGGCCGCGCGACTGAACCTCTTTTTCCAGCTTTGCCAGCTGCAGCAGAGTAGCTCAGTGAAGCCCGAGCCGCTTCCCCGCACTATCGATAACTTAGGATACACGACACATAATCTCCCCGAAAGCACCGTGACTGCGGAAGCGCTGGTTCGTCAGGTCTATCTCCAGCGTTATATGTGGTTCTTTGAGCTCGACGAGAAGCACCTGCAGTCCATTAATCGCCGTCTGTGTGGAAATCACGTCCTGTCACTGATGGATCCACAGCACAACCAGGAGGTCTGCAATACCCTGGACACGGTGATAGCCATGCGTGATATGTTCACCCAGATAGGTCAGGTGATGAAGGAGGCTGAACAAAAGGCGGGAGCGTATGATGATGACAGCGTTCGTGACGCGCTGACCCGTATTCACGGCTATGTGGCTGATAACGACGTCCCGTTAAGCTTCAAGGGCTATCCCAACACAGCAGCTTACACACAGCAGAGTCAGATGTGGGCCTTACTTGACTGGATTGACGATGGGGAAGGCCGGAACAATTTCAGCGTAAAGCACTTGCGTCAAGATATGGATCTGCCAGCCAAGTACGCCATCATGCTGGAAATCTACCAGAACATCTGCAGTAACCAGCCATTCAAGCTTGAAGGGCTTGAACAGTTGGTCAAAAGCCGCCGCTTCGACATGATGCGTTGAACCTTGACGACTCGAACAGGGGGTTGTTATCAGGGGAGCGCAACGTTTGCCACTCACTGAGTGAGCCAGACGGGTGATGGCTGAAACGAGAAAAGCCACCGCGAGGGTGGCTTTTCCGAACTACTATTGTCGCGTGGAACCTGAACTACGGCAACCGCTTTGATGCCGAAATTAGACCAGATACACGTCGCGTATGTCAACAATATTTTGAAAGGAAATCTGATGAACCTCGACCAGTTCATTAACTCGGAGCGGCTGGACATCTATGTAAAACACCTAAAGATTAATACTTCTCAGGTGATGGCGGCTTATCACTGGAACAAGGCGCTTTGCGGGGCAATGCTACCGGCACTTCAGTGCCTTGAGGTGACACTGCGCAATGCCCTTGATCTGTCAATACAGAGCAACCCGCCACCGGCCGCTACCGGATTGTGGAAGACTGACCACAACTGGATCTTTGATTTGCCGCGTTACATGGGTGATAAAACCTGGCAAAACAATGACAGATATAAACGCCCGCATCCTAGAAAAGTGAACCAACCTACAGATTTGCAGGGTTTTTTGCTGGATCAGTATGGCAACAGAATCTTAAAAAAGAAGCTTCCTGTTGAGAATCAGGTTGAGATGGCCATCGATGAGATAGCGAAAATGGGGAAACAGATCACGCCAAATCGTGTGATTTCAGGCTTATCGTTTGGATTCTGGACCCAGCTACTCAACCACTATTATGAAAACAAGAAGGGGACACATAAGACGTTGCTCTGGCCGCATCTGACAAGAACAGTATTTCCACACGCCCCGGCTCACTTTGAACGCAATGAAATCTGCAATGCATTCTATCGAATAAAGGCCCTCCGCAACCGCCTTTCCCATCATGAAGCAATATGGAAATTTCACTACGATGATCCAGCCACGGGAATACCGGATTACAACAACCCTGTTTATGGTGCCCAGGCGAACTGCAACCTGCTAAGAAAACACTATGATGACATTCTGGAGATGATTGGCTGGATGAGCCCCGACCGGAAAGCCACTTTCCTGAGTCATTCCGCCAATCTGCGGTTCTATGCCCTGTGCTCCGTGGATGGGCTGAACAGCTATATTGCCCCGGAAAAAATCAAGGCAAAAATAAAGGTTTCACGCGGAGGTAAAGGTATTAGCAGATTAATCAACGTCCTCGAAAAAAATGAATTCATCCGGATAGTGAAGGGGAACCAGACGATACTCACCATCGGCACTGACAACTCCTTTTCCATTCCCTGAATGCTACGTTCTCTTTTTCCCCTACAAGCCCGGAATCCTTCCGGGTTTGACAAAAGCGGCAAGGGCGATCCTTCACCTGGACTCTCCGGATCAGAAACTCTGTGCGGCCTGCTGCATCTCTTCGATGATCACCTCATAGGTGACCGTCACGGCGGAACCGGCTGCCTGTTCCAGCTTTTTTCTGAGCATCTTCCCGATATAATCATCAGGCATCCATGATTCCACACGCACAATACCGTTACCGCGGCGTAATGCGGCAACATGTGGTTTTTATAACGGCCAGACAAGCAGGTAACAGGATTCTGACAGGCAAGAGGTACGACGGAGCCGCAACCGGCGCTCGACATTCCCCTTCTGCCGGTCAGTTCCGGTTATGCCCGTAGCGGCGCGTCAGCAACACCCGTTTCCAGTGCGCCTCACGCCGTTCAATTTCCCCCTGGGCGCTGTTTAAATCCATAACCTCAAGCACGGAAAATTTGACCTGGTTTAACCGTGTGGCTTCGAGATCACCGAACGCCTCAATCAAACCGACATTGCCGCCATGCCCGGTTCGGAGGTAGCTCATCCAACGTCCCCATAATCCATCGGCGCCATCCGCCTTGCCCACATACAGCTTTCCGCCTTCCTCATCGGTCAGCAGGTATATCCCCTTGACGTCAGCAAGCGTGCGGATCCACGATTGGTTATCCTCCCGGTGGATCAGCCCGAGGGTCCGCATGTCTATGCACACCTCCCGGTAACCCGGAAAGCGGCCCAGGGAGCGGCGGGCGGAGGAGATATCGGTGATCGCCAGATACGGAGCCACAGCCTCCCCCCGCCGGATAAACGCGCGGGCATTGGCCGCCAGCGCCCGTGACACATGGAGCCGGCCGGCATACTCGCTGAGGGCGGTGACAGGCTGCAGCGCATAGCGGTAATAGGCCTCATCACGCCCACTGACAGGCTCCGCATCGCGCGGCAGCTCTCCGGTCTCATAGGTTCCGGCGTACATCCAGCGCAGCCTATTCTCCGTCTGGATCAACGAAACCACATACGGACGCCTGAACACCTTTTTCTTTTGCCAGCACTGCCACTCATCGAAAGTGCCGTGTTCAAACTCGGTCAGCGGATCTTCGTCGTAGTCGTTTATCGACGCGAAATGAACGTGACAACGCTCAGGGCTCAAGTCAGGCAGGGCCAGCGTCAGATAACTGAATAAATCCATATTATTAATAACCTTCAATGGACATTAGGGAGGCAGATAAGCGCCACCGGGCATTTTCCATGATCGACGGCGGCCGCCCGATCCTGCACCATGCGTGCGGCCAGGGAAAACGATAGTCAGGGCTGGGATATCGCTGGGACGCGGTGTTGGAGGCGCCGATCCTCTTCCTGATCCCGGCATTCACTCGCCTTTTGTATCATTTCAGCCGTTGGCTCCGGCAATTTCTCTAATGACTCCTTAAATCGCTTGGCGACTGACTGCAGGGAGACACTGTCCGTTCTTGCGGTATTCTGATTGGTGTAAACCAGGCGGGTAAGCGGTTTGGTCAGCTCCTTCCCTTCCATAGAGCGTTTGAAGGTCCAGAGATAAATATCAACCAGCTCCAGCCCAGCGCTCTGCGTACCCGACTGGAAGACAAGCGGTTCAGCCGGCATGTTCGTCACATCCATAACCGGTAAACCGTGCCCGTGTAGCCACGGCATTTCACGGATTTCGTAATAGAACTCCCCCAGGTCCCGTTGGGTGGTATTGAACTGTGACTGCTGGTCCACAACGATGTCGGCTTTTCTGTTTGGTGCCCCCAGACGGGAACAGATACCATGCAATACGAACTGAAATCCGACCATATTGGGCATAATCTGCAGCTTTTGCTTACCGGTTTTGCAGTTATATCCCAGTACTTCAAAGTGGGTCATCGCCCAGGACAACGCATCGGTAATGAGTTCAATGTAACGGCGATCCCCCAGGGTATGGACGCGCGCAAGCAGCTCACTGCAGACCTCATCAAACAGAGATGAGGAACGTCCATCATGTGCTTCGATACGGGCACGCCACGCTTTTTTAACCAGTTCATCATCAAACAGGCCAGCCAGATTCAGTAACAGCGGGTACCGAAAGGGTGTCCAGTAAGCATACCAGGGCACCGCAGGATTCACTCCCTGATCGAACACCTGGTCGAAAAACGAAATAATGGCGTGATCCCGTTTAACCACCTGCCAGATATCAAACCGTATCCGGTGCTTTTTCTGCAGGATAAGCAGCGAATCGACTACCTCATCAAGACGGCGTATGCCCAGTTCTGCAGCGTGCAGGCGCTGTACCCCCAGTTTCTTACGCAAAGCAGCAAGCTCTGCTTCGGCAACCTTGTCCAGGTCATCCGGCGAGGAAAGCACGCCGTAGTAAAGCACTGGCTGGGTACTATCAAAAAGATTCGGACCGGTATGGCCGGTTTCATCCACATAAAAGTGCATACAAATATCCTGTGTGAGGCAGTCCGGTAGTGCCGGACGTAAAAAGAGAGGAAAGCGAAACGTCATGCTTTTCAGAAGAATGTAAAACCTTCCAGCAATAGACTACAAGCAATCCAGTTATGCCAGAAACCGGATCTGCACGTCGGGAAAGCGGAAAAGAGCATGATGTTTATCATATTTAATAAAATCATATCTGATATGATATTTACAAATATGAATAAAATCATTCTTCAGTATGATTTTCACAAAAATGACACAGTTCTCTCATGGAGCAAAGCATGGCCAGTAAAGAACCGATACTGAATTGGGGTTTGAGGGCCAATGGAACGAAAACGTACGCTAAGGAGATAATTCATTGTTTAAATTGAAATTTAATCCCCTCAGTTCTCCTTTCAGAATATCCTCCGGTAGCGTGAACGTATAATGTCCCAGCATATTGATATGTCCATGCATCAACGGGGATAACCGGGCGATGTCCTCATCACCGGTTCCTTCTCCATGGCTGCGCATCCAGCTCAGAGCTTCCTGCATATAAAGCGTGTTCCACAGTACTACCGCGTTCGTGACCAGTCCCAGTGCGCCAAGTTGATCTTCCTGCCCTTCACGATAGCGCTTTCTGATTTCCCCACGCTGACCATAACAGATGGCCCGGGCTACAGCATGGCGGCCTTCTCCCCGGTTCAGTTGGGTCAGGATCCGGCGACGATAATCTTCATCATCAATATAATTAAGTAGATACAGCGTCTTGTTGACACGCCCCACCTCCATGATGGCCTGCGCCAGCCCTGACGGCCGCGAGCTTTTCAGCAGTGAGCGAATCAGTTCTGAAGCGTGAATGGTACCCAGCTTCAGCGAACCTGCGGTTCGCATCATCTCATCCCACTGATTCTCTGCTTTCGACAGGTCTGCACATCCCCGGGCCAGCTCATCCAGTGCGCCGTAGTTTGCAGATTTATTCACCCGCCAGAAAACGGCCTCACCGGCATCTGCCAGTCTGGGCGAAAACTGATATCCCAGCAGCCAGAAAAGGCCAAAGATAATATCGCTGGCACCAGCCGTGTCCGTCATGATCTCAACGGGATTAAGCCCTGTCTGCTGCTCCAGAAGCCCTTCCAATACAAAAATGGAATCCCGCAATGTGCCCGGGATCACGATGCCGTGGAAGCCAGAGTACTGATCAGAGACGAAGTTGTACCAGGTGATGCCACGCCCGGAGCCAAAATATTTTCTGTTCGGCCCGGAATTAACCGTTTTCACCGGCGTGACAAATCGCATGCCGTCGGCTGAAGCCACCTCGCCACCACCCCAACGACCGGCAAGCTCCAGCGTGGACTGATAATCAACGAGCCGGGCATTGGCGCTGACCAGCGTATCTGCCCGGAGGTAATTCTGTTTCACCCAGCTGAGGCGGTGGCGGGTCAGTGCCGGTATGTTGTGCTTTATCAGCGGTTCCAACCCTATATTGCAGGCTTCAGCCATTAGTACAGCGCACAGGCTGACGTGCAGATCCTGCGCCCGCGCCCCGGACTCACTGACATGCATGAACTCCCGGGTAAATCCCGTTCTGGCATCTATCTCAAGCAGCAGTTCTGTCAAATCTACTGGTGGGAGCAGTTGTCTGACACGCCTGTTGAGACGAAGTAACGACGGTGACTCCTCCAGTTTCTCCAGGCTGCTGACAGTCAGGGACGGATATTTACCGTCATTGCAGATATGGACCTCTGCATTACCTTCAAAGCGGGATGCGACAGCTTTCCAGCTTTCATCCAGTTGAACGGCCAGCTGTTGCACACCAGTGTGTCCGTCAGTGGGATGTCCCAGCGCCCGGCAGACGGGGATACGTTGCGCCTGCCACTCTTCACCCTGCAATAACTTAGCGCGGGGGTCTCCCCAGCGATCGCTGCTTTCCAACCAGATATCCCGGCGGCGTAATGCATCCTGAAGACGTTCAAGCAGACACAGTGAGTAACCGGCGCGTTGTATACGGCCCTCCGCATCGTATACCAGACGTTTCCAGGGACCGGTAATAATATATTCAGGCGCAACATCGAGAAGGCGTTTCTTTGAGCCGTTCAGTTCAGCCAGATAATTAATGGCGGCCAGCGTATGTTCTCCGGCAGGCGCCGCGCGGAAATGCAGGTCACGCAATACAGCCGGAAGGAAACGTTTCACCCGACCGTACTGCTCCACCATTTCGTCATGGAAATTGTTGTTCTGGGGCCGGGCCAGCTCATTAACCTTGCTGATTGATTCTGCCAGTCTGCTTTTCGGTACGCTGCTGAATATGGTTTTCCTCAGTTCAGCATCATCAGCCGGATCTTCCAGCAACAGTAAACATGCCCGCGCCAGTAGCAGCGCTGCCCGGTCAAGATCTTTCAGCGTCCTGAGTCGTTTTTTCTGCCCCGTTTTCTTCGCCTCACGGGTGATATCCTGTATCAGCATATCGAGCACATCAACGGCTTCATCCAGTGCTGCTGTCTCCTGCGCTTTAACGAATGCGGTGAGTACGGCCAGCTTTCTCTGCTGTGGCATACGTGCGATATATTTTACCGACGTCATACCCGCATAGCGGGCCAGATTACGGAGCTGTATGGCGGGCAGGCCGCTAAAGTTCAGCCGGGAAAACTCAAGGTTTCGCAGCCTTGTATAACGCTCCAGCGCTTCTGTAAACGCCGGACCGCTGACGGTGACCGGTCCCTTTTTCAGTTGCTCCAGCGGTGAAATCCGCTGCCCCTCAGGAACATCCAGCAGCTCCGTCACGCGGGTTATCTGCCAGCTGTCAGGAAGCGCGGCCAGCTTTTTCCAGAGCCGCTGATTTGCACGTTCGCGTATTTCACTGACGAGACGTACAAGCGTGGTTGCTCCGGGCAGCAGTACCTTATTCTGAAGAAGCCACGCGGTGGCAAAATCAAACATCAGGCCGGGGCGTTCATTACTAAGCCATGCGCGGGTGTACAGCAGGCGCTTCAGGCGGAAAGACCACGGGAAATCGCCAAATTCATGATAGCCGTAATATTCCTTAATTAACGCGGTGTGCTCTCTGAGGGTGGTGTCACGTTCTGCGTAGCGGGAGAGGACTTCTGGACGGCGGATATTAAGTTGTACGGCGACAAAATGCCGAACACCCGGCAGAACCTTAGTTAAATCAGTCAGAAAGGCCCCCAGAAATCGGGAAGTAGTGAGCTGAAGCGCTATCCCCAACCGGTTATGCTTCCCCCGTCGCTGGTTAATAAAAGCAAGATCCCGCTCATCAAGATGAAAATAGCGCGCCAGCTGAACGTCGTTGGGTTCTGCAACGTAGCATCCGTAATTCTGTTCCTGCTCAATGGTCAGAAAATCGACGGGCATATCGGCCTCCCTGCCGGACAGGGAATTTTAACAATTCCGCAACCGTCCGAAATATTATAAATTATCAGACAGCATAAAACGGCAGACATGGGCTGTCCATTAAATCGTTTTTTTGCGATAATAGACACTAACTGTCTGATATTCGATTTAAGGTACATTTTTATGCGACTTTTTGGATATGCGCGAGTCTCAACTAGTCAGCAGTCCCTCGATCTTCAGATTAAGGCGCTCAAAAATGCAGGAGTGAAAGCCAGCCGCATATTTACCGATAAAGCATCTGGCAGTTCTGCCGACCGGGAAGGGCTGGATCTGCTTCGCATGAAAGTCGAAGAAGGTGATGTCATTCTGGTGAAAAAACTCGACCGCCTTGGTCGCGATACTGCCGATATGATCCAACTGATAAAAGAGTTTGATGCCCAGTGTGTGGCTGTCCGGTTCATTGACGACGGAATCTGCACTGATGGTGATATGGGGAAAATGGTCGTCACCATACTTTCGGCCGTTGCACAGGCAGAGCGACAACGTATTCTGGAACGCACAAATGAAGGTCGTCAGGAGGCTAAATCGAAAGGTGTTCGATTTGGTCGAAGACGTTCAATTGACAGAAAACGTATACATGTTATGCGGGCTCAGGGGCATGGGGCCACAGAGATAGCAAGGGAAATGAAAATCGCACGTTCGACCGTCTATAGTGTTATCAACGAAGAAGCCAACTAATTGCTTTCATTAATTCATTACAGGAAATGTTAACCTATGAAAAGCGTAGAATTATTACAATACACACTGAATCTCGGAACTGAAGACTGAGAGTTTTAGTGAGTTAATTAACTTGTAAATATAAAAATAACCGGCACAAAAAACTTATAATTTTTTTAATCGGGGAATGGCATTTAACAGGAATCGATGCCTAATAATCGATTTTTATGCTAATATTTTTCTCTTATGTTATGTTTCCGTACGGTTTGACCTCAAACCCCACGCTAAGCATGTAATCCATTGACTTGAAATCATTTTTTACTGAGATCAATTCGAAACCCTTTTCCATTCAAAAAATAATCCCGTCATGACATTCACTTCCCTGATCGGATGTTATGTCTAATAAAATATAATTACTTTATACATCGGGTGAGGTTTTTTTATTTTAAATCAAACCGGCATTTAGGCTGATTTGATTTAGAATATAACTATTTCTTTCTGACAGGTAATACTTCCTCTGCGAGCCATTCCACAACCTGGCTTCTGTTCAGCCCATTCGCGATTGCATAGCTATCAATCTTACGAATGACAGCAAGTCGTAGCGAAAGGGATACTGGCTTCTTGCCCTCCTTATCAAGGTTTACACCTGCGGACACACTCCCGGTCAATCCAGCTTGCTCACGTGCGGTCAGAACATCGCGCATGTGTCTTAACAACTTGGCCGATAAAATACCTTTTGAGGCTAACTGGTACTTACTGGTTGCCTTGTTAAATTTGATATCAGCCTGAAATTCTTCTCTGAATGCACGAAGATCACGCGTAAACGTGGGTTCGGAGCAGTCCATCTCCTTAAAAAGCGTGTCTTTACGCACGGGCTTTCCTGTACTCAGCAAGACAATCAGTTTGTATTGTCTCAGCTGTTTAGGGCTGATGGTCATAGCACACCATATCTCTGGATAACACGCGCCTCATTAACGTGAGGCTAAAAGTACATTTTCAAACTGCTTAGCGATGCCGCAATACTTGGATCGCTCAAGTACGGAGACAGCCCAGTTGCGATGCGTTGCAGGCTCACACATCGCTCCCTGCGATTTAAAAACGGCCTGTGATGAGTTGATAATGCGGAGGGCATCCTCATAATCGTCTTTCTCGACCATTAATCCCTGGTGAATCAAATTCAGGTGCGAAGGGTGAATTGCTGTTTTACCCACCAGACCGTGTGCAACGTCCTGAGTTAACTCCCGCTGCAGTAACTCGATGTTGTCGATTTGCTCGCAGACGGGTGCAGTCAAAGAGAAACCACGAGGCGCGAAAACCGATACCAGCATCTTCACTACATAGCCCATGGGGCCATCGTAAAGTGTCAGGTTCTTCGGGTGTCGCATAGAAATTACACTCATCAGATCATTGCCACCGATACGCAAAGCGACGATGCGATCACGACAAGCATGGTTTTCAAGCAGAACAGCAAGCTCAGTCATTTCCTGTACGTCATAGACCTCTCGCGTCTCAAGCGTTGGCATGAGCGCGAGAGTCGTCGCTGAAATGATTTCCCACCAGGAGGGTAAATTAGATTTGGTAAACTTTGGCACAACAAAACCATCAATTCCCACCAGATCGTAGTTTTCGACGAGTTCACGAGCCATCTGATCATGACGGGGGCGTATAAAGACCAGAGGGCGACTATCCGGGCTGTCTTGACTGGCTGTGTGCTTCAGTTCATCCAGTAGTTCACTTAGGTTATACAGGGCAATATCGATCTGTTCTTCACTGACCGCATCTTCCAGGCAAATGACCATTGAGCGAAGCTCTGGGATCTTGCCATGAAGGATGACTTCAGCCAGATCGGTACGGGTAGCTGGCATATAGAGTGTTGCGCCAAGCATGAATGGAGATATGTTCTTGCTCATGCTCATGCCACCTTTTTGATGATAGTGACTGCCCGATACTGCCCAAGCGCTTCGCCAACTTCTTCAATGTGGATGCCGCGTTGCTCGGCAAGGTACACAAGCAGCTCCACATCTTTATCGTCTTTACTCTTCACAAGTACGTGATCAGGCACTCTGCGAAGCACTGCGCGGGTCGCTTCAGCGATTCCCGGTTTAATGCGGTTGATATTTGTAATGCCATACTTTGATGCCAGCTGGTCAACAACCTGCAGGCTGATCTTACGCTGATTGTTATTTTGAGATGAGAAGGGCGCAGCTACTGGCACATCCTCTTCACGCAGCTTCTTTCTGATATGATCAATAGTATCCACCAACATTGTGCTGCATTCGAACTCTTTGAGGTGGCCACACTCCATGCATCCATGAAAGCCTGACTCCGTCCACACTGAACGGGAGACCATTCCCGATACCGGAGCCCCCATGATGCCAAATGGAATCAACCAGTCATCATCTGATGCGGCCAGCCAGGCGCAACCTGCCGGGTCGGCAAGCACAGCAAGACGAGGAATATCAGGGTACCCAGTACGTCCCTTGAGGCTTTCTACCAGCTGGTTGGTTATCGCACCTTTACCTGTCCAGCCGTCAACAAACACGATACCGCCTGTTCCATGTTTTGCCTCGATGTAATCCAGCGCTTCTGTATCAATCCCCCTGTCCCGGATGATGCTGATACCGTAGTGGTGCGATTCCAGCCCCATGTCTGTCATTGCTCGCTGAAGCATTACGCCTAATGGCACACCGGCACGAACCAGGCTTACCAGGATAACAGGAGTATTGCCAATATGGCTGACGAGCCCTTTTGCAAGACTGAGTACTTCCTTCGCCATCCGCGCTGCACCCAAATCCAGTGCACGGCCAAACAACTCAAGGTGTGCAGAACTCGGGGCTGGCTCCTGGCTCAGCATGTCGGAATAATGCTTTTTTCCAGACTGGATAAGATGTTCTTTTTCATCAACTGCCGTCATTTCCATTTGTACCGGCGTTAACAGGAACTGTACGTCAGTTGAGAGGTAAGAGCCGTGAAACGGCTGTGGATCGAGAATAGTCATGTGGATTTATCCTCTAAAACAATTTCTGACTGACTGCATCAGCAAACTGACTTCTGGAAGGCATGCCAAACCAGTGGCAGTGCTTCATGAATGTGTGGTCGCTGAGGCTGTCGCCAAGACCCAGCACCGGAAACGCGCCGCGTTCTTCGCGCAGTTTCTTTAGAAGCCACTCAACGGCCAACCCCTTTTGAACACAGTTGGGGATCCAGGCAACATTGTTGCCGTTTTGATGGATATAAAAATCAGTAGTGTCAAACGCTTTTACAGCGTTCGCATTGAAGTCAAAAAGCTCTTTTAGACGAGTACTGTCCCGATGCTTCATGACGAAATACACTGGTATGCCGTCATATTCATAGTTCATGCGGCACCATGCATTCACACCTGAGTCCAGTAGCTGAGCGCTCAGCCTCTCCTGATATGAAATGAGCTGTTCACGCATACCTGACAGTGCCGTTTTGACAACGCTCGCCCATTCTTTGTTAACTGATCCGTCCGGGTTAGCGATAACCGCGCCATGCGTCATGACTTTCCATGAATTAAATGGGATCTGGACGCGTGAAGTTTCTTCTGTGCCACGGGCAGTAACGGGAATAAGTTCTGCGGTCGCAAGAAGCCAGTCCACCATCATCGACTGTTCTTCGGACATAAAGCTTCTTGGTTGAAGCTCCCGATCAAGGGCACCTGTGCGATAAGGTATCTGGCCGTTTTCATCGAGCATCTTTCGTTTCGTCTGAAACAACGTGTCATCCAGATCGCAAAGAGCAAGCGGTTTATTCATAGCAAACGACCTCAACACGTGGAGCAACCTTACTGAGTGCGGCGAGTAGCTGCGGGCAGACGGACGAATAGGGTGTTTCAACGCAGACAATCACGCGCTCAAAGCTCTGGTGAGCAACGTTATAGATAAAATTAGGGATACCGAGACCGTAGTTATCGGTGAACGCAATGATTGACTCAATTGCCATTCCCTGCGCGATGGGAGAACGTGTAAGAGAACCAAACTTCACGATTGCTCCTTCATTTTCCAGCCGTTCAGCCAGCAGGAAGGGCTGCCAGATAAATTCCCCTGAGCCGATAACGAGAATGGTTTCACCGGGTTCAGTCTGGAGATGGTTGCCCAGATTAGACGTCGTCTCATGCATACCCAGTCGGCCCCAGTCCTGGCGAGCGGACACAGGAACTGTGCCGGTTGCTGTGACGTTCACGGATGGCATCACTGGGACGGGGGCATTCAGGCGAGGCTTCCAGTTCCATTCCCCTTTCACTAGCGAGACGACGTCAACCGGGAGTGGGCAATTGTTGGTAATGGCATTGTTGCTCCAGTCGGTGAGTGTAACAGTCACTACACGTGTCACGTCCGAAAGACCCGCATCGCGAAGAGCCTGTAACAGATTCAAAAACGTTTTACCTGTAGTGGCTTCGTCATCGATAAGAACCAGAGTTTGGGCATTTAATGCACGTCGACGCAGTGTGTCATCTTCCGGCTGGTAGATGAGGTGGTCTGTGGCGTGACTGTGATCTTCTTTGAATTCACAAAGTAGTTCGCCGTCGACCGGATGACGTGTGCTGGTCAGAAAGACAGGCTCCGCTACGCGTGAGCTGGCCTCACGGAATACCCCCGCAGCCAGACCGACGGCTGTTTCTGCCATGCCGATAAACAGAACCGGCTCAGGTAAGTCAGCAGGAATGCCAGCGGCCAGCTGGACATAGGTCTCCTTCATCAGCCCAGGTGCGACCGGGATGTGGCGGCCCAGTACTTTGCTGACAAACAGGAAGGCACGTTTTGGATTATTGCGCTGAGCGATGTCGAAAAGCATTTCGAGCTCAATCGCGCTGGTAGTTTTCACGGTCAGAGTTCCGCCAGTGAGCTCACGCTGATAAACCTGTTGTTGCGAAGGGGTCATGTCTTCCTGCCTAAATTCTAATTAATGGAGGTCGGTGATTGAATGATGCTGCATACCGGCAGTGGCTTGACTGAATGCGTGGGTATCACTGTGATGGATTTAAAGCGCAAAGCATTTACCAGGATGTCATCATCAGAAATGATACCCAGCTGCCTTAGTGCATAAAGCCCAGGCAAATTAACTTCACTGTGGGCTGTGTAGCCTATTCCTCCGGACGGGCGTAGGTTAGCTTCCAGCAGGACGGGCATACCATTTTCATCGTTGCGGGTCTGCACGTTAATCAATCCATCCGCACCGAGTGCTTTTGCACAATCGAGGGCAAGCTGATAAGCCGGCCCCTCGTTCTCAAGCGTTTGTAACGATCCGATTTTAGTCCTGGCGACAGCGGCCAGGACGCGGCCATTTTCGACCAGAATGTCTACTGAACGTTCTGGTCCGGGAAGATACGGCATGACTATCTGTATCGGTAACTCTTCTCCGGCCAGTTCTGCTCTCTGCAATGAAGCAATCGCGACATCAGGATGTATCTGTCGGTAGTCAGGATTGTTATAAAAGCTGAGGGTTTTAGCAGTGCGCTTGAGGATCCAGAATCCCAGGCCATAAATGCCTTTCACTGGCTTGATGCATGGCAGCACCCCCCGTGATTCAAAGTCTTCAATCGCGCTCGCAAGTTCATCAGGGCTTTGTACTTTTACTGAAACGACGGATGGCAGACCATACGTCATCATCCTGACACTAAACTCTGCTTTATTATCCGCCAGCTCAAAGGTCTCAAGGTTTGTCGCACCGGTAGTCAGCCTTACGCCCATCCCTTCGATGGCATCACGATAGCGTTCGACAAGATGCCCACGTTTTCCGGCATGAATGGCGACGACATTGTGCTTTCTGCAGATGCCGGCAATAAACGGAAGCAGGTCTTCGGTTTCATCAGGCTCAAGGTAAGCAATATCTGCTTCAGAAAGGATTTCCGGGCGCTCATTGCGGTGAGACGCAATGATACGAAAATCCTTGTCACACTCTGTGCGGGCCATTTTCACTAAGGCAAGCATGTCTTTCTGAGACGATACGCCCTCCATAAACCAGATGGATACAGGTTTAGCCATTCTGAAGTATTCCTTGGTTTTGATGCTGAAATGACGATTCGGTGAGTGTAGACATACCTGATTCTTTAAGCAATCATATTATGATTATTTAATTCTTGCAGTATGTAAACTAAATTTAAGGTCTTTACATAATTTGACTTAATTTCATTAATGAAATAAATAACCTTTTATATCAGTAATGTAAAAATTATTTAAATATGACAAAAAGATTGCATTATTGTCAGTAAAAAAGTCATGTTATGATTATATTGTTTTGAAATTATCGACGATTTTACTACAGCAGTAACACCTATCAGTAAGGGGATATGATGGTATCTTTAAGTAAGAATCAGACGATTTCGTTGGCTAAATCCAGCAGCGCAATTTCACAAATTCAGTTCGGCCTCGGCTGGGATCCTGCCAAAAAGAAAGGATTGTTTGGCAAGTTACTTGGCGGTGGTGACAGCATCGACCTCGATGCAAGCTGCGTCATGTTAGGCACTTCAGGCAACGTTATTGATACAGTCTGGTTCCGCCAGCTGAAGTCTAATGATGGCTCAATTCAGCACAGTGGGGACAACCGTACAGGTGAAGGTGATGGAGACGACGAAACAATCATCGCTGACCTGTCCCGTCTCCCATCAAATGTTGAGCACCTGGTCCTCACAGTAAACAGTTTTACAGGACAGAGCTTTAATGATGTCGAAAATGCTTTCTGCCGCGTTGTCGATCAGCAGGGCAAGGAGCTGGCTAAATACACACTCACTGAACAGGGCACACACACGGCGGTCATCATTGCTTCTCTGAGCCGCAGCGGCGGTGAGTGGAACTTTACCGCTCACGGTAATGCATCGCGTGGCCGCACCATTCAGGACATGATCCCTGATATCCAAGCGGTAACCCGCTAATGAACCTGACGCCGGGGGGCAATGCCCCCGTTCCTGACCAGTCGCTGGTGATACGTATATCCTCCGGCACACCCGTAGATGTGTCGTCCTTCCGTCTGTATGACAATGGTAAGGTGCGTGGCGATCTGGATATGATTTTTTACGGCCAGCGTGAGAATGATGACAGCACCATCCGTTACTCCTCATCTGGCAATGAAACCATGTTCTCGGTCAATCTGCCGCAGCTGCGTCAGGATGTGCTAAAGGTGGCTTTCACCGCAACCTGTGATGCAGGAAAAAACGTTTCTCAGACAGAGCGCCTGGCTATTCAGGTTGAAGCGAATGGCAACGTTATCTTGCGCAGTCATGTCGACCTCACAGGACGTACTGAGGCGGCGCTGATTCTGGGTGAGCTCTACCGACGTAATGGTGAATGGAAGTTCCGCTTTGTGTCACAAGGTTTTAATGGCGGGCTTAAACCACTGGCTGAGCACTTTGGCGTGGATATCTCTGATGCTCCTGCAGCCAGTCCGACACCTCCTCCGGCACCAGCACCAGCACCAAAAGTTAACCTGAGTAAGGTCAGCCTCACTAAGGAAAAGCCCTCAATCAGCCTGACCAAAAAAGATGATTACGGCCAAATCCGCATCAATCTCAACTGGAACCAGCGAGGAAGTTCGGGCGGCGAAGGTTTCCTGAAGGGGATATTCAGCAACAATAAAGGTATCGATCTGGACCTTGCTGCGTTTGTTGAGCTCTCTGATGGACACCGCACAATTGTTCAGGCGCTGGGTAATCGGTTTGGCAGCTTCCGAAATGAACCTTACGTCGAACTTCAGGGTGACGATCGCACGGGTTCGGTCAGTGACGGTGAGTGGATCCATATCAACGGTTCTGAATGGAAACACATCCGTGAAGTTCTGGTCTTTGCCTTTATTTATGAAGGCATACCGAGCTGGGAAAACACGGACGGTTCGGTGACCATCACTGTACCGGGACAGCCACCCGTTGAAACGTTCATGACTGAAGGTAACAACCGTCAGAACATGTGCGCCATTGCCCGTCTGGTCAATGAAGGGGGTGCGATCCGCGTCGAGCGTATCAACCGTTACTTCGGCGGCCATCAGGAGCTGGATCAGGCTTTCGGTTGGGGTTTCAGCTGGAAAGCTGGCTCTAAATAGTTAACAAAGAGGGTTAGACATGAGTTTCTTCAACAAGCTTAAAGAGTCATTTAATTCCGGTCGTGACGAGCTGACCAAACAGGTCGGGCGCTACAAGAACCGCGCTTTCCTCGAAGGCACAGTGGCAGTCTGCGCTCGTATTGCTGTCTCAAGCGATGGCGTCAGTTCTGAAGAGAAGATGAAAATGATGGGGTTCCTGCGTGAATCGCCTGAGCTGAACATCTTCGACACCACAGAAGTGATCGAATTTTTCAACAAGCTGGTGACGTCTTTCAATTTCGACATTGAGGTTGGAAAGGGCGAAACCATGAAGTACATCCTTGCACTTAAAAATAAACCAGAGCAGGCGCAATTAGCTGTCCGTGTGGGCATCGCTGTGGCGAAAAGCGACGGTAATTTTGATGAAACCGAAATGGCAAACGCACGCGAAATCATTGAAGCCCTCGGCTTTACGACCAGCGAGTTTGGCCTGTAACGGTTACTGACTTTCAATCTCTGGAGCTAAGCAAATGCAATCCACCCACATCGGGTTCCCGATCGAGACGGTAGCAGTTTTCCTGCTGCTGTCAGTCGGTGCCATTTTTATCGACTTGTTCATGCACCGCCATGACAAGCCAATCTCTCTGAAGAGCGCTGCAGCCTGGTCGGTCTTCTGGATTTTCATGGCGCTGGCATTTGCGGGCTTCCTGTACATCCATCACGGTCCGGAAGTTGCGAGTCTGTTTGTAACGGGTTACGCCCTGGAAAAAGTGCTGTCGGTCGACAACCTGTTTGTCATGATGGCTATTTTCTCATGGTTCGCCATTCCGAATAACTTCCGTCATCGCGTGTTGTATTGGGGGATTATCGGCGCAATCGTGTTCCGTGGCATTTTCGTTGCCATCGGTACCAGTCTGCTTGCTCTGGGCCCGTGGGTGGAAGTTGTGTTCGCAGTCATCGTGGGCTGGACTGCGGTAATGATGCTGAAAAGCGGCAATGATGACGATGAAATCGAAGACTATTCGCAGCATCTGGCTTACCGCATGGTCAAACGGTTCTATCCTATCTGGCCAAAGCTCAAGGGTAATGCATTCGTAATCAGCCAGAAGGAAGTGGATGCAGAGCTGGCTAAACCAGAAAATGCCGATGTTCAGGTGGGACGCTTGTCAAAAGCAGCGCGTTACGCAACCCCGATGCTTCTCTGTTTAGCCGTTGTTGAACTTTCAGATGTGATGTTTGCATTCGATTCAGTTCCTGCAGTCATCGCGGTCAGCCGTGAGCCACTGATCGTATACAGCGCCATGATGTTCGCTATCCTCGGCCTGCGTACGCTTTACTTTGTGCTTGAGGGACTGAAGCAGTACCTGGTTCATCTGGAAAAAGCCGTTATCGTTTTACTGTTCTTCATCGCCGTGAAGCTGGGTCTGAACGCAACTGAGCACTTTTTCCATCACGGCTATTCAATCAGTGCGACCATGAGCCTCTACGTGGTTATGGGTGTACTGGCAGTAGGTATCATTGCAAGTCTGCTTTTCCCGGCTAAAGACGAGCAGACAGAAGAAGGGCGCGGTTAACCGCGTCGTTAATCACAGCATACAAGGTATGCACCAACACGATTTGAGGATAACAACATGGCAGTGACTCTCTCTAAAGGCGGCAACGTATCACTTTCTAAAGTGGACCCGACTTTGAAAAACGTGAAAATCGGTCTGGGCTGGGATACTCGCTCTACCGATGGTCAGGACTTCGACCTGGATGCATCAGCTTTCCTGCTGACTGACGCTGGCAAAGTTCGCGGTGATAATGACTTCATCTTCTACAACAACCTGAAATCCTCTGACGGTTCCGTTACCCATACCGGTGACAACCGAACCGGCGAAGGTGAAGGCGATGACGAATCACTGATTATTGAACTGAACCGCGTACCGCAGGAAGTGACCAAGATTGTATTCGTGGTCACCATCCATGATGCAACCACACGGCGCCAGTCTTTCGGTCAGGTCGCGAACGCCTTCATTCGCCTGGTGAACAACGACAGCAATGTTGAAGCCGCTCGCTACGATCTGTCTGAGGATGCCAGCACTGAAACCGCAATGCTGTTTGGCGAACTGTATCGCCATGCTGGTGAATGGAAATTCCGTGCCGTAGGCCAGGGTTATACTGGTGGGCTGGGTTCAGTTTGTGCTCAGTACGGTGTCAACGCGTCTTAATAGCGTTTCACATTACGCAGTGATCTTACGCCCGGTTTGACCGGGCATTAGCCTAAAGCAATGAGGAATTAAACATGGCAGTTAACCTGACGAAAGGCGGTAACGTAAACCTGTCCAAAGAAGCGCCAACCATGACCAAAGCAATCGCAGGTCTTGGCTGGGACTCTCGTGTGACTGATGGTCAGGCATTCGATCTGGATGCCTCTGTATTCCTGGTTGGCGCAGACGGAAAAGTGATGAGCGATCAGCATTTCGTTTTCTTCAACAATGCGAAAAGCCCGGACGGCTCTGTCGTTCACCAGGGTGACAACCGTACTGGTGAAGGCGAGGGTGATGATGAACAGGTTAAAATCTCGCTGGCTACTGTACCGGCTGACGTTCAGAAAGCGGTCTTTGCCGTCACCATCTATGACGCTGAAGCCCGTAAGCAAAACTTCGGCATGGTATCTAACGCTTACATCCGCATCGTGAACGAAGACAACAATGCGGAAATCGCGCGTTACGACCTGTCTGAAGATGCCAGCACCGAAACAGCAATGGTATTCGGCGAACTTTATCGCCACAACGGTGAGTGGAAGTTCAAAGCCGTAGGCCAGGGGTTTGTGGGTGGCCTGTCCGCTCTGGCTTCACAGCATGGCGTCAGCGTTTAAATAAAAACTCTGTATCAGCCTCTTCCATTTTGAAGGGGCTTTTTTTTGCCTGTGTTGGCAGGTGTAACGTGATTAATGGGGATTAATATGGATCTTTTACCCGGTCAGAATACTGCTATTAGTGCCAGCCAGATAGAGGTTCGCCTCTCCTATACTCAGAAGACAACATTTCGCAGCGACTTAGATGCATCGGCTTTTCTCCTGGGAGAAAATGATAAAACGCATGCAGATGAAGATATGCTCTTCTTCAACAATAACAGCAACGCGAATAAAAGCGTCACTATGCGCTCTGAGCAGGGTGATACCTTCTTTGCTGTCAATCTGTCCACTCTTCCCTCATCTGTTTCTAAAATTGCCCTGACCGTTGTGATTGACGGTCCGGATACACTGGATGGACTTGATCAGCTCAAAATGACCGTCGACGGCCATACATTTAACGTGCCGCTGCAGGGAAGAAGTGAGAAAGCGCTGATCGTAGCCTATATCTATCGCCACAATGGGCAATTCAAAATTCGCGCTGTAGGTCAGGGATTTGATGGTGGTCTGCTTCCGCTGGCTCTTCACTTTGGGGTGGATGTCGCAAGCCCTGAGCCAGCTCCATCTGCAGCGCCGGTTCCAGCCTCAAATACGAGTGTCAGCCTGGAGAAAAAGCTGGCGAAGGCACCGGCACTGGTCAGCCTGGCGAAACCCATACGCGTCAGTCTGGAAAAGCATCGTCTCTCAGACGTAAAAGCCCAGGTTGCCTTTGTACTGGATGCATCCGGGTCAATGACCGCGCAGTTCAAGAAAGGCAATGTACAGAAGGTTTTAGAAAGGATTGCAGCTCTGGCTGTCCAGTTCGATGATGATGGTTCAATGCCGGTCTGGGGCTTTGCCGAAAAACATAAACGGTATGAAGATGTGACCCTCGACAATTTGGATGGTTACATTGAACGGATTCAGAAAAACGGCAAGAAAGGCATGTGGGAAATTTTGCCCGGATTGGGCGGTACGAACAACGAGCCACCAGTGCTGGCTGATATCATTCGTGAGTACAGAAATTCAACATTACCGGTCTATGTCGTGTTCATCACAGATGGTGGCATAAACAAGACCCGTGAAATTAAAGAGAAGATCGTCGAATCCTCTGGTTGCCCGATATTTTTCAAATTCGTTGGTCTGGGGGGCAACAATTACGGGATTCTGGAAAAACTCGATAACCTTAGCGGACGTTCGGTCGATAACACCCACTTTTTCCCGATCGATAACTACGAGCGGCTGAGCGATGAATACCTCTATGACCAGTTGCTGGTTGAGTTCAGAGAGTGGTTAGATGCAGCGCGCAGAGAGGGGATCTGCCGCTGAATAGTGCGAAACCGGCCATCTGGCCGGTTTTGTTAAGCACTGAAAGGCGTGATGGGCTGGAAGAGATATGTCGAGCTCATTCGTCTTTGCACTTCAAAGCGTTCAAAAACCTCAACCGGATTGATGAACTCCAGGTTATTGAAATTCAACGTTTCAAAATCTCGTCTGTTGATTCTTGCAGAAACAATATACTCATCTTCCAGAAAGCCACTTTGCTTGCTTATACGCTGCGTGTAACCGCTAATAACGACTTTCTCAAAGGGAAGGGCACAGAATGACATACCGGCTATCCTCATCAGGATACCGTGTACGTGTAGCGCGTATCTTTCCCGGACTGCTTTCTGCGAAATTTCTTTTTCAAGAATTTCTGTACCTTTCGCGTTTAACCTAACCGACGAGGTCGGCATATCTTCAAGCTCTGGACAGTCGATTTCGATCAGTATGACAGAGCGTTCTGGTTCAACCTGGAAGGCCACCAATGTTTCACGGGGCCAGTCGGTTGCCTGAAGCACCTCAGTTAACAAAGATTCAAAATAACCACTGTCAGCTACAAAAAGACGGTCGATATCTCCAGCCGTATGTTGAATCTTTTTATCGTGTTCTGCTGCGTCATACTGCCAGTGAGAGTATTGTTCTGCCCAGAGCTGGCGTGCTGTCTGGTATCGTTTCAGGGTAAGCGCATTTTCTTGCTGGTAAGATTCAACCTCACGTTGCCACCTATCGAGATTCAGACGCTGCCGCTCCTGACGCGCCTCAGTGGACTCAAATATCCTGCCAATGAAACCACGACCATGATCATCGTCCGGCTGGGTTGGTTCAGCTAACGGGACAGGTTTATCGGGGCGAATGGGTGCTGGTACTGCATATGGCTTGAGTGCCAGTTCACGATAATGATGAAGTAACTCAGCGAAAGTATGACCGGTTCTGGGGTCAGGCGTCAGCAAATGGATATTAATGATGGCTTCAACCGCGCTGTTTAACGCTTCAACTTCCCTCTCAAGTTCATCACGCAGCTGGGCATTATCTTCGGCTTGCTGTGCTCTTTGTCTGCTTGAATAACTTGCCCGGTCCAGCCGTGTCCGGTAGCTAAGGCCGGTACCTGGCAGACCAAAGTTTGCGTATGTTCCTCTCTTACCAAACGACACAGATGCACCTCGCGGCCCCACGCTCATGCTTGCACCGGAACCACTGAGGTTTAGCCTGACTCCCGGCATGATACTTATTGATTTACGAAATCTTAGTCCCATTTCCCTGACCATAAGTTTACAAGTACAGGAAGAGTATATTTTTATGTCATAAGTGTCTTCGGTAGCCGAATAAATATTTTCTTGAGGCCGGGACTGCATTTTTCTTGGGGGAGCAGGTAGATAAGTGGCCGTGCTGCTAACGGGGTTGGAGGGCCAACCGTACGGAAACGTACGGTAAGAGAAAAAATCGATTAGTAGACATCAATGCCTGTTAAATGCCATTTCCCGATAAAAAAACATTTATAGGGTGTTTTTTATGCCTGTTATGTTTCGATTTATCAGTTGGTTACTTCACTAACGTACGTTTTCGTTCCATTGGCCCTCAAACCCCGAATTTGACCTACAGCGAACTGCTGATGACCACAGAAGTGATCCTGCGCCATTCGTTGCGCTTGTGGAAGGGCGAAATCCCCGATACCCATGACCGGGGACTTTGTCGTGGCGTGATCCTACATTGGTATCACCTGGCCCTGCAAAGTGGCGCTTCCGAAGCGCAGTGCCAGGCCGACATGGCGCAGTTGTGCCAACTGGCCGGCATACCAGGTGACAGCGAGGAGCAGGCGGCCGATGGGCGCTGAAACACAACGCCGCCCGTCTCCGCTGCAGAGACGAGTGCTGATTGTACTGGCCGTCCTCGATGCGAAACGTCCGGGACCGATGGCCACGAAAGACATTGAGCGGGTGCTGGAACAGGGTGGGAGCGCCCCGGTGTACGGGCCGAACCTGCGCGCCTCCTGCCGGCGCATGGAAGCCGCGGGCTGGCTGCGTACCCTGCGCGCCCCGAACATGCAACTGGCCGTCGAGCTAACGGACGCGGGTCGGGCGGTGGCCACGCCGCTGCTGGCAGACGAACTGGCGGCCGTGCGAGAACAGCAGCGCCGGGACGACGTGCGCGTGCTGCCGGTACGCCCGGCCGACACCCTGGCCGACCAGGACCTGGTGATCGCCGGGACCGGCTATACCGCCTGCCGCGGGGCGTTTGTGGTGCGGCTCGACGGCCCCCCATGTCTGCTACTGTGGCGCACGGACGGCACGATCGCGAGGCTGGAGGGGGATGCGCTACAGATCGCCGACGGGTATCAGGCGGCCTATGATGCTGGACTGCCGGTACAGATCCAGGTGAATGAAGAAAAGGGAAGATGAACAAATGACAGATGAGATCAAACGGCGTATCCACGCCTTCCGCAACGCCCTGGTACTTGCTGCTGACACCCGGTCACACGAATGTTTTCACATGCCACGCTGGAACACGGAGCTGAACAATTTTCCCGGCGGCTGCTGTGACCTGGCCAGCAACTTCCTCGCGCACTATTTAAGGGATTCGGATCCGGCGCTGCAGCCCGTAATTATCCATATGCTGGCAACCCAGAGCTACCGCGAGGCAAAAAAATCCACCGTTTATTCGCATGTCATCGTGAAGCTTGGCGAATGGCACATTGACCTGACCCTGAACCAATTTCACGAATATGGCAGGCGCGTGATCATTGAACATAAGCGCGGCACTCTCCACACCCTGCTACATGAGATAGGGGTCAGTTTGGATATCGAAAATTATTGTACGTTAAGGTGATTTTTTGTACCTCTGAGCTGTGGTAGAGCTTGACCACTTTGACAGGCAGCTTTGAGCGAGATATAGTCATTCGCACCCTGAGAATTACACTATTAAGTGATTCAGGGTATGCGCTTGCTGGTTACGAATATTGAGCGAGAATCATGCGATGATCGCCGCTTTTCTTTCGAGCCAGTAGGTGCTCCACG
>Ga0308166_1000540_pt1 | contig 50236 bp, 46 predicted proteins | sample PhyCR2_2_FD_202137 | JGI IMG/M metagenome (GOLD analysis project Ga0308166, IMG submission 202137) | Phyllosphere microbial communities from UC Gill Tract Community Farm, Albany, California, United States - DLSLCC.R2 | ecosystem: Host-associated > Plants > Phyllosphere > Unclassified | place...
GGCCCAGCCTTACCTGGACGATCCGTCGCTGGTGCGGGCCATCGTGGCGGACGGCAATGAAACGGCGCGCAAGCTGGCGCAGGAAACCATGCGCGATGTGCGCGAGGCAATGGGTCTCAGCTATACCTGAGACCCGGATTCAAGGAACGACGATCAGATGAACGAAGCAAACCACGCAGCAACCGACACCATTTCCCCTTGGGTACAACGATTCGCCCCGCTGATTCCCGGCGGCGAGGTGTTGGACCTGGCCTGCGGTAATGGCCGCCACGCGCGCCACCTGGCGGCGCTGGGCCATGCGGTGATCGCCGTCGACCGCGATCCCGCGGCGATCGCGGCCACGACGGCGCCCGGCATCGTCACCACCCAGATCGACCTGGAAGAAGAGGGCGCCACGTGGCCGTTTCCGCCGCAGCGCTTTGCCGGCATCGTCGTGACGAACTACCTGCACCGCCCGCTGTTCGCCGGCATTGTCGACAGCCTGCTGCCGAACGGCGTGCTGGTCTACGAAACGTTCGCCGACGGCAATGCCGCGTTCGGCAAGCCGGGCAACCCGGACTTCCTGCTGAAAGCGGGTGAATTGCTGGACATCGCGCGCCAGCATGGCTTGCGTGTCATCGCTTTCGAGGATGGGATCGTTAACCAGCCGAAACAAGCGATGGTGCAGCGGATCTGCGCCGTCAAAGCGGAGTTTCCCAGGGAGGCCGCGCTGCTGGGGTAATGGTGATCCGGTTGGAATATTGATTCCAGCCCGAAAACCACCACAGGCACAGGCTATCGTCTACAATCGACGTTTTAAATCTTTTAGCAATTGGTTATCCTATGATTAAGGGCAGCATTGTAGCAATCGTCACTCCGATGACGGCTGATGGCAGTCTCGACTATCAAGCACTGGATGCGCTGATCGACTGGCACATCGCCGAAGGCACGGACGGCATCGTCATCGTCGGCACGACGGGCGAATCGGCCACCGTTACCGTGGAAGAGCACTGTGCACTGATCAAGGCATGCGTGGATCGCGTGGATGGACGCATTCCCGTCATCGCCGGCAGCGGCGGCAACTCGACGGCCGAAGCGATCGAGCTGAGCCGTTATGCCAAGGAAGCCGGCGCCGATGCCACGCTGCAAGTGGTGCCATACTACAATCGCCCGACCCAGGAAGGCATGTACCGCCACTTCAAGGCGATTGCCGAAGCGGTCGATCTGCCCGTCATCCTGTACAACGTGCCCGGCCGTACCGTGGCGGACATGTCGAACGAGACGATCCTGCGCCTGGCCGCGATCGAGAACATCATCGGCGTCAAGGATGCGACGGGCAATATCGGCCGCGGCATCGACCTGCTGCGCCTGGCCCCAAGCGATTTCGCCATCTTCTCCGGCGACGATCCGACCGCGATGGCGCTGATGCTGGCCGGCGGCAAGGGCAATATCTCCGTGACGGCCAACGTGGCGCCGCGCGCCATGGCCGACATGTGCCGCGCCGCGATGAGCGGCGAGATTGCCAAGGCCATCGAGATCAACAACCGCGTTTTCCCGTTGCACCAGAAGCTGTTCGTGGAACCGAATCCTGTGCCCGTGAAGTGGGCGCTGGCGGAAATGAAACGCATGCCGGCCGGCATCCGCCTGCCGCTCGTGCCGCTCGCCGAGGAATTCCACGCTACCGTGCGCGCTGCCCTGCGCGACGCGGGCGTATTGCAGTAAAGCCCGGACCGCGGGCCGCAAGGTCCGCGCTTGTCAGGAAGATTCCAGCTGGTTTTCAGCTTCTACTCAGTAACCACATGACACAGAAAGCTCTTCTCACCCCGCAACGCGGGCTCGTGCTCGGCGCCCTCATGCTCAGCCTGACCGGTTGCGGCATGGTTGAATCGGTCGTCGGCAAAAGCACCGTGGACTACAAATCGGCCAAGAAAGCCGCCACGCTGGATGTACCGCCTGACCTGACCCAGCTGCAGAAGGACAACCGCTACGCGCTGCCCGACACCAACAACAGCGGCATCGCCACCGCGTCCGGCTACGCCGCCCAGCGCGCCGGCACGGCTGGCGCCGCTCCCGCAACGGGTGCCGGTGCCGCACCAGCCGGCAACGAAGTCGCCAGCACGGGTAACGACGCCGTGCGCGTCGTCCGTGCCGGCAACCAGCGCTGGCTGGTGGTCAAGCAGCCTGCCGACACGCTGTGGCCGCAGCTGAAGTCCTTCTGGGAAGACAACGGCTTCACGCTGTCGCTCGACAATGCCACCGCCGGCGTCATGGAAACGGAGTGGAACGAGAACCGCGCCAAGATTCCGCAGGACTTCATCCGCAGCACGATCGGCAAGGTCTTCGATTCCGCCTACTCCAGCGGCGAGCGCGACAAGTACCGCACCCGCATCGAGCGCAATGCCGACGGCACGACGGAAATCTTCATCAGCCATCGTGGCGCCGAGGAAGTGCTGACGGGCCCGCAGAAGGAAATCGCCCAATGGACGACCCGTCCGAGCGACCCGAACCTGGAAGCGCTGTTCCTGGCACGCCTGATGACGCGCCTGGGCGGCACGAACGAGGCAGCCGCCAAGACGGCCGTCGACAACGCCATCGTGCAGCCGCTGCATGCCTTCCTGAAAGGCGAGGGCGCCGCCCGCCACGTCGAGACGGACGAAGGCTTCGACCGCTCGTGGCGCCGTGTCGGCCTGGCGCTGGACCGCGCCGGCTTCACCGTGGAAGACCGCGACCGCGTGCAAGGCATTTACTTCGTGCGCTACGTGGCCGACCAGGTCGAGAAGAAAGGCTTCTTCAAGCGCCTGTTCAGCTGGGGCTCGTCGGAAGCGGACAAGGAAGCACAACGCTACCGCATCGTCGTCAAGGCTTCGCCTGACACCAACACCAGCCAGGTGACGGTGCAGGACAACAAGGGTGTCGCCGATACGTCGGCCACGGCCGAGAAGATCCTGACGTTGCTGCAGGAGCAGCTGAAGTAAGCAAAAAACCGGCTTCGGCCGGTTTTTTTACGACCGCGTGCTGCCGGGCACGCAACTGGGGACTGGCACCTCTGGTGCCTGTCCCCGACGTTTAAGCGGAAGCATCATCACCGGCCAGATATTCCCGATAAAACGCGATAAACGCCTGCGCATTGCGCCCCAGATGCCGCCCCGGCGGCAACACCGCCCACGTCCCGCCCCGCGGTACCGACCACTCCGGCAACACCCGCACCAGACTCCCGTCCCGCAGGTCTGCGTCGATACTGTATTGGTGCAGAATGCTGACGCCCGCACCCTGCCGCAGCATGGCCCGCAATGCCCCCGATGAATCCGTTTTGATGCGCGCCCGCGTCTGCACCGTGCGCACCGTGCCGTCCGGCCCTGTCAGCTGCCACGTCAGCGGCGTCGGCAGCCGCGTCATCGCAATCCATTCGACACCGGCCAGGTCTTCCGGTTCCCGCGGCGTGCCGGCCCGGCGCAGGTAGTCGGGCGAGGCGACGATGTACTGGTCGAACTCGCCCAGTTTCACGGCGCGTAACGACGAGTCCTTCAGCCACCCCATGCGGACGGCGACGTCGATGCCCTCGGCCACCAGGTCGACGATCCGGTCGGCGCTGCGCAGGTCGATCGCCAGGTCCGGATGCAGCGCGGCAAAGCGGCTCAGCGCTGGCGCGACGGAAAGGGTGCCGAGGTCGATGGGCGCCGTGACGCGCAGGCTGCCCGTCAGCGCCGCGCTGGGCGCATGCACGGTGTCGACGGCCGTGCGCAGCCCCGACAGCAGAGGGGCGCATTGCGCGTGCAGGGCCAGGCCCGCTTCGGTGGGGGCGACGCGCCGCGTGGTGCGCGCAAACAGCGCCACGCCCAGCTGGCTTTCCAGCCGCGCGACTTCCACGCTGACCTTGGCCGGCGCGACGCCGAGGCGCTGGGCGGCGGCCGAGAAGCCTCCCGTCTCGACAACGGCGGCAAACACGACAAGGTCGTTCAGGTCGATCTGTCCGGGTAACGGCATGGGATTATTAAGAATATCGAATCAATGAATTATGAACTGATCCGTTTATCGTATCAACGACGCGGTGCATCATGGTGTCTTTCTCACTGACCGAATAAAGGACTCCCATGAAGATCGCACTGATCGGCGCCACCGGCTATGTCGGCTCGAAACTGCTGGACGAAGCGCTGGCGCGCGGCCATGCCGTTACCGCGCTGGTAACGCGTCCGGAAAAACTCGCGGGGCGCGCCGGCGTTACCGCCGTCAGGACGGACGTGCTGGACGAAGCCATGCTGACGGAGCAGCTGCGCGGCATGGACGCCGTCATCACCGCCTTCAGCGGCCACGCGCAAGCGGACGTGTGTGCGTATTTCGTGCAGGGCTTCCGCGCCATTGTCGCTGCAACCAAGGCGGCCGGCGTGCCGCGCCTGCTGGCCGTCGGCGGCGCGGGCAGCCTGGAAGTGGCGCCCGGCGTGCAGCTGGTCGATACGCCGGAGTTCCCCGCGCAGTGGAAGGGAACGGCCGAGGGCGCTCGCCAGGCGCTGGCGCTGCTGCGCGAAGAGCGCGAGCTGGACTGGACGATGCTGAGCCCGGCCGCGCATCTGGAGCCTGGCACGCGCACGGGCAAGTTCCGCCTTGGCACGGATGCGCTGCTGGCGGACGAAGCGGGCCACAGCCGCATCTCGCTGGAGGATTTTGCCGTGGCGATGCTTGACGAACTGGAGCGGCCCGCCCACTCTCGCGCCCGGTTCAGCGTCGCCTACTGAGCGAGTGCGCGGTCGCGCGCCGACAGGTCGGTGGTGCTGCCCAGCAGATAGAACTGCTCGCCCAGCGCCGCCAGCGACGCTTCGCGCCGCGCTTCCCTGGCTTCGCTGCTGGCGTCGCGCTTGCCGCCGTGCTCGCTCGTCTGGTACGGCGACAGCGTGGCCATCAGGTCGCGTACGAGCCTGTGCTCGGCAGGGATGGTCTGGTCGGACATCACGCGGCCCAGCACGTACTCACGGATGCGTTCGGACTGGCTGACGGTCTGCTCCATGCTGGCCTTGCGCAGCCGGCCATCCCTGTAGTCGAGCGCGACGCTGCTGCGGGCAGAGTCGTCGACCTGGTGGTATTTGTAGTTCTGCGATTGCGCGGAGAAATCGAACGCCAGCGGCACACCCTCCTGCAGCGGCGCATGGAACTGCGCCTTCAGCCGCGAGTGCTGCACCTGTCCCAGCGAGCGGTCGGCGCGCGACTTGCCTTCGGATCGCGTCTGCTGGGACACCTCGTACTCGAAGCTGTCGACCTCGTCCCGATGCACGGGGTTGTTGTACTGCGGCGTCTGGCTGATGCTGGCGCTGAAATCGGCCAGGCCCGTCAGCACGGCACGGTCCTCGCGAGCAAAAGTACCCGGGACAGACCCCTGTTTCAAGGCAATACCGGACTGCTGGGCGGGACCGTCGCGGCTGGCCGTGCGGCTCAGGTCTGAAAACGCATCCTTGAACATCGTCACCAGGCCCGCGTCGCCGTGGCCTCGCGCAGCGGCCTTGTCGATCCCCTTCAGATAACTGTCGATGGCCTTCGCCTGCTGCTGTTTCGTGCCCAGGCTTTCCAGCATGCCGGTCTTGACGGTGACGTCCACCTTGCCGGCCGGGCCATCGGCCTGCATGCTGCGTTGCCCGGCGTCGATATGAAAATCCAGCGACTGCAGCGCCGGCGGCACCGTCGGCAGCGTCACTGCCGCGTGCAGGTCGATCGACTGCAGCACGCTCGTGTCCAGTTGCGCCAGCGCGCCCAGGCGGATCTTCGGCACGTCCAGCGTCATGCCGTCGATCATGTCCTGGAAACCCTGCGCCAGTCCCGCGAGCGCCTCGCGCTCGTCGCTATTCAGCTCGGTATCCGCGGCGACTTGCGTGGCCATGCCGTCGCCACGGGTCGACAACGACAAGTCGACCTTCGTGCCGCGCGCCGTGACGACGCTGAGCGTGAATCCGTGCGTGGCGTCCCGCGATACCGGCTGAAAGTCGACGCCGACGGTCTTGCGCGTCTTGAGGCTTTCCAGCAGGGAGGCGCCGGCGTCGCTGAAACGCGCTGCCGGAGAGCGCTGCGGCGCTTGCGCGTCGGTCGCGGCCTGGGCCGCCGCCCGGCCTTCGGCGCTGAGGCTGACAATGGAGGAGGGTGTCGCAGTGCCCGCGGCGGATGTCGCCTCGCGGCGGGTTGAAGCGTAAGGCGTTGCCGGACGAACGGTGGTAAGTGCAGGTATCGCGGTCATGGTAACTTTACGGCGGGAAATGCGCAAAGTTGAGACCGACGCGTAACTTTATATCAAGGCGCTGCCGGAGCGGCGCCCATAAAAAAACCGCCCGAAGGCGGTTTTTCCATCAAGCCATCCGCGGATGGCTTAAGCGGCCAATTACTTGGCAGCAGCAGCGGCAGCCGAAGCAGCGTCCGAAGCGGCCGAAGCAGCTTGGGAAGCGGCAGCAGCCGAGTCAGCAGCAGCCGAAGCAGCAGCGTCAGCAGCTGGAGCAGCTGGGGTTGCGGTTGCGTCAGCAGCTGGAGCAGCTGGCGTAGCAGCAGCGTCAGCAGCAGGAGCGGTAGCTTCTGGGGTTGCTACTGGAGCAGCAGGAGCTTCTTCTTTTTTCGAGCAAGCAGCCAGAGCAACAGCCAGCAGGGAGGCGATCAGCAGGGATTTTTTCATTTGTTTTCCTTAATTAATTCACAAAATAACAGTGTTGCGATGAATAATTACCGGTAATTATCGCTCAGTAGGGCGTTTCGTGGTCGTTCGGACCATATGGTGCCCCTGACAACGGAAACTCCTGACCGAATATTATAGCGATTCTTGGCGGGTCGCAATAGGAGCACAGGATGAATTCATAACTATTTTGCAGCAATGCAATATCAAATTCATAACTGAGCGCCAGTTTTAACCAACTTTACCAATGCTGCCGCTTTGAACGCTACCTACCAGGTAACCGGACAACGCAAACCGGGTTGTCGAACGGGCCTGACCGACGCGGTTCGCAGCCTTCGCCCTCTACAATCCAGTGACGGCGGCGTGCAAACCCGGCGCCGTTTCGGCCCAGATACCTTCTAAACGCTCGAGACCACTTTGGGTTGACGAAGGTTCATCGAAATTCACCTCGCCACGGAAAAAATCGCTGTGGAAGCGGCGGACAATGTCGCGCTCGTCCCCCAGGCAGAACGAATCGGTCAGGTGGCGCAGCGAGCGGTTGGTCAGCCGGCATTCGATCAGGTGCCCGTAGTCGTGCAGCAGCCGCAGGAAGCGGGGCGCGTCCCGCTCAAGCCGCGCATTGCTGTGCGCGACGAGCTGCAGGCGGCCGCCGCCGCGCAGGAAGGTGCGCAGCAGTGCGTCGTTGCGCACGCTGCCCAGCTCCCAGCTGGCGAAATCCGGGTCGAACATCTTCAGCGTCAGGCGGGCGCGGCCGAAAACGGCATCGAGTGCGGCCTGGAAGCCGGCCCGGGTATCGAACGACTGTCGTTCCATCGCGCCCCCTCTATATAAATGATCAGTTCAGTTCCAGCCAGCCGTCCGTGTACCAGGCATACAGCGCTTCCATGACATCCTCGGATGCGGCCGCCACGGCCGCGCCGTCCAGCTTGCGCGCGTTGGCCAGCGTCTCCAGCGTCACCTTGTCCGCCCGGTTGACGGCAAACGACTCGCCATTGATGAAGACGTTCTTGCCGCGGTACAGCATTTGTGTCTTGCGCGACAGCGTTACGCCCTTCTTGGCGGCGCTTTGCGCGAACCGGCCCGCCGGCAACGGCTTTTCGGGACCCGTGAAGAACACATTGTGCTTCGGCTCGGACAGGTATTCGCCAAGGAAGATCGTGAAGTCGTCTTCCGTGAACTGCATCTTGTTCAGTTCGTCCGCGATCGTGCCCAGCATGTGTTTCGGAATCTCGGCCGGCTTGTCCGACGGCGCCAGTTCGGGGTCGGCATAGCGTCCCGGCAGGTCGATCGAGTCGGCCATGAACTGCAGGAACGCTTCGCCCAGCTCCTGGTACGACGGCGAACGGAAGCCGATCGAGTACGTCTGGCAATCCCCGACCGCCACGCCGTCATGGGCGTAGTGGGGCGGCAGGTACAGCATGTCGCCCGGTTCCAGCACGAACTCCTCGTCCGCCTTGAACTTGCTGAGGATCTTCAGCGGCAGCCCTTCGACCAGCGACAGGTCTTTTTGCGCGCTGATCTTCCAGCGCCGCTGGCCTTCGGCCTGCAGCAGGAACACGTCATACGAATCGAAGTGGGGACCGACGCCGCCGCCATCGGTGGCGAAGCTGACCATCAGGTCGTCCAGGCGGGCATCCGGCACAAAGCGGAACTGGCGCAGCAGCGCATCGGCCGCGTCATTCTGCAGATTGACGCCCTGCACCAGCATCGTCCATCCCGGCTGCGTGCGCGGCGGCAATTCGTTCAGCGGACCGCGCTGCATGTCCCACTGGCCGTCCGTCAGCGCGACGAGGCGGGACTCGACGTAATCCTTGGTCGCCAGTTCGGCCAGCTCCGCGAACGGCAGCAGCGGCTTGAAGCCGGGGATGGCCTGGCGGATCAGCAGGGGTTTCTTGTGCCAGTAGTCGCGCATGAACTGCGCCGGCGTGATGTCGCCCAAAAGGCGGAGAGGTGCGGGTTTTTTCATGCACGGATTATAGTTTATAGCCCGTACCGGCGGCGGGAATGCGCCGGTACGGCAACCGTGGCCGGAATTACGCGGCGGGGGACTTCCTGCGCTGTGCCGCCCAACCTGTCAGGCCGAGCCCAGCGGCCAGCATGCCCCAGGTTGCCGGCTCAGGGACGGAAGGCAGGACCTGCAGGGATATGTGGTCGCCGCTCAGCGAGAATGTGGTCCCGTCACGGTACATGTACAGCTCGACCGAAGAGGTGGGCCTGGCTGCGTGGTACTGCTGCCAGTCCTGTGCTGACGGCAGTGTCCCGGGAGTGGTGGTGCCGAGCGGGGCCGCGAAGTAACTCACCACACTGATGCGTGTCGGCGAACCCGAACCATAATAGGCGTCGCCGAAAAGATTCAGACTGTCGCGACCGAACAGGTGGTTCGTCTGCAGGGCAAGGGGATCGGTAAATGCAATAGTCGGTCCGTGTTCGCCGAAAGTCAGCGAGTGTGCCACCTCGCCGGTAGCATGGATTCCGCTAGTCGACTCAGTCAGCGGGGTCGCATCGTCATAGGTGAAACGACCGGTCAGTATGTCCCCCACCGCGACGGTGAAGCCGGGCAGGTCATTGCTCGTCGGGAAATCGACGGACGTCGCGGTCTCGACGCTCATCCAGTTGACGGGCACCTTGTATTCAACGGTAACGAGTGCCGCATGCGCAGCGCTCGAGAGGAGCAATGCTGTGGCGCAGGCGAGGGCGGATTTCTTCACGGGTGTGCCTTTCAAACGAATAGTATTGCACTATGGAGTGTTGCAAAATAAGCAATCTATTGTAGCGTGCAGGCCGCGCTCGTGTCGACTCCGTATCGCCGCGATGGCGCGCGCGCGGTGCGGGTATAATCGCGCAACCAGACCTGAAAGGATGCAAAGATGAAGATCGCCAAGAATACCGTCGTGACCGTGCAGTACAAACTGTCCGATGCCCAGAATAATCTGATCGAGGATGGCCGTCAGCCGATGGTGTACCTGCATGGCGGCTACGAGAACACGCTGCCGAAGATCGAGGAAGAGCTGGAAGGCAAGGAAGTCGGCTACGAGAACACCATCCAGATCGAGCCGGAAGATGCGTTCGGCGATTACGACCCGAACCTGGTGAAGGTCGAGCCGCGCTCGCGCCTGCCGGAGCCGCTGGAAGTGGGCATGCAGTTCGAAGGCATGCCGGACGGCGACAGCGACGAGGAAGCGATGATCTTCACCGTGACCGATATCGCCGACGACAAGGTCGTGCTGGACGGTAACCATCCGCTGGCCGGCATGGCCCTCCGCTTTGAGCTGAAGGTCGCTGAAGTGCGCGCCGCCACGGACGAGGAAATCGCGCACGAGCACGTGCACGGCGCCCACGGCCACCACCATGGCGACGACGATGAGGACGAGGGCGAAGCGGGCGACCACTTCCGCAGCCAGCCGATTCACTAAGCATGACGAAAAACGGGCAGCCAGGGCTGCCCGTTTTTTTGGGCCGCGCCGATGTCAGCGCGGCTTTTCCGTTTTGCCTGTCTTCTCGCTCACCGGCCGTTTGCTGCCGTGCTCGCGGCGCGCATCGTCCCTCGCGCCTTCGGCCAGCAGCGTGAACGGCGCCGCATTGCCCGGCTCCACCCGCACCGCATTCCACTCGCCTGTCAGGGTCACGTGGCCCAGGTTGCCGCGCCACGTCAGCGTGCCCGCCGGTGCCTCGCCTTCCGCGGGCGCTCGCGGCCGCGCCGTATCGACCAGCAGTACCTTGCCCGAGAATTTTTCCGCCAGCGCCCGCACCAGCTTGCGCGTGTCGCCGAAGCCGTCCTGCTTCGACGAGAAGCCGCCCAGCAGTGAAAACCCTTGCTCCACGTGGGCTTTCACGTCGCCGTCGGAGAACAGCACGATGCCCGTCAGCTTGCGCCGCCTGGCCATGCTGAACAGGCGCTGCAGCCAGGCGCGGTTGGCAACGAAGCGGTCTTCGTATTCGCTGTTGCGGCCCGCCTCGCTGAGGAAGTGGTTGTTATTGGCGGGCAGGTTGATCGTGGCGAACAGCACGCCGCCTTTTTCCCAGTATGCGTTCTCGGCATAGCTGCGGAACTTCGTGATCGTCGACTGCCGGTTCAGCTCCAGCTTGCGCTCGCCCAGCGACTCGCGCCCGTCGAAATAGATCTCGCGAATGCGGTTCAGCCGTTCCAGCGCATTCGAACGGCCGGCCGAGTTGCGGCAGTCGGTCCAGTCGGCACCCGCCAGCACCAGCATCAGCGGGCGGTCCGACTTGTTCAGCAGCGCCTTGCGTTGCAGGTACAGCCTGTCGCTGCAGGGCTCGCCCGCCGACTTGATGCCGGCCGCGATGACGAACGCCGGTTTCATCTTGTCGGCCCTTTCGAGCGTGCGGCGCAGGTCGTCGTCGCCCGAGTCGCCCGGGAAGGTGTGGCCGATGACGGCGAAGTCGAACACCTCGTCGTCCGCCGCGCGGGTTGCGGTGGCGCACAGCAGCGTCAATGCCGCCAGCAGGGACGCGGCGGCGCGCTTCATGCGGGCGTGGCGGCCAGACGCTTGAGCTGATACAGCCGGTCCAGCGCTTCGCGTGGCGACAGCGCATCCGGATCCAGCTCGTCCAGCGCTGCCATCAGCTGCAGCAGGGCGGGGCTGGCAGCCGGTGCGGAGGGTGCGGACGCCGCTTCGACTTCGTCGTCGCAGTCCGGCACCGGCGCCGCAAACAGGTCCAGCTGCGGCGTCGCTTCCAGTGCCTGCGACTCCAGCCGCGCCAGGTGCTTGCGCGCGGCCTTGATGACGGGCTGCGGCACGCCGGCCAGCTGCGCCACCTGCAGGCCATAGCTTTGCGACGCGGGGCCGCTCTGCACGGCGTGCAGGAAGACGATGCTGTCCTTGTGTTCGACGGCCGACAGGTGCACGTTGGCCGCCGTCGGATGGCTTTCCGGCAGCTGCGTCAGTTCGAAGTAGTGGGTGGCGAACAGCGTGAAGCTGCGGCTCGTGTCGATCAGGTGGCGGGCGATGGCCCAGGCCAGCGCCAGGCCGTCGAACGTGGACGTGCCGCGGCCGATTTCATCCATCAGCACCAGCGAGTGTTCGGTGGCGCCGTTCAGGATCGTGGCGGCCTCCGTCATCTCCACCATGAACGTGGAGCGTCCGCCCGCCAGATCGTCGGTCGCGCCGATGCGCGTGAAGATACGGTCGATGGGACCGATCGTCGCGCTGGCCGCCGGCACGTAGCTGCCGATGTAGGCCAGCAGCGTGATCAGCGCCACCTGGCGCATGAACGTGGATTTACCGCCCATGTTCGGACCCGTGATCAGCAGCAGGCGCCGCTCGTCGCCGAACTTGCAGTCGTTGGCGATGAAGCGCTCGATCTGGTTTTCCACGACCGGATGGCGGCCTTCGACGATGTCGATGCAGGCCTGCGACACCAGCTTCGGCGCGCACCAGTTGTTGCGCAGCGCGTGTTCCGTCAGCGCGGTCAGCGTGTCCAGCTGGGCGATGCCCTGTGCGATCGACTGCAAGGTGACGATGAAGGGCGCCAGATCGGCCAGCAGCTGGTCGTACAGGATTTTTTCGCGGGCCAGCGCCTTGTCCTGCGCCGACAGTGCCTTGTCCTCGAACGCCTTCAGCTCCGGCGTGATGTAGCGTTCGCAGTTCTTCAGCGTCTGGCGGCGGCGGTAGTCGTCCGGCACCTTGTCGGCCTGGCCGTTGGTGACTTCGATATAGAAGCCGTGCACGCGGTTGTATTCAACGCGCAGGTTGGCGATGCCGGTGCGCGCGCGTTCGCGCGCTTCCAGCTCCACCAGATACTGGCCGGCGTTTTCGGAAAGGCCGCGCAGTTCGTCCAGCTCCGCATCGAAGCCGCGCGCGATGACGCCGCCGTCGCGCACCATCGTCGCCGGCTCCGGCATGACGGCGCGCACCAGCAGGTCGACGCAGGTCTCCGGCGTCGCCAGCGCATCATGGATGCGGCGCAGCAGGCTGTCGGCCGAGTCCAGCGCCAGTACGCGTTCCAGCGACTTGCGCAGCTTGGGTAGCTGCTGCAGGCCGTCGCGCAGGGCCGCAAGGTCGCGCGGACGCGCCGTCAGCAGGGCCACGCGCGTGGTGATGCGTTCGATGTCCGGCACGTGCTGCAGGTGGAACGACAGCGACCCGGTCGCATCGTCCTGCATCAGCGCCGCGATGGCATCGTGCCGCGCGCGCGCCACCGACTGGTCGCGCCGCGCGTGGTGCAGCCAGTGGCGCAGCAGACGCGAACCCATCGCCGTGCGGCAGCCATCGAGCAGCGAGAAGAGGGTAGGGGACTCCTGGCCACGGATGGTTTCCGTCAGTTCCAGGTTGCGACGCGTGGCGGCATCGAGGCCGATGAATTCGTTCTCCGTTTCGCACGTCAGGCTTTTCACGTGCTGCAGGCCGCGGCCCTGCGTCGACTGGGCATAGCGCAGCAGCGCGCCGGCGGCGCCGAACGCAGCGCCCATGCCATCGGCACCAAAGCCCGTCAGGGTGGCGACACCCAATTGATCCAGCAGCGCCTTGTGGCCATGCACGACGTCGAAGTGCCATTCGGGCACGTTGTTGACGTGGCACTGCGTGATCTCTTCGAACAGCTCGCCGCTGTCGGCGCGCAGGATCTCGGCCGGCACGATGCGTTCCAGTTCCTGCTGCAGTCGCGTGGTGACGGCACGCGCCTCGCCGGCAAACTCCATCAGCCGCAGATTGCCCGATGCGAGCGACAGCCATGCCAGGCCGGCCGTCGTCTGCTTGCGCCCGCCCATCAGGAACATCGCCAGCAGCGGACGCTCCGATTTCTCCGGCAGCAGATCCGAATCCGTCAAGGTGCCCGGCGTGACGATGCGCACGACCTTGCGTTCCACCGGCCCCTTGCTGGTGGCGGGGTCGCCGATCTGCTCGCAGATGGCGCACGATTCGCCCAGCTTGACCAGCTTGGCCAGATACCCATCGAGCGAATGAAACGGCACACCGGCCATCTTGATCGGCACGCCGTTCTGCGAGCCGCGCGCCGTCAACGTGATCCCCAGCACGCGCGCCGCCTTTTCCGCATCGTCGAAGAACAGCTCATAGAAGTCGCCCATACGGTAGAACACCAGCATCGACGGGTGTTCGGCCTTGATGCGCAGATACTGCTGCATCATCGGGGTGACTTTTTCGGCAGGGCTGTTCTTGACGGCGGCGGCGTTGATTTCGGAAGGAGCGTTCATTTCTCGGATTCGGTAAGGCTGGCGCGGCAAGGGGCTGCGCGTTGTCAGGGCTGCATTTTACCTGTTTCGAGGGTGGCGTTGCGATGTTGTCGGCTTCGGGAAGCGGGCAACCGAAGCTGCAAGTTCCTGAGCCCGACCGTTGCGTGAGGTCATCGCGGTGCAAGCTCCGGCGGCGTAATGTTGCGGGACCGACGCCCTCGTGGAGCGAGTGCGCCGACATTCTCGATGGAGGTCGTGATGCAAGACGGCAGGAACGCACAAACGGATAACTCGACGATGAAGATGAGTTCCGGTGCGAGATCGCGCATGCGAAATCGCGAGACCGTTCAATACCGCTACTATGATGACGGTGGCCGGCCGGGCCGGGGTAACTGCACTTGGGGAATTGGCGTGTTGCTCCATCATGGGCCCTGCACTCGGGAAGAGCTTGCGCGGCTTGTCACAGCGGCAGAGGTCGAAGAGGCGTTCTCATCGAAGGTCGCCGAAGCCGAGCGCGTCGTGCGGAAAAGAGTAACGCGTCGGCAGCTTACCCAGGATCAGTTCGACGCGCTGGTGAGCTTCACTTTCAACGCGGGGCAGTGCGGGGCCGAACGAGCGTTGGCGCAAGTGGATCGGGGCGATTTTCAGGCTGCGGCACTGAATATCTCCCGCACGATCTATATGACTGTGCAAACGAAGCGAGGACGGCGAACGGTGATCGCGCGCGGTCTGATCCCTCGAAGGGCCGAAGAGAGCGCGCCGTTCCGGTCCGCGAACACATCATCAGGCGAAGGGGGCAAGCAATGAGCCTCAAATGCACGGTTCAACGTTGCAGGGTCGCTGGAGCGGCGCTGGCCGCGATCGCATTCACAACTTTCTTCGCCCAGGATGTTTGCGCACTGCCACGCTTGGCCGACCGAGGGTCGTCGGCCGCTCGCACAGCGAAAGCAGATGCCAATGCGGACATCTATGGACACTGGCGCATATCCAGGCTGCTTGGCGCGGCCGATATAGCGGCGATGTCAGAACGACAGGCACGCGCGCTGATCGGGAAAACTGCGGACATCACCAGGCAGGCCTTCATTTTCAACAAAGAGAGATGCGAGACTCCGAGCTACGAGCGAACACGGGAGGATCTGGCGAGGTCGTTCAGGGAGCAGGGGCATGTGAGCGCCGTCGACATGGGCCTGCCCGATCCTGTGACGTCGATCGACGCTGGCTGCACCCATATTTTCCTCAAGAAGCCCGGCGTCATTGTGATCCACTGGGACGGCTTCTACTTCGATGCCGTCAGATACAAGCGGTGACTGCCAATTTTCGGGGCGTTGCCACTTCGAGATCCTGTAGAGGAGGACGGCCCTGGGAAACAGGTCGATGCCTGATCCGCAACGGCGCCGCTGCGCATGCCAGACGCGTCAACGCTTATCCAAATTTCAACGGCTCGGCAACCTTCGCAGGCCGGGGCACCACCGTCAACGTAATCAACCCCACCGCCATCCCACCCCGAAACGGCTCGAACGGCCGCGAGCCCTTGCGCTGCCGCAGCGCCTCGCGCAGGCGCGTGAGCTGCCACGCGGTCACCCAGGAGAGCGGCTTGTCGCGTAGTTGCTGGTGGACGGTCCAGTGGGGGAAGATATTGCGCAGCTTGGCCGTTGCGAGGCGGCGCAGTACGTCGTCCGCCAGCAGCGGGCTTTCCAGCCGGACCGTGCCCGTCATGCCGTGGCGGTCGATCTGGTGCAGCAGCTTGTAGACATCCTGGCGCAGGAAGGCCGAGTGCTGGCGGGCGTAGTACCACGGCAACAGCGAGACGGCCGGGCCCATGTGGATGGTCCAGCGGTTGTAGCCGTTGCCATGCGCAATGACGTTGGTGCCGGGATAGGACAGGCCGTAGCGTATCAGCAGCAGCAACAGGAAGCCGAGCGAGAGAAGCGCCTGCGCGACGGCAACCACGACCGCCGACCTGCCGTGCTGGTCGCCCGCCACTCGCAAGGCGACCGAGGCCAGTGCCAGCAAGGCGCCCCCCAGCATGAACGTCCTGTGCCCGGGAACGCAGCGCACGGGGGAGAAGTACAAACGGTTCAGCAAGCTTCGTTGCGGCAGGCGGGTCGTCATCGGTGCGAAGATATCAATAAAGAAATAACAGAAAGCAATAATGTATACTGTTTCTCATTGACAATCATCTACCGAAGAGCGATTTTTTATCGCCTGATGGTTACCGTACCGGTTCGTTTTCTCCTGTGCGTGCGGGCGCGATCCCGTCAATATTCTTGTCGAGCACGCTTGCACGCTGGTTCAGCACGGTTTCGCTGTCGCGCACGCGGGCTGCCGTTGCCGCGTCGAGGGCCGGGCCGTCCGCCGGCACGATGCGTGGCGTAATGACAACGACAGTCTCGGTCATGCTGCCGCCGTCATCCGTGCCGGAGAACGCGCGACCCAGCAGCGGGATGTCGGACAACACCGGAATCCCCTGGCGGCGATACGCCTTGCTGCTCTTGATCAGGCCGCCGATCAGCACTGCCTGGCCGTCGTTGGCAACCAGCTGCGTGGCCACCTCCGTGGTCTTTTTCGACGGAATGCCGGCCGAGACGCTCCCCGAGCTGACCTCCGGCTTGATCTTCAGCGCGATACGGCCGTCCGCGTCCACTGACGGCGTCACCCGCAGGATGACGCCGGTCTCCAGGAATTCGATCGACTCGGAGGTGACATTGTTGATCGTCGTGGTCAGGCGGTAGCCCAGCTTGTCGCCCACGTTCGTCACCGCCTCCTGGTCTTCCAGCGCCAGCAGCTTCGGCGTGGCCAGCGTGTGCACGCGGCCCTTGTTGCTGAGGGCCGACAGGTAGACGTTGATATTGCTGTTGACGACGTTCAGCACCAGGCCCAGGTTGTTGCGCGTCGCCAGGCCGGCCGTGCCGACCTTTTCCGTGCCGGCGCCATTGAAGATGCGGGTCCAGTCGACGCCGAACGTCTCGCTCTGGTCCAGCGTGATTTCCAGGATCTTCGCTTCGATCAGGATCTGGCGCGGCGCCGCGTCGATTGTGCGCAGGATCGCGGCGATGCGCCGCTGGTTCGCTTCCGTGTCCTCGACCACGATCGAGCGGCTCTGCTCCAGCACCGTGACGTTGCCGCCAGCGCCCACGTGGCGCAGCAGGATCTCGCCGACCTTTTTGGCATCCGTGTAGCGCACCTTGTATGACGTCACGGCCAGCGTGTCCGCGCCGCCGGTGCGCGCCGTCTTCGGGTCCGAGATCAGGAACCCGCCGGGCCGTGCCGTCACGATGTAACCACCCGCTTCGGCGATGGCCTCGATGGCTTCGCGCACGGTGAGGTCGTACAGGCTCACGGAGACATTGCCCGTGACGCCCTTGGCCAGCACGATGTTCACGCGCGACGTGCGGGCCAGCATGTCGAACAGTTCGCTGATCGGCGTGTCGCGGAAAGTATAGGACGACACCGGTGGCGGCGCGCCGTCCGTGGCCTGGGCCGGGAAAGCCTGGGCCAGCAGCGCGGCAAGGAGGAGTGCGGGCCACTTGTTCATGGGCTTCCCTTCAGACTGATCGTGATGTGAGTGCCGGCGCGATGCAGCACGACGGTGCGTTCGGCGATATCGCCGACGCGCCAGCCGGCCACCGTGTCGCCGGCGGTGACGACGTTGCCGTCGATATTGGCAAGCGGGCGCGGGCCCGCCAGCACCACCGCGCGCAGTTGCGGGATGCGGGGCGGTTCGGCCGGTTCGGTGTCCGCCGGCGGTGCCGCGACCGCGACGGCGGGCCGGGCGAACGGGTCGCGCAGTGCCGGACCGGCGTGCGCCGCGCCAGCCACAAGCAGCACCACTGCAAGCACGTGGCGCCTCATGGCTGCACCGCCGGCAGATACAGCGCGACATGGACTTTCGCTTCGCGCCGGTTGGCCGCGGCGCCGGGCTGCAGGTCGACCTGGCCGAGCGCCGCGGCAGGCAGGTCGCGTTCGATGGCGGCCAGCCAGGCCTGCAGCGCGGCGTAAGTGCCGCTGGCTTGGACGTCCAGTGGCAGTTCGCGCCAGCCGGCCACTGTACGAACGGGCAGCGGTTGCGCCGCCGTCACGGCGACGCCATGCCGGCGCGCGCTGGCGTCGATCGCACCGATCAACCCCAGGACGCTGTCCGGACCGGCGGCGCGCGCCGCCGCGGCACGTTCCAGTTGCGTCAGCGCGGATGCGGGTGCCTGCGGCGTTGCCGTGTTTGCCGCAGGGGTTGCAGGGGTCGCGGCCAGGCGGACCTGCACCGCGCGCAGCGTCATCCAGGGGGCGCGCACGGCCAGTGTCCACGTGCCCATCGCGACGATGGCGACGACGCCTGCGGCGAGAAGGCGCAACTGGCGCGCGGGCATGCGCGCCAGCGCGGCGTACAGGGCGTCGTTCATCGCGCCACCTGCGTTTTCAGCGTGGCCGATGCGCGAAACGTCACGACGCCGGTCGCATCATCCAGGGTGCTGCCGTCCAGCACGAGATCGCGGATGCCCGGCTGCCCCTGCAGCGCCGCCAGGAAAGCGGACACCGCTTCCAGGCTCGCGGCTTGTCCGTCCAGCTGCAGCGTGCTGGCAAGGCGCCACGTCTGCGCGCCCGCGGGCGCGGTGATGACGAGATCGTCGCTGGCCGCCGCAGTGCCGGCACCCAGCTGTTGCGCGTCGCGCCCGACGTGCAGGCCGGTGAGCCAGACGCCGTCCGACAGCGCGGCGTCGAGCCCGCGCACGAGTGCCGCGAATTCGCCATCGCGCCGCAGCGCGTGCAGTACCGAATCGGCCTGCGCCAGGCGCTCCTGCTGCTGGCGCTGCGCCGCGTCGCGCGCCGCATCACCTTGCGCGGCCGCGGCGCGTTGCGCACGCAGCGCCAGCGTCTTCTCGGTCGTCGCGGTCTGCCAGCGCAGCAACGCGCTGGCACCGGCGCCGGCCAGCACAACCAGCACCAGCGCCGCAGCCGTCACGCGCGCCGTCGCCCGCACGCGCACCCGATCGCGGTAGCTGCGCGGGATCATGTCGATGTCAGCCATCGCTGGACCTCCTCAGGGCCAGGCCCGCGGCCAGCGCGATGGCCGTCCCGCTATCGCCCGCCGGCGCCTGCGCGCAGGTAAAGGCTTCGTACGGATCGAGCAGCTGCACCGGAACGTCGATCAGCTCCGCGATGCGGTCCTGGATGTGCGGGTAGCGCGCCAGGCTGCCATTCAGGTAGACGCGGCTGATCGTGCTGCCGCGCGTGCGCGATGCCACGTACACCTGCGTGCGCGCCAGCTCCTCGGCCAGCGCCTGGCAGTCGGGATGCAGGATCTCGCGGACCGACTGCTGAAGTCGCGTGGACGGGGCGCCGTCGTCCGCCGCCGCGGACGGCCTTGCGCCGATGCCGTGTTCCTTCAGCAGCGCAAGGGCCATCGGCGCGGCCAGGTCCAGCGCGCCGGCCAGGCGGCCTCCCAGCAGCTCTTCGCCGAACTCGATTTCGCGGTCCAGCATCAGCCGACGGCCCCAGATCACGGTCAGGAAGCTCTTGCCGACGCCAAAATTGATCAGCAGGACCGACTGCCCCAGATCGGTGCCGTGCAGCGCGGCCAGCAGCCGGGCGATTGCAGCGGGGCCGATGTCCAGCGCGACCGGCTGCAGCCGGGCCGCCTCAAGCATCGCCAGGTAGGCCAGCACGCGCGGACGCTGCGCCACGGCGACCAGCACCTGGCGCTCGTTGCTGTCCGCATCCGCGCCGCGCACCTGGTAGTAATCGAGCACGGCGTCGTCGACGCCATCGCCCAGGTGATCGGCGGCCGCCTTCGCGACCGCCTGCCCTTCGCCGATGCCGCCGCCCACGTGGACCGTCAGCGGCAGAATGCGCACGTCCGCCGGCGACAGCGCCGAGACGACGCGCCGGCCCTGGAACGGGCCTGCGGCGAGCGCACCGTCGACGAAACGGCGCAGCGCGCGCGGTGACGCCAGCAGCTCCGCGCGCGGCACGGGATACGGCACGGAGACGGCAGCGCCAAGGGCCGGACCGGCCGGGCCGGCGACGGCCTGCACGAGATTCAGGCGATGCGCGGCGAAATCGAGGCCGATGGGCGCGACGGCGGGACGCGCCGCCAGCCCCTTGAACCAGTGCGCAAGATTCACGCCGCCACCTCGTGGGCAAAGGTGGCGCGGTGGCGGATGGCGTTGCCGCCCGCGTGCTTGGCGGCGTACAGCAGTTCGTCGGCACAGGCATAGGCACGGGCCAGCGTCCAGCCGCCGCCGGTCAGGCGGATCATGCCGCCGCTGTAAGTCGGCCAGCCGCCGGCAGGGCAGGACAATGGCGCGGCGCGTGCCAGCATCGCCTCGACGCGCGCCACGGCGCCATGGCCGCACAGCAGGAATGCGAATTCGTCGCCGCCGAGGCGTACCAGGTATTCGTCGTGGCCGTCCAGGCTCGCGAAAGCGCAGGCGAGGGCCTGCAGCACCGCGTCGCCATGGCGGTGGCCGTGGCCGTCGTTGAGCTGCTTGAACGCGTCGATATCGAGCACGCCGAAGTGGCTCTCGGCCCCCGCGGCCGCGTGGCGTGCCAGCGCGCCCTCGAAGTCGCGTTCCAGGAAGCGGCGGTTCCATGCGCCGGTCAGGTGGTCGCGGTCGGCCAGCTGCGCCATCGCCTCGTGCGCCTGTTCCAGCCCGAAGCGCGTCGCCAGGTCGTGCTTGCGCAGGCCCAGCGTGCGTGCCACCAGGCCGAGCGAGACCAGCGCCGTCGTCAGCATCGTCAACTGCAGCGCCCACAGTTCGACGCGGCCGAAGTGCAGCTGCGAGAAAAAGGTCAGCGACGTGAACATGACGTAGATCGCCGTGCTGGTGGCCAGCGCTTCGCGCAGGCCCCACGGCACCAGCGGAATCAGCATGTGCAGCGTGGCGACGCTGAGGAGCAGCATCATGTGCAGCTGACCTGCCTGACGCGCCAGCAGCACCAGCGACGAACCAGAGACGATCAGCAGCGCCATCGCCAGCAGGTTGAGCGCGCGGATATCGGTGACGCGGGCGCAGGAGATACGGATATGGAATGCCAGCAGCGCCAGCAGGCCGTAGGTGTACGTGTACGAAGCGCCGAGGCCGAACCAGGCGGCAAACACGGTGGCCTGCGCCAGGAACATCATCGCGGCGACGCTGAGCAGCACGACGCCGCTGCGGGTTTCGCGGGCGATATGCGGCGAAGCGTAGTCGGCCAGTGCCGGTTCGCGGAAGTGGGTCGACGTCCAGGCGGCCGGCAGCAGGTCGCTGAGGAAGCCAGGCGGCCCGGCGTGCCGGCGGTCGGTTGGGTGCATCATCTGTGGTTCTCCTGAATCAGCACGGTTTGGCGTAGGTCACATGCAGGATCGGGCGGCGCGCCGGATCCGCCTGCATGCTGTGGAACGTGGCGCTCTGGCCCGGGCTGGTCAGCCGCAGCAGCATGCCGTTATTGGGGATCGTGCCGTTGTACCAGCCCGCCACGAGCGCCGTGACATCCCAGCTGACGTCCGTCGCGGTGCCGGCGGTGGCTGTCGCCACGGCGGCGCTGTAGTCGCCGCCGGGCGTATTCCATGCCGCGCCGCCGGCCCGGCGCCAGGTAGCGTTGGCGTTCCAGGCGCGCAGCACGCGATGCACCGATACCGGCCGGGGGACGCTGCTGGTGACCGTCTGCTTCAGCGTCAGCGTGGCACTGAGGACCAGCGCATCGGCGCCCAGGCCGCCGGTCTGCCACGACAGCAGCGCGTTCGATGCGCCGGAATCCAGTGCCAGCGTGGTTTCGCTGCCGTATGCCGTCGTGGGTGTTGCCGCGACGATGTGCGTATCGACGTTTGCCGCCAGATCGGCCGGGCTGGTTTTCGACAGCTTGTGCAGTACCACGGCGTTGCGGCGGATGACAAAATTTGCGCCGCCCGCCGTATGTCCCTCTGCCACGATGTCCAGGTTTTTCGAACCGGCGTCCTTGACACCGGCCTCAAGAATGCCGCCGTTGAAAGCGACGTTGTCGAAGCCGGTCTTGCCGCAGTTGCCGCTCTGGTTGGTCCAGCGCGCCCGTGCCAGCGCCGCTTCGGCCAGGTAGCGCGCCGCGACAGCGTCGTACTGCGCATCGACCGATTGCGTGGCTGCGGCGCCCTCGCGCCCCAGCATGAATGCCAGCGCGGCCGTCATCGCCAGCAGGATCGAGACGACCAGCAGTACGGCGCCGGATTGACGGTCCATCATGGCGCGCTCCCCAGCCGCACGATTTCGCTGGCGCTGCCGCCGTCGGCCATCGTGACGACGATGCTGACAAGTTGACCGCCGTCGCTGGCGACGGGTGCCGTGACGGCCAGGCCGGCGGGGACCGCCAGCACGCGGTCAGGCATGGTGCCGGCTGTTTCCATCAGCTCGGGCTCCGGTCCGGTCCTGCGGACCCAGTAACGCACGCCCGCGATGGCGGTGCCCGTATCGTCGGGCGTGGCAGGCAGTGCGACGGTCTTCAGCTTGCGCATGGCTGTGGCAATGCGCTGCGCGGCAAAGCGCGCCTGTGCCGCCTGTTCGAGCGTTTCCCGGCCGGCACCAGCACCCTGCGCCGCTGTCTGGAACAGTGCCGTCAGCGGCATCAGCAGCATGGCGCCGACGGCCAGGCCGACCAGCAGCTCGACGAGGGTCAGGCCCGCCTGCGGAGTCCGTGCGACCGTCACAATGCCACCAGCGACGTCAATGTGTAGGCGGCGGCGCCGGTCAGCGCCGGGTCGGCAAGGCGCACCTGAACGTACAGCAGCCCCGTGTCCGTACTGGTGAAGTAGTACGGCGACGTGGTCGGGTCATAGCGCGTGACGTACACATTGATCGCCAAGCAGTTGCCGGCTGCCGACGTCGAATAGGACGTGGCGACCGTGCGTGCGCGCGCCGCCGGCAGCAGCTTGAAATACGATTCGGCCATCACGCGTTCCATGGCGGCCTTGACGCAGCCAAGCTGCGTATCCGCGCCCGCCGCGATGGCAGGCATCGCCAGGCTGTTGCGGATGGCGTTGGTCGCTGGCACCAGGCAGACGGCGAGCACCACGACGGCGACGGCAATCTCGATCAGCGAAAAGCCATGGGGGATGCGGCCGCGCTGCGGCACGGGACGTGATGCGGCCATGATCAGGAAGCGGTGACGCGGCCCGTCGGTTCGACGGTGACGGTGCGGCTGACGGCGCCGGCATTGACGACGACGGTGCCGCCGGTCAGCGCCTGCGTTTGCGACGCCGTGTCGCCGGTGCCGCGGACGGGATTGCCGTCCGGGTCAAACGTCACGGCAGTTGCCGTGCCGTCCGCGAATGCGAAAGCACAGCGCTGTAGCCTGACGTTGCCGCCTGCCGGGGTGGCGCCAACGTCGATCGTGTACGGTTGCTGGGTTACGGGATGCTGCAGTTTCGGGTCCGACTGCGATTCGTAAGTATAGCTGGACTCGATCCCGAGACGGAAAACCCGGACCTCATTGACGCCCGTGTTGCAGGTGACCATCCGATAGTCATGAGTACGCATCGCATCCTCGCGCGCAAAGCGCAGCGCCGCCACAACTTCCGAAGCCGCCGCATCGAGCCGGACTTCGGCCAGCGGTGCGGCGGAGGGAAGGGCCACGCCCGCCGCCACGGCCAGGATGGCGGTGACGAGCGTGGCTTCGGCCAGCGTGAAGCCGGCCATGGCGGGATGGCGGCGGGGCATGTGCGGCTTAGTGCAGCGAGTAGGCGCGGCCGGCGCCGTCGTCGGTGACGCTGTTCATGATGAACTGGCCACTGCCCGTGCTGTACGTCCAGCCGCCAGGTGCGTTGGCGGCTGGCACGATTGGCGCTGCTGCGGCTACGACGGCGATATTGGCCGGTGCCGAGCCACGGTTATTGATGGGCTCATTCGGCATACCCTGGCGCAGGTAGGGGCCAAAGCGATACACGTTGTTGGCGATGCTGCACGTTTCGCCAGCGGCGTTGGAGAACATGGTGAGTTGGCTGATCAGTGCTTCCGGGCTGCCTGCGGCGCCGATCCCTGCAACTCCGCCGGCAGGACAGGCTGCGGCGGGAACGGCCGTTGCCACAGCCGGGTAGATATTGTTGTGCTGAATGCGATACTGTTCGATAGCTGAACGAACCGTCGACAGGTTTGCGTCAAGCGCTGCATTGCGCGCATCAACAGTAGAAGACGAAAACTGCGGAATCGCAATCGCTGCCAGAATGGCGAGGATGATCACGACGATCAGCAGTTCAATGAGGGTAAAGCCGCGGGCTTTTGGGCGGGCAGTGGTGAATGACATTTGGGTTCCTTGGATTGTTGCCCAACAGTCATTAAAGATGATGGTAAGCAACGGTTTTAGACAGGCAGAAGAGTAACATGATCGTTGCCGTAAATCATTAAAGAACGGCCTCTAAATGCGCTGGTGGCGCATTTTCGACACGCTAGTGGACGGCGCGCGACAGCTTGAAGATCGGCAGGATGAGCGAAGTGACAATAGTGCCGACCATGACGCCCATGATCAGCAGCATGACCGGCTCGGCGAGCCGCGACAGCTGCGCCAGCTGCCGGTTCAGGTCGCGGTCGTACGAGTCCGCCACTTTGCCCATGACGCGTCCCAGCGTTCCCGTCGCCTCGCCGGTGGCGATCATCTGGCGCACCGCGACCGGCATGAAGGGGCTGGCGTTGAACGAGCCGGCGATGCCCTTGCCCTCGGTAACGTCCGTTTCCAGCCCGGCGATGAAGGCGCGCATGTCCGCATTCGGTACCACGTCGCGGCAGGCGCCCAGCGTGGCCAGGATCGTCACGCCATGTTCCAGCGAAACGCCCATCACGCGCAGCAGGCGGGTCAGGTAAATCTTGATGAAGATGTCGCGCACCAGCGGCACGCGCAGTTTCAGGCTGTCGAGTCTTGCGGCCATTTCCGGTCGCCTCATCAAGGCGGCGGCGGCGCCGGCGCAGGGCGCCGCACCCCCCAGCAGCGGCACAGCGTGATTCGTCAGCAGTGCGCTCAGTGCCATCAGCAGCCTGGTCGTCCATGGCAGCTGGTCGTGGATGGACGCGAACAGCTGCGTGAACTGCGGGAATACCCAGACCAGGATGAACAGCACCACCAGCGCCGAGAAGGCCATCAGGAAGAGGGGATACGACAGCGCCGACGTCAGCGTGCTGCGCAGGCGCTGCTCCTTCTCGTCCATTTCCACCAGCTGCACCAGCACTTCGGCGAGAAAACCACCGCCTTCGCTGGCCGCGACGAGGTTGACGTACGTGGACGGGAACAGGTCCGGATGCCGCCCCAGCGCTTCGGAAAAGCGGGCGCCCGCCACGATCTCGTCGCCGATGGCGGCGATCGTCTCGCCCAGCGGTGATTGCCCGCTCTGTTCGCGCAGCGCGCCCAGCGCGGCATGCAGCGGCACGCCCGTCTCCAGCAGCAGCGACAGCCGCTCCGTGAACATCATGCGCTCCTTCATGCCCAGGCGCGGCGCGGCAAGCTTGCGCAATGTCGCGGCAAGGCCCGGTGAAGGGGCGCCAGCGGTGGCGGGGACGTCGAATTCGATCGGCATGGCTTACAGCGAGTGGACGACGCGGGCGATTTCTTCCGGCGTCGTGTGGCCGTCGAACGCCCGCGCCATGCCGTCGGCATACAGGTCGTGATGGCCCGCCGCCGCGACATGCGCCGCCATCGCTTCCTTGGCCGCGTTGGCAACGATCATGCGCTGCAGGTCCGGGCCCACTTCCAGCAATTCATAGATGCCCAGGCGCCCCTTGTAGCCGGAGTCATAGCAGGTGGGGCAGCCGCGTCCGCGCATCAGGCGCAGGTCGCCCTTGCCGCGCCAGCGATAGGCGGCTGCGGCTTCCGGCGATGCCAGATAGCTCGTTTTGCAGCCCTGGCAGACGCGCCGCACGAGGCGTTGGGCCATCACGCCGATCAGCGCGGACGACAGCAGGTACGGCTCGACGCCCATCTCCACCAGCCGCGAGACGGCGCCCAGCGTGTCGTTGGTATGCAGCGTGGTCAGCACCAGGTGGCCCGTCAGCGCGGCCTGCACGGCGATTTCCGCCGTCTGCCGGTCGCGGATCTCGCCGATCATGATGATGTCCGGATCCTGCCGCAGCACGTGCTTGAGGATCTTCGGGAACGTCAGGCCGATCGTGTCGTTGACCTGGTTCTGGTTGATGATGTCGAGCTGGTATTCGACCGGGTCCTCGATCGTGACGATGTTCTTCTCGATGCTCTTCAGGTGGCTGATCGCCGCATACAGGCTGGTGGTCTTGCCGCTGCCGGTGGGGCCGGTGACCAGGATCAGGCCATGGCTGCGGCCCAGCAGCCGCTTGAATGCCGACACGGCGCCTTCGTTCATGCCCAGCTTGTCGACATCGAGGATCGACTGGTTCTTGTCCAGCACCCGCAGCACGACCTTTTCGCCGTAGATGCCGGGCAGCGACGAAAAGCGCAGGTCGACGGTGCGGCCCTGCGTCGCGACCTGGATCCGGCCGTCCTGCGGCAGTCGCCGTTCGGCGATGTCCAGGTGCGCCATCACCTTCAGGCGCGAGACGATGGCCGGATGCTGCTCCACCTTGGGCGACATGATCTCGTACAGGATGCCGTCGATGCGCAGGCGGATGCGGGCGCGGTTGCGCGAGATTTCGATATGGATGTCGCTGGCGCTGTCATGGATGGCACGCTGGATCACGGCGTTGACGAGGTTGATGATGGGGCTGGCGCCGGCCATCTCGTCGATCTGCGTGTAGTCGTCCGGCACGGTCGATTCGACCAGCTCCAGGTCGTCCGCTTCGCTGTGGACGAACTGCGGCAGCGTGCCGCCATACGCGTCGTCGCGCACGCGGCGGATGTCGCCGGGCGCGGCCAGCACGACCCGCACCTTGCAGCCGGTGCGCGCCTTCAGCTCGTCGATGCTGTGGATCGCCTGCGGTTCCGACGTCGCCAACGTCAGCGTGTTGTGCACCACGAACAGCGGCAGCACGTTCAGGCGGCGTGCCACGTCGCGCTCCAGCAGCGTCAGCGCGGCCGGGTCGTACAGGCCCGCGCGCAGCTGCACATAGTCGAGGTCCAGCTGCTCGGCCAGCGCCTGGTACAGCGCCGCCTCCGTCAGCCATTTCTTCTCCACCATGATGAGGCCCATGCGCTTGCCCGTGACATCCTGCAGGCGCGCCGCCTCGCCCACCTGGGCCGCGGTGGCCGCGCCCCGTTCGACGAGGATGTCACCCAGCTTCATGCCCTGGCGCCGTGCGCGCGGCGCGGTGCCGGGGGCGGCGTCATATTCCGCCAGCTCCGCCGCCAGGCCTGTCGCCACCAGGACTTCGCGCAGCAGTGGGCTTGGGTAAGCCAGCTTGAGCCAGCCGCCCAGGTCGGCCAGGCGCTGTGCCGTGCGTGTCATCAGCTCCAGCGCGCGGCCGGACAGCAGGCCGACCTTGCCAAGGTCGATGACGATGGCCACCTGATGCTGCGCGATGCACTCGGCCAGTGCCGCCTCCAGCGCCGCGATGGCCTCGACCGCCACCAGCGCCATCGCGGGCGCCAGGTACGTCATCGAGCCGATGCGGCTGCGGGTCACACTGCCGGCCGCGCTGCCCGCGGTCTCCAGCATCACGCCACTGTCCATCTCATGCCACCGCGACGGGCTTGGGCATGCCGCGCTGGATACCGAAGCGTGCAATCCACTCCGGCTCGGCGGCGCAGACCTGCTGGAACACGGCAATCACGGCCGGGTCCAGCTGCGTGCCGGCGCAGCGGACGATCTCCGCCAGCGCCACTTCATGGCTGCGGCCCGCGCGGTAGGCGCGCGAACTGGTGATCGAATCGTAGGTGTCGGCGACCGCGATGATGCGCGCGTTGTGCGGGATGTCGTGGCCCGCCAGCCCGTGCGGGTAGCCGGTGCCGTCGTACTTTTCCTGGTGATGGCGCGCGCCCGGCACGGCGCCCTGCAGCCGGTCGATATGGCGCAGGATCTCGTAGCTGCGCTCCGGGTGCACCATGATGAAGGTGAACTCGTCGCTGGTCAGGCGGCCCGGCTTGCACAGCACCGCGTCGGGGATGCCGATCTTGCCCACGTCGTGCAGCAGCGAGCCCCAGAACAGGTTGTCCAGTTCGCGCGGCGGCAGGTGCATGGCACGCCCGATCTCCATCGAGATATGGTGCACGCGCTCGGAGTGACCGCGCGTGTACGGGTCCTTCGCCTCGACCGCCTCGATCAGCGCCGCCGCCATCTGCTGGTTGAATTTGCTGGTTTCCGTCAGCATGCTCTGCATGCGCGACAGGGACGACAGATGGTTCGCCAGCACCTCGCCCAGCTTGCGGTCGCTGTTGCTGAAGTCCGGCTTCGCCACGTGATTGAGCAGCACGAGGATCGCCACGACGGATTTTTCATGGAACACGGGGCAGCACAGGATCTTGAACGGCATGTCCGTGAAGATGTAGGCGCGGCGCGGATCGTCCGACGCGTTCATCACGATGGGCTGGCGCGACGAATGCGCGAAGCGATACAGGTCGCCGCGCATTTCGACGAGCACCAGGTCCAGGTTGTGGATCGGTGCCGACAGGTTCGTCGCCGACACGCACATATTGTCGCCCGGCTTGATGAACGCGGCCACGTCCGCGTCCATGTGCTCGGCCCAGCTTTGCAGCAGGCTGGCGAAGACGTCGGTATCGGCCGTCATGTCCTGCACCTTGCGGTCGATCGCGTACACCAGATGCAGTTCCTCGTAGCGTTCGGACAGTTCGCCGGCCATGGTATCGAGTTCGCCCTGGACGGCGCATTCGTCGGCTATCGCCGCGCCGATGTCTTCGAGCGTCTCGGCCAGCGCGTCCCAGGCGAACGGCGCCTCGGTGCCGGCCCGGGGCAGGCCGATGGCGAGGTAGCCCAGCGCGCCGCGCTTGCCCGTGATCGGCAGGTACAGCAAGGTGGCCGCGGCGCTGTCATGCCGCTGCATGCCGTCGCCACTGCACGGCCAGGCAAAGCCTTCCTGCGCCAGTTGTGCCAGTAGGGCCGGCATCGGGCCATCGCCGGCTGCGTAGCAGGCGACACCGCTGGTGTCGGTCACGGCCAGGGCGTAGTCGACGCCGGTCATGCGGCGCAGCCAGCGGGCGTAGCGGGAAAATTCGAGGTGATGCAGGATTTCAGGCGACATTGACGTGCTCCATCTTGGCCGGCGGCGCGGAAAAATGCCGCGCCAGCCGGGCGACCAGCTGCCGCGGGCTGAGGGGTTTTTCAAGGAATTCGGTATTGGCCAGCGCACGTGCCCAGCCGCGTTCCTCGATGGCCGTCATCGACGTCATCACGAGGATCAGGAACGGATGGTTTGGGTAGGTGGCGCGCGCCAGCGGGCACAGCGTACGGCCATCCATGCCGTCCATCTGGATATCGCTGATCAGCACATCGGGCAGCCGCTCGGCCATTTTTGCCAGTGCTTCGTTGCCGTCGCTGGCGGTGGCCACGGCATAGCCTTCGCGCTCGAGCGACAGACGCAGGATGCGCAATACGTGCGGCTCGTCGTCCACGAGCAGGATGTGATGACCGTTCATAGGACGGTGGTTCCTTCCAGCGCCGCCGGCGCCATTTTGAGGTGGATCGAGAACGTGCTGCCCTGGCCGGGCACGCTGTCGAGTACGATGCGACCGTGATGCAGTTCGATGATCTGGGCAGCCAGGTACAGGCCCAGGCCATGGCCGCCGCGCGGCGCCTGCGCGCCTCGCTCGCTGGCGCGATAGAACTTCTCGAACACGCGCAACTGGTCGCTTGGGGCGATGCCGATGCCCGTGTCGCGCACGGAGATGACGACTTCGTTGTGCTCTTCGCGCGCCGCCAGCGTGACGCTGCCGCCGGGGCGGTTGTACTTGATCGCGTTCGTCAACAGGTTGTTCAGGGCGATACGGAACAGGTCCTTGTCCACCGCCACCGCGGCCAGTTCGCGCGGGATGTCCAGCTGCACGCGCAAGTCGCGGCCTTCGGCACGGGGCAAGGCATGATCGTGGGCGTCGCGCAGCAGGTCGTCCAGGCGGACGCGGTTGCGCTCGGGGCTCATGCTGCCCGTTTCCAGCTTGCTCACGTTGAGCAGGTTGCCCACCAGGGCATTCATGCGCTCGACTTCGTCCTGGATCACGTTGAGCGATTCGACACGCAGTTCCGGCTCTTCCGTGTCGGCCAGCGTTTCCGCGTACATGGTGATGACGTTCAGCGGCGACTTCAGCTCGTGCGACACGTGCGCCACGAAGTCGTTGCCGGCCTGGCGTGCCAGGTGCTCACGGGTGACGTCGCGCACGACGATCAGGGTGCCGAACGCCATGGCGCCCTGGCCCGCAGTCAGTGGTTGCGCCGTCGCCGTCAGGTGCTTTCCCGGCACGTTGACGGGGCAGAATTCGACAGTGCGGCCCCGTACCATGTCGCTGCCGCCGTTGCGGCAGCGCAGCAGCAAATGGGCCAGCGCGGCGTCCCGGCACCAGTTGTCGACCGGTTGGGCCAGCAGCTCTTCCAGGCCAACGCCCAGCAGCGGTTCGATCTTGCTGGTGGCGAAACTGACCTCGCCGCCGGGGTCCAGCATCAGCAGGCCATCGGGCATCGACTGCAGCGCCGCATTCAGCTTCTTGCTGCCGTATTGCAGCAGGCGGTTGTCCGCCACCGTGTTCAACGCGTTTTTTTCCAGCTCGGCGATGCGCGCCGTCGCCGTGCGCAGGTAGGCGTCGAGCGTGTCGGCCAGGTCGCGGATGTCATGGGCATCGCGGCGTGCCGCCGGCAGGTCGCCAAGGCCGGGCACCTGGCTGGCCAGCGCGGCCAACGGCGCCATTTCCCGCTTGATCACCAGGTAGATCACCGGCACGAGCAGGAACATCATGAGCGCCAGCGATGCGAAGAACGAGACGTCCCGCCCGAGCATTGCGTAGCCACCCTGGCGGAACCCGACACGCACGAACGCCACGCCGTTGGCGCGGTCGGCCACCGGGCCATGGAATTCGACGATGTTGCGCCCCGGCGTACCCGCCAGTGTGCGTTTGCCAAAGCCACTCGTCGCGCCGGCCGGCAGCGGCCCGGCCGGCACGATCGTGCCGGGCGCCACGACTTCGCCGATGGTGCGGCCCGCCGCGTCGGTCACGCTGGCGTAGGCGAAATCGCTGTCGTCATGATAGGGGAACAACGCCTGCAGGACACCCGGCGTCAGCGTGGCGGCCGGCAGCGCGGCAAGCGCGCGCGCCAGGCCCAGCCCCTTGACGTCGGTCTGGGCGGCATGGGTCGCCTGCTGGCGCTGGACGAGCAGGCCCACGACGATGGCGATGACGGCCAGTGCGCTGACGATCAAGATCAGGCCGATCCGGTTCAGTTTCATGAAAAAGGCGCGGGAGGCGGAGGAGGGAGGATTGCAACTATAAAACAAACGTTACTTTGAGGCAAATAGAGCTTAACAATATTCCGACATTTGTGGGGAAAACACCGCAAACGCGGGTCGTGGTAAACTTATGCCTGTGAGCAACTTTCAGTGGTCCTTTTTATCGTCACCACTACTTAAACGGAGCCGTTCGCGGTTATAGTGCTGTCATGGAAAAGGAAAAACTGAAGGACTTCGCTGCCATCGTCATGGAGGCCCAACGCGGCGAACTGGTGTTCCCGACCAGCGTCAACGCCGCCCTGTCGCTCCAGTTGTCCCTGGCCGATCCCGCCTGTCACGACGAAGACGTCATCCGCAAGCTGCTGGCCGAGCCCGTGCTGGCCGCCCGTGCGGTGGCGTTGGCCAATTCCGCCGTGTTCCGCTCCAACGGCGCCGCGCTGGCCACCAGTGTTCGCGTGGCCGTCATGCGCCTCGGCTACCGCAATCTGTATTCGCTGGCTGCCGCCATGGTGGTGCGCCAGTTCGGCTCCCGGATCACCGACCCGGTGCTGCGCGGCCAGGCCGAGCAGCTGTGGCGCTACACGGCCCACGTGGCCGCGCTGGCTTATGTGATCGCGCAGCGCATCACGAAAATCGACGCCGATACGGCGCTGTTCGCGGGCATCATGCACGAGGTGGGTGGCTTCTACCTGCTGGGCAGGGCCGACGCGATACCCGGCCTGCTGGACGATCCGGACGAGTGGATGGGCGCGGCGCAGGAAATCATCGCGCGCGAAATCATGAAGAAGTTGCAGGTGCCGGAGCCGGTGGCGATCGCCATCGTGTCGCTGCGTGGCGGTGCCATCGGCATCCCGCCGCAGGGCCTGCGCGACACGCTGCTGCTGGCACGCCAGCTGTCCCCGGTAGCGTCGCCATTGCCGTACACGGAAGACCTGGCACTGACGCGCACACCCGCGTTGACGCGTTACCTCAACGAGCCGGCCGTGGCCGCGCTGCTGGACGAGGCGGCCGAGCAGGCCAAGTCGATGAGCGCGGCGTTGCTCGTCTGAGGCAGACTCTTACGTGCCTGTCCCCAGTGCATCAGGCTTCCAGGGTTTTTTCCAGAATCTTCACCAGCGATCCGATCCCTTCCGCATCGACCGCGTCGAAGCGGTTCGGCAGCGGGCTGTCCAGGTCGAACACGCCGATGATCTCGCCCTTCGAGAACACGGGCACCACCAGTTCCGAACGCGAGTTGACGTCGCAGGCGATATGGCCCGGGAATTCGTGCACGTCCGCCACCACGATCGCTTCGCCTTTTTCCACGGTCGTGCCGCAGACGCCGCGGCCGCGCTTGATGCGGATGCAGGCCGGCTTGCCCTGGAACGGTCCCAGCACCAGTTCGTCCTGCGTTTTGAGGAAGTAGAAGCCCGCCCAGTTCAGGCCCGGCATCGTGTTGAAGACGAGGGAGCTGAAGTTTGCCGTGTTGGCGATCCAGTCGGTTTCGTCGTGCACCAGGCCCGTGAGCTGGGAGCGCAGGTCGGCGTACATCGTCTGTTTGGCTTCAAGCGTATCGGTGCTGTAAGCGGTGTCGCTGAGGTGGAAGGTCATGTCGGTGATCAGGCTAAGAGGAAAGCGGCGATTTTACTTGCATTTGCGCGGGGCCGCCCAGGCGGCTTCGCCCAGGTGGGCCCGCGCCAGGCGCCGCAGTTCGTCGACGCCCGGATGCGGCGTGCCGGCCAGCGCCAGACCCAGATGGACGGCCAGCTCGGCGCCTTCCCGCAGCGACCGATACACGACGCCGCGCAGGCGCAATGCGGCAAACGACTCCGGCAGCAGCGCGATGCCGTCGCCGGCCGCGATCCCGGCCAGCAGTACGTGGTGATCCTGCGGCTCGCGCAGCAGCCGTGGCGTGAAGCCATGGCGGGCAAACACGGCATGGCAGTGGTCGAAAAACGCCGGCTGGCGCGCCCGCTCGAACCAGTACAGCGGTGCTTCCGCCAGATCGGCCAGCGCAATGCGCCGGCGCCGCGCCAGTGGATGCGCCGCGGGCAGCGCCGCCAGCAGCGGCTGCGCGCCCAGCGGCTCGACGGCCAGGTCGAACGTGCGCGTCGGCAGCGCGACGATGGCCGCGTCGAGTCGGCCCGCGCGCAGTGCCGCTACCAGCCGGGGCGACGTGTCGGCGTGCGGCGGCGCCAGCGGCAGCGCCGCCGTCAACGCGCGGAACGATCCCGCTTCGACGGAGGTCGTCAGGCCAAGCCGCAGCGGCGTGGCGATGCCGTCGTCATGCGCCTGCACCGCGGCCACGGCGCCGTCCAGCAGCGCCAGGATTTTCTGCGCGCGCGGCAGCAGGGCCCGGCCGGCAGCCGTCAGCGCCACGTGCTGCGTATTGCGTTCGAACAGCCGCTGACCCAGCCGTTCCTCCAGCTGGCGGATGGCGCGGCTGAGCGGCGGCTGCGTCATGTGCAGCCCCTCGGCCGCCTGGCGAAAGCTCAGGCACGTGGCCACGGCCACGAACAGTTCCAGTGCACGGGTATCGATCCTCATTCCGAAAAAGTATCACGAAACAGGACATTCCACCATGCCGCCGGAAGCGCCACACTGGACGCTTTCCACAAGGAGGCAAGTGATGAAGACGCGAAAACTCGCAGGTAGCGACGTATCGGCCCTGGGCCTGGGCTGCATGGGGATGTCGGAATTCTACGGTGCCAGCGACGACGCCGAGTCGCTGCGCACGCTGGCCCGCGCGGCCGACCTGGGCGTGACGTTGTTCGACACGGCCGACGCCTACGGCTTCGGTCATAACGAAACGCTGCTGGGGCGCTTCCTGGCGGGACGGCGCGGCCAGGTCCACATCGCCACGAAGTTCGGCCTGGTGCGCAAGCCGGGCAGCTACGAGCGGCGCATCGACAACTCGCCCGGCTATATCCGCGCGGCCTGCGAAGCGTCGCTGCGGCGCCTCGGCGTCGACACCATCGACCTGTATTACGCCCACCGGCTCGACCCGCAGGCAGCGCTGGAGGAGACGATCGGCGCGCTGGCGGAACTGGTCCGCGCCGGCAAGGTGCGCACCATCGGCCTGTGCGAGGTGACACCGGCGACGCTGCGCCGCGCCGCCGCCATCCACCCGATCGCCGCCGTGCAGAGCGAGTACTCGCTGTGGACGCGCGATCCCGAGGCCGGCGTGCTGCAGGCGTGCCGCGACACGGGCGCCGTGCTGTGCGCCTACAGCCCGCTCGGCCGCGGCTTCCTGACGGGGCAGGTCGACACGGCAAACCTGACGCCGGACGATTTCCGCTCGTTCAATCCGCGCTTCACTGGCGACAATGCGGCAGCCAACGCGCGCATCGTTGCCACCATGACGGCGCTGGCGGAGGCCAAAGGGTGCACCCCGGCGCAGCTGGCACTGGCGTGGCTGCTGGCGCAGGGCGAGCACGTTATCCCCATTCCCGGCACGCGCCGCCAGCAGCGGCTGGTGGAAAACCTGGGGGCGCTGGACGTCACCCTGACGCCGGACGACATTGAGAAAATCGCCGCCGCGTTTCCGCCTGGGGTTGCTGCCGGGGAACGGTATTCGCCGGAGGGGATGAAGGGCCTGAACGCCTGATGGAACCGGGGACTGGCACCGCAGTTTGGTGCCTGTCCCCGACGTGCATGTCCCCGACGTCCGCTCGTATGCTTCCGACAGCACTTCGGGGACAGGCACCTGGGGGTGCCAGTCCCCAGCAGCCTCGACGTTTGGCCTGCCCGGCAACGCCCTTAAACAATGCCATTTCAACAATGCGCTGTCATTTTGACAAATGATGTAACATTCGGGCTCATCGCAAAAAACATCGCCGGCAACCGTCGGCCTTGCCGGGCAGCGCCGGGCGGGCTGACGGCTTTTTGCGTCCGCCGCCGTCTATGTCAGCAAACGAAAGAGCCGAAACCGTTGTGACCGCCCCTATCAATATCCTCGTCGTCGACGACGTCCCGCAGAACCTGATCGCCATCGAGGCCTTGCTGGCGCGGCCAGGCATCGCCCTGCTGAAGGCGGCCTCCGGCGCGGAAGCGCTGGAACTGCTGCTGGTGCACGAAGTGGCGCTGGCGCTGGTGGACGTGCAGATGCCGAACATGGACGGTTTCGAGCTGGCGGAACTGATCCGGGGCAGCGAGCGCACCCGCCACATCCCGCTGATCTTCCTGACGGCGGCGTCGCGCGAACCGAGCTACAGCTTCCGCGGCTACGAAGCGGGTGCCGTCGACTTCCTCTACAAGCCGATCGATCCGAAGGCGCTGACCAGCAAGGTCAACGTCTTTGTCGAGCTGTATCAGCAGAAGAAGCAGCTGTCGCAGCAGCTCGACGAACTGCGCCGCGCGCTGCACATGAACGAGATGTTCATGGCGGTGCTGGGGCACGACCTGCGCACGCCGCTGTCGGTCGTCATGAATGGCGCCATGCTGCTGCCGATGATGACGGACCATCCGAAAGTGGCCGTCACGGCGCAGCGCATCCAGAGCAGCGCGCGGCGCATGACTTCCATGGTGGACCAGCTGCTCGACCTGGCCCGCATCCGCGCCGGCGAGATGCAGCTGAAAGCGGCGCCGCAGGATATCGGCCAGCTGTGCCGCACGATCGCCGATGAATTCACCGTGCCCGAGCGCGCGTCGCGCGTGCACGTGGAGCACAGCGGCGATCCGGTGGCGCCGGTGGATGCGGGCATCTTCTCGCAGGCGCTGTCCAACTTGCTGGGTAACGCGTTGCAGCACGGCGAGGCCGATGCGCCGGTGTTCGTGCGGATCGACGGACTCGCGCCGGAGCGGCTGCGCATCGGCATCACCAACCGCGGCGTGATCCCGGCCGACCGGCTGGCGCACATCTTCGAGCCGTTCCAGCACCGCGACGGCACGCGCAAGTCCGGGCAGGGCCTGGGGCTTGGGCTGTACACGGCCAGCACGTTCGTGCGTGCCCATGGCGGCGACCTGGCGGTGGCATCCGACGCGGCCACCGGCAGCACCGTGCTGACGGTCACGTTGCCGCGCCCGAACGCGCCGCGCATGAGCGACAGCGGCAACGGGCGCTCGCTGCAAAGGCAACTGGCATGAGCTGCACGCCCGCCGCGGTGAGTGGCCTGGTGCCGTACGTCCCGCGTGGCGGCGGGGCGACGGGCGACCTGGTGCGCGCCTTCGACTGGAGCGCCACCGCGCTGGGCGCCCCGGGCGACTGGACGCCGGCGCTGCGCACCACCGTCGACATCGTCCTGAACTCGCCTATCGCGATGGTGCTGATGTGGGGACCGCGGCACGTGATGGTCTACAACGATGCGTATGCCGAAATCGCCGGCGCGCGCCACCCGGCCGCGCTGGGCGGCACGGTGCCGGACACGTGGCCGGAACTGTGGGACTGGAACCGCGCCATCCTCGATGCGGGGCTGCGCGGCGAGACGCGCCAGCACACCAACACCCATATGACGGTACTGCGCAACGGCACGCCGGAAGAAGTCTGGTTCGACCTGTTCTATACCCCGGTGTACGACACCGACGGCGGCGTGGGCGGCGTGCTGTGCACGGTGGTCGAAGTGACGGAGCGGGTGCGCGAGGAACGCCGGCGCGAGCGTGATCGCGTCGACCTCGACCTGCAGAACCGCCGCCTGCGCGAGGAAACCGCGCTGCTGCGCGACCTGTTCGAACAGGCGCCCAGCTTCATGGCCGTGCTGCGCGGACCGGAGCACGTCTTCGAACTGGCCAACGGTCCTTACCTGCAGCTCGTGGGCGGGCGCGACGTCATCGGCAAGCGCGTCGAGGAAGCACTGCCGGAAGTGCGCGCGCAAGGCTTCGTCGACCTGCTCGACCGCGTCTACCGCACGGGCCAGCCCTACGTGGGCCGCCAGCTGAAAGTGGAGCTGATGAAGCAGCCCGGTGGCGCGCTGGAATCGCGCTACCTCGACTTCGTCTACCAGCCGTTGCGCGCCCCCGACGGCAGCGTGACCGGCGTCTTCGTCGATGGCATCGACGTCACCGACAGCATCATCACGGAAGAACGCCTGCGCATGGCGCAGCAGGCCGGCGGCATCGGCAGCTTCGAATGGTTCCCGGCTACCGGCAAGCTGGTGGTGTCGAAGCAGTACCGGCATGTCTGGGGTCTGGCGGAGGATGTCGAGGTGACGCAGGACCTGCTGGTGTCGCTTGTCGACGAACGCGACCGCGCCCAGGTCGGCCCGCGCCGCCTGCACGACAGCGACAATCCGCTGGCCTACACGGAATACCGCATCCGCCGTCCCGACACGGGCGAGGTGCGCTGGGTGGCACGCCAGGGCGAGGCCGTGGAAGGCGCGACAGAGGCGCAGCGCCGCTATGTCGGCGTGGCGTTCGACATCACGCAGCGCAAACAGATCGAACAGCAGCTGCGCACGAGCCAGGACCGGCTTGCCGCGATCTTCGGCCAGGCCTCCGTCGGACTGTCGGAACTGAGCCTGGACGGGCGCTTCCAGCGCGTCAACGGCGCGCTGTGCCGCATGCTGGGCCGCCTTGAGTCCGAGATGCTCGGCCTGCACATGGACGACCTGATCCACCCGGACGACCAGGCCGGCAACAGCGCGCTGGTGGCGCACCTGGTGGCCACGGGCGAGCCGTTCACGCTGGAGAAACGCTACTTCCGGCCCGATGGCGAATGGGTCTGGATCGCCAGCAGCATGAGCCGGCTCGATGACGAAACGGGCCAGCCGGTCGCGCTCATCGCGGTGAAGATCGACCTCACGGAACGGCGCCGCATCGAGGCCGCGCTGCGCGACCTGAACGACACGCTGGAGCAGCGCGTGACGCGCGAGATCGCGGAGCGCGACAAGGCGGAAGAAGCGCTGCGCCAGGCGCAGAAGATGGAAGCGGTGGGCCAGCTGACGGGCGGCGTGGCGCACGACTTCAACAACGTCCTGCAGATCATCTCGGGCAACCTGCACCTGCTGGCGCAGCACGTGCCGTCCGACCCCGTCGCGCGGCGCCGGCTCGACATGGCCATCGGCGCCGTCGAACGGGGCGCCAAGCTGTCGTCGCAACTGCTGGCGTTCGCGCGGCGCCAGCCGCTGCAGCCGGTCGTCGCCGACCTGGGTCGCCTCGTGACGGACATGGACGAACTGCTGCGCCGCGCGCTGGGCGAGGCGGTGGAACTGGTCACCGTTGTCGGCAGCGGCCTGTGGAACACGCTGGTGGACCCGGGCCAGATCGAGAACGTCATCCTGAACCTGGCCATCAACGCGCGCGATGCCATGCGGGGCGCGGGCCGGCTGACCATCGAGCTGGGGAACGCGGTGCTGGACGAGTACTACGTCAACAACCTCGTGGACGTGCCGGCCGGCCAGTACGTGCTGCTGTCCGTGACCGACACCGGCAGCGGCATGACGCCGGAAGTGCTGCAGCGTGCGTTCGAGCCGTTCTTCACGACGAAGCCGGAAGGCGAAGGCACAGGTCTCGGGCTGTCGATGGCCTATGGCTTCGTCAAGCAAAGCCGCGGCCACATCAAGATCTACAGCGAGTTGGGGCAGGGCACCAGCATCAAGATCTACCTGCCGCGCACGATGCTGGCGGAGGTCGACAATATCGCGCCGCGCACGGGGCCCGTGACGGGCGGCAGCGAGACGATCCTGGTGGTGGAGGACGACGAGGGCGTGCGCACCGTGGTGCTGGACATGCTGGCGGCGCTGGGCTACCGCGTGCTGCAGGCGGAGAACGGCGAGAAGGCGCTGCGCATCGTCGAATCGGGCGAGCCGATCGACCTGCTGTTTACCGACGTCGTCATGCCCGGCACCTTGCGCAGTCCGGAACTGGCGCGCATCGCCCAGGAGCTGCAGCCGGAGATGGCAGTGCTGTTCACGTCCGGCTATCCGCAGAACTCCATCGTCCACGGCGGCCGGCTGGACGAGGGACTGGAGCTGCTCAGCAAACCATACCGGCGCGAGGAACTGGCACGCAAGCTGCGCCACGTGTTGAACAACCGCCGCCAGCAATCGCTGGCGCAGGCACGCCAGCGCAGCGCGCTGGAGGCGGGCGAGGGCGGTGCCAGCGAGCTGCTGGAACCGCCGCCGCCAATCGAGCGCGATGCGTCGCTGCGCGTGCTGGTCGTCGAGGACAACCTGGATTCGCAGCAGATGGTGTGCGAACTGGTGGGCATGCTGGGGCACACGGTGTCCGGCGTGTCGGACGGCGAGGCGGCGTGGGAGCTGATGCGCACGCAGGAATTCGACATCCTGTTCACCGACGTCAGCCTGCCGGGCATGTCCGGTATCGAACTGGCGCGCCGTGTGCTGGCGGAGAAACCCGTCAGCGTGATCTTCTCGACAGGCTACGGCAAGGAAGCGCTGGACCACCTGGAATTCCCGGCCACCTGCCTGCGCAAGCCATACGATCTGATGGAACTGCAGGCCGCGCTGGACAGCGTGCGCACCACTGACCTTTGAGAGGAAACCATGAGCACTGAACTGATTCTGTTGGGCTGGACCCTGGTGCTGGCGATCGTGCAGATCTTCCTGCACTCCACCTTGCGCACGAAGGAGACGGGCACCGCGTACAACGCCGGTGCGCGCGACGGCGGCGCGCCGCCGCCCGGCAAGGTCACGGCGCGGCTCGAGCGCGCGAAGCAGAACCTGTTCGAGACGCTGCCGCTGTTTGCCGCCGCCGTTCTGGCGGCGCATGTGGGCGGGGCCGAGGGCACGCTGACGTTGTGGGGCTGCTGGCTGTATCTGGTTGCGCGCATCGTCTACGTGCCGCTGTATGCGCTGGGCGTTCCGTACGTGCGCTCGCTCGTATGGCTGGTGTCGATGGCGGGCCTGTTCATGGTGCTGTACGCGATGCTCAGCAATTACTGAGCCTGCCGTTGAAGCGCTTGCTCGGGAAGCGCTGAGCTAATTCTGGTGGATGAGATTAGTGCCGAAAAAAGTGGTCGGCAAGGCGTAAATCGTCGTCATACCGAGGTATGGCGGCGATTTGCAACGCAGCAGGGCGCTTTTTCTCGGTGCTAAGTTCGCCGCCATGAATAGATCAGCTCTTCCCTAAGCGAGCGCTCGCCACTCTCCTACGCATTTTGTAGGCTGCGTCCTATGGTATCTGCACGGTACGGCGCCTACATTGGTTGCTAAGATAGTAACCGGACAAATCCATGGTAACGAGAAACCTGAGCGCCGCCGAAAAGCGTTCCGCACTACGCATCGGCGCCGCACGCGCGCGGCTGATCCGCAACCTGCTGCACAACGTCTTCGGCGTGGACCAGCTGCGCGATGGCCAGCGCCGCGTCATCGACAGCGTGCTGGAAGGGCACGACACGCTGGCCATCATGCCGACTGGCAGCGGCAAGTCGCTCTGTTACCAGATTCCCGCCTCCATCTTCAAGGGCACGACGATCGTCGTCTCGCCGCTGATTTCGCTGATGAAGGACCAGCTGGAGAAGCTGGAGGAAATCGGCATCGGCGCCGCACAGCTCAACAGCAGTCTGTCCCGTGGCGAGGAGCTCGAAGCGCTGGACAGCATCCGCAATAACCTCAGCAACATCGTCTTCTGCACGCCGGAACGCCTGGCCACGCCGGAGTTCCTGGACGTGCTGAAGGACACGGAAATTTCGCTGCTCGTCATCGACGAAGCGCACTGCATCTCGCAGTGGGGCCACGACTTCCGGCCGGCCTACCTGGAGATCGGCGCGGCGCGGCGTGCGCTGGACAATCCGCCCGTGCTGGCGCTGACGGCCACCGCCACGCCTGACGTCGTCGACGATATCGGCCGCCAGCTGGGCGCGCGCATGCACGTCGTGAACACGGGAATCTATCGACCGAACCTGCACTACCGCGTCAGGCAGATCACCAATCCGGCCGAGAAAACGTCCGAGGCGCTGCGCCTCGTGCGCGAGACGGCCGGTGTCGGCATCATCTATGCGGCCACCGTCAAGGCGGCCGAGGAAATGCATGCGGCACTGGAGCAGGCCGGCGAAAGCGTCGCGCTGTACCACGGCAAGCTGCCGGCCCGCGAGCGCAAGGAAAACCAGGACCTGTTCATGAACGGCGAGCGCCGCGTGATGGTGGCGACGAATGCGTTCGGCATGGGCATCGACAAAAGCGACACCCGCTTCGTCATCCACCTGCAGGTACCGGCCAACCTGGAAGCGTATTACCAGGAGTCGGGCCGCGCGGGCCGCGACGGCGAGCCGGCCGAATGCACGCTGCTGTACTTCCAGGACGACAAGCGCCTGCAGCAGTTCTTCCTCGTCAAGCACTATCCGACAGCGGAGGAACTGCGCGGCGTCTACGATGCCGTGGCACCGCTCGTGCCGTGCCAGGCGAAAGTCATCGGCGAGGCGCTGCCGGACATGGCCGACAGCAAGCTGAAAGTCTGCCTGAAGCTGCTCAAGGACGGCAAGCTGCTGCGGCAGAACCGCAAGCTCGACTACCTGCTGACGAACCGGGACGCAAAGGCGGAAATCTTCGACGAGCTCTCGGCGATCTACCAGCACAAGCAGGAACGCGACCGCGAGGCGCTGGAGCAGATGGTCGGCTACGCACAAAGTGGCTACTGCCGCTGGAAGCTGATGCTCGACTACTTCGCCGACGACCAGGCCGGCTTCGAGCATTGCGACTGCTGCGACAACTGCGTCTCCCCACCATCCGTGCAGATCGAGGAGGGCGAGGAAGCGCTGTTCGAGCCGCCACCGGAACCGTCGGTGCCGCCGGCACCCGTGATCGCCGTCGGCAGCCAGGTCAAGGTGCCGAAGTTCGATATCGGTACCGTGCTGTCCGTCGCCGGGGATCAGGTCACCATCGAGTTCCCCGAGAATACGACGAAGACGTTCATGGCGGAGTTTGTGCAGCTAGCCTAAACCCTGCGGGACAGACACCATTTTTACGGGCAAAGCCCGGAAAAATGTGTGTCTGTCCTCAGCATTATTCCAGATTTTCGCAGCGCCGCCGGTGACCCGAGAACCGGTGAAAACCGGTGACAGACACCATTTTCCGGGCCTGGCCCGGAAAATGGTGTCTGTCACCGTTGCATCCGCCTGCGCCGACACGCGTGCCCTGTCACGCCACTGACCCGCCCACCCCGCAGCACTTGGTGCGCTGGCGGACATACACGGAAAATCCCTCTGGCTACAATGACCCAAAGCATTGAGGGAGCAGCGTATGTCCGATATGGTCGTCGTCCGAAAAGAGGGCCTGTACTGCGTGCCCGGCGGGTTCTACATCGATCCGTGGCGCCCCGTCGAGCGTGCCGTCATCACGCACGGCCACGGTGACCATGCGCGCGTGGGCCACGGCCACTACCTGGCCGCCACACCGGGCATCGGCATCCTGAAGTCGCGCCTGGGCGACATCAACGTGCAGGGCCTCGAGTATGGCGAAGTGGTGGAACACAACGGCGTGCGCATCTCGCTGCACCCGGCCGGCCACGTGCTGGGTTCGGCGCAGGTGCGGCTCGAATGCGGCGGCGAAGTGTGGGTCGCATCGGGTGACTACAAGGTCGAGGGCGACGCCACGTGCACGCCGTTCGAGCCGGTACGCTGCCATACGTTCATCACGGAATCCACGTTCGGCCTGCCGATCTACCGCTGGGAACCGCAGCAGCAGACCTTCGACGACATCAACGCCTGGTGGCGCAAGAACGCCGCCGAGGGGCGTGCCAGCCTGATGCTGTGCTACTCGTTCGGCAAGGCGCAGCGCATCCTGTCCGGCCTCGACGCCTCCATCGGTCCCATCATCTGCCACGGCTCCGTCGAGCCGCTGAACCGCGTCTACCGCGCCGCCGGCGTGCCGCTGCCCGAAACGAAAATGGTCAGCGACGTCGACAAGGCCGACATCAAGCGTTCCATCATCATCGCGCCGCCGTCGGCCGGCGGTTCGCCGTGGGTGAAACGGTTCGGCGACTTCAGCGACGCCTTTGCCAGCGGCTGGATGCTGCTGCGCGGCGCGCGCCGCCGGCGTGGCGTCGACCGCGGCTTCGTGCTGTCCGATCATGCCGACTGGCCCGGCCTGATGGGCGCGATCAAGGCCACCGAGGCGGAGCGGGTCGTCGTCACGCACGGCTCGATTCCAACGATGGTGCGCTGGCTGTGCCAGAACGGCCTGGATGCCAAAGGCTTCGACACCGAATACGGCGACGACGAAGCGGAAAACGCGGCCGATGCGGGCGCCGCGGCCGAAGGCGTCGTCGCAACGGAACCCGATCCGGTGGCGCAGCGCTGGGCCGTCAAGGACAAGGCCAATGCGGCGCGCGAGGCCGGCACGGCGGAGGCGCGCCGCAAGGTGGACGAAGCGGGGGAGGACGCCGATGCGTGAATTCGCCCGGCTGTACGCCGAACTTGACGAAACGACCGCCACCAACCGCAAGCTGGACGCCTTAAAGGCCTACTTCTCCAGCGCGGCGCCGGAGAACGCGGCATGGGCCGTCTACTTCCTCGCTGGCGGCAAGCCGCGCCAGGCGGTACCGGCCAAGCTGCTGCGCCAGTACGCCACCGAATACGCGGGGCTGGACGAATGGCTGTTCGACGAATGCTACGACGCCGTCGGCGATCTGGCCGAGACGATCGCGCACATCCTGCCGGAACCGAAGACGCGCAGCGATATCGGGCTGGCCGTGTGGATCGAGCAGCGCATCGCGCCACTGCGTGGTGCCGCGCCGGAGACGATCCGCCAGGCGCTGTTCGACTACTGGGACGAACTGGAAACGCGCGAACGCTTCCTGCTTGTAAAACTGATCGGCGGCGGTTTTCGCGTCGGCGTCTCGAAGCTGCTCGTCACGCGCGCCCTGTCCGGCATTGCCGCCGTCGATTCGAAGCTGATCGCGCAGCGGCTGATGGGCTGGACGGACGGCAGCGTCAGCCCCACGGCGGCAGGCTTCCTGCAACTGATCGCCGAGCAGTCCGACCAGGAACACGCCATGCGCGGCGGCCAGCCGTACCCCTTCTTCCTGGCGCACCAGCTGCAGGCCGATCCGGCCACGCTGGGCGATATCGCCGACTGGCAGGTCGAGTGGAAGTACGACGGCATGCGTGCGCAGATCGTCTCCCGCGGCGAAAACTGGGTCTGGTCGCGCGGCGAGGACCTGATCACCGAGCGCTTCCCCGAGCTGGCGTCGATCCGGCTGCCCGAGGGGACCGTGGTCGATGGCGAGATCCTGATCTGGCCGAGCGGGGAAGACGATACCGGCAACCCGTCGCCGTTCGCCGACCTGCAGAAGCGTATCGGCCGCAAGACGTTGTCGGCCAAGCTGCTGGCCGAACTGCCGGCAGCGCTGGTGGCGTACGACCTGCTGGAGCTGGACGGCGTGGACCTGCGCCAGCTGCCGCAATGCGAGCGCCGCACGCTGCTGGAACAGCTGGTGCAGCGTGTCGACGATCCGCGCCTGCGCATCTCGCCGCTGGTGAAGGCGCAGGACTGGGAAGAGCTGGCGCGCATCCGCGAGGAATCGCGCGCCCGCGGCGTGGAAGGCATGATGATCAAGGCGGCCAGCGCGCAGTATGGCGTGGGCCGCACCAAGGACGTCGGCACGTGGTGGAAGTGGAAGATCGATCCGTACAGCGTCGATGCGGTGCTCATTTACGCCCAGGCGGGGCACGGCCGCCGCGCGTCGCTGTACACCGACTACACGTTTGCCGTCTGGGACGTGGATGCCAGCGGCCAGCGCATGCTGGTGCCGTTCGCGAAAGCCTATTCCGGCCTGACGGATGCCGAGATCGCCCAGGTCGACAACGCCGTGCGCCGCACGACAGTGGAGAAATTCGGTCCCGTGCGCAGCGTGAAGCCGACGATGGTGTTCGAGATCGGCTTCGAGGGCATCGCCGCGTCGCCCCGGCATAAATCCGGTATCGCCGTACGCTTCCCACGCATCCTGCGCCGCCGCGAGGACAAGAGCGTGGAGGAAGCCGATACGCTGGACGCGCTGAAAGGCCTGCTGGCGCAGGCGAGTCTCGGGGCATGAATAAACGCGAGGCGGCGCAGCAGGTCGGCGCGTGGTTCGACGCGCGCGGCTGGAAGGTCTTTCCGTTCCAGCGCGCCGTCTGGCAGGCCGCATTGGCGGGTGAATCGGGGCTGCTGCATGCGACGACGGGGTCCGGCAAGACGTTCGCGGTCTGGTTCGCCGCGCTGCAGCGGGCCATGGTGGCCAAGCCCTCCCGCAAGCGCGGCCTGCGCGTGCTGTGGATCACGCCGATGCGGGCACTGGCCGCCGATACGCTGCGGGCGCTGACCGAATCGGGCGCGGAGCTGATGCCCGGCTGGGTGGTCGATGCGCGCACCGGCGACACGTCGTCCGCCGCGCGTGCGCGCCAGGCGAAGCACCTGCCGGACACGCTGATCACGACGCCGGAAAGCCTGACGCTGATGCTGTCGAAAGCCGATGCGGCCACGCAGTTCGCCATGCTGGACATGGTCATCATCGACGAATGGCATGAGCTGATGGGGAACAAGCGCGGCGTGCAGACGCAGCTGGCGCTGGCCCGGCTGCGCCGCTGGAATCACGCGGCCGGCAACGGCGGGCTTGTCGTCTGGGGTTTGTCCGCGACACTGGGCAACCTGGCGCGCGCCAAGGACGTGCTGCTGGGCGCGGACATGGCAGGGGCCACCGTCGAAGGCAGCATCCGCAAGGACCTGCGTGTCGATACGCTGATCCCCGCCAATCCGTCGCGCTTCCCGTGGGCGGGCCACCTGGGCATCCAGATGCTGCCCGCCGTGATCGACGAGATCGAGCAGAATGCGACGACGCTGGTGTTCTGCAATACGCGCTCGCAGGCGGAGCTGTGGTACCAGAACATGCTGGAGGCGCGGCCCGACTGGGCCGGCATCATCGCGCTGCACCATGGCTCGCTGGACAAGGCGGTGCGCGACTGGGTCGAGCTGGGCCTGAAGAAGGGCGAGCTGAAAGCCGTCGTGTGCACGTCGAGCCTGGACCTGGGCGTGGACTTTCTGCCCGTCGAACGCGTGCTGCAGATCGGCAGCGCCAAGGGCATCGCCCGGCTGCTGCAGCGCGCCGGTCGCTCCGGCCACGCGCCGGGACGCGTGTCGCGTGTGACGCTGGTGCCCACGCACAGCCTGGAACTGCTGGAGGCGGCCGGCGCCATCCAGGCGGTCAAGGACCGCAATATCGAGGCGCGCCACGTGCCCGAGAAGCCGCTCGACGTGCTGGTGCAGCACCTGGTCACGGTGGCGCTGGGCGGCGGCTTCCGCTCGGAGGCACTGTTCGACGAGGTGCGTACTGCCTGGTCGTACCGCCATCTGACGGAGGACGAGTGGCAGTGGGCGCTGGACTTCGTCGCGCGCGGCGGCCAGAGCCTGACCGTGTACCCGGAATACCGCCGCGTGCTGCCGGACGAGGAGGGCGTCTACCGCGTGCCGGATGCCGCCATCGGCCGGCGCCACCGGATGGGCATCGGCACCATCGTCTCGGAGGCGATGATCCAGGTGAAGTACCAGAGCGGCGGGCGTATCGGCACCGTGGAGGAAGGTTTTATTTCGCGACTGAACAAGGGCGACAACTTCCTGTTCGGCGGCCGCATCCTCGAATTCATCCGCGTGCATGAAATGACGGCCTACGTGAAGCGGGCCACCGGCGCAAAGGGCGCCGTGCCGCGCTGGCAGGGCGGCAAGATGCCGCTGTCGTCCGAGCTGGCGCATGCGGCGCTGGCGCAGATGCAGCTCGTGACGGAAGGCGTCTACAGCGGCCCCGAGATGCTGGCGATCGCGCCGCTGCTGGAGATCCAGGCCCGCTGGTCGGCGCTGCCGACGCCGCAACGCACCGTCATCGAAAGCCTGCACAGCCGCGAGGGGCACCACCTGTTCCTGTATCCGTTCGCGGGGCGCGCGGTGCATATCGGCCTGGCGTCGCTGTTCGCCTACCGCATCGGCAGAACGCGGCCCATCACGTTTTCCATCGCCGTCAACGACTACGGTCTGGAGCTGCTGGCGCCGGAGAACGTCGACTGGCCGACGGTATTCGCGCAGGCGCATGGGCGCGACGTGGATCTGTTCTCCACGGACCATCTGCTGGAAGATGTGCTGGCCAGCCTGAACGCGACGGAGATGTCGCAGCGGCGCTTCCGCGAAATCGCCCGCATCGCCGGCCTCGTGTTCCAGGGCTATCCGGGCCAGCCGAAAAGCAACCGGCAGATCCAGGCGTCGTCGTCGCTGTTCTTCGAGGTCTTCCGCAAGCACGACGCGACGAACCTGCTGCTGACGCAGGCGCAGCGCGAAGTGCTGGAGCAGGAGCTGGAGCTGAACCGGTTGCGCGCCACGCTGGAGGAGCTGCAGGGCCGCGCCGTCAGCTATCACGAAACGAAGCGCGCCACGCCGTTCGGCTTCGCGCTGATGGTCGAGCGCTTCCGCGAGAAGCTGACGACGGAAAAGCTGTCCGACCGCGTCGCCCGCGTGCTGCGCGAGCTGGAGAAGGCGGCGGGACCATGAGCGCCGTTGCGATCTCGCTGGCCGGCGAGGATGTGCTGCTGCTGGCGCAGAAGGCGCTGTACTGGCCGCGCGAACGCATGCTGCTGATCGCCGACATCCACTTCGGCAAGGCCGCGTCGTTCCGCGCGCTGGGCATTCCTGTCCCGCGCGGCACGACGACGGAAAACCTGCAGTCGCTCGACGCGCTGCTGGCGGCGCACGACGTGGCGCACATCCTGTTCCTGGGCGACTTCCTGCACGCGAAGGCAGCGCACGCGTCGGCCACCTTGCAGGCGATGCTGGCGTGGCGCGCGCATCATCCCGAGCTGCGGCTGACGCTCGTGCGCGGCAATCACGACAAGCACGCGGGTGACCCGTCGACACTACTGCGGCTGGAGATGGTGGACGAGCCGTACGTGGTCGGTCCGTTCGCGTTCTGCCACCATCCGGACCTGGCCGCGGACGGCTACGTGGTGGCCGGGCACGTGCATCCCGTCTACCGCCTGCATGCCGGGCGCGAATCGATGCGCCTGCCTTGCTTCCTGGTGGGCACGCGGCGCGCCGTGCTGCCGTCGTTCGGCGCGTTCACGGGCGGGCACGAAATCGAACCGGGCCCGGGCGACAGGCTGTATCTTGCCGTGGAGGAGACCATTTTCCCATTGGAAATGGGGTAGGTGCTGTCCTACACTGAGACCTGTACGTGTCCTATATTTCCTGTTCAGTGCATGCACTACCATGGGTGCTCCTGTTGCCCGATTGTTATAACAATGATCGTCGCTGGTCGGTGAGCGATCGGGCACGGGTTCCCCCCTCACACCTTCATCACGCCAAATTCCACTGCATTACTTCAGGAGAATTGATCATGGCATCATCCAATCAGGGTAATAATCGAGGTAGTCGGCAAGGCGATGCCCAGGGCACGACGGGCAACAAGCAGAGCGCGACGCGTAACCGCGGCTTTGCATCGATGGATCCGCAGCGTCAGCGCGAGATCGCTTCCGAAGGGGGCCGTGCGGCGCACGCAAAGGGTACCGCGCATGAATTCACGTCGGAGGAGGCACGCCGCGCGGGGGCCATGAGCCACAAGAACGGCAACCGCCAGAGCGCAACGCGCGGCAACAATGCCAACGCCGGCAGCGACCAGGGTAACCAGCCCAACCAGCCAAACACCCGCGGCGACAATCGTCAGGGCTGAACCACAGGACTCCCGTCGCGGAGGCAAGCATGACGCCATCAGACAACTCCCGCAAGAGCAACCCCAGCGAAGAGAACTTCGTGCTCGTGGACACCGAGCACCCGGGTATCGGCAACATCGATTTCCCGGAAACGGAAGTGCGGCGCGTGGACAAACCGATTCCGGGCAACCGCCAGAGCACGGATCAGGGGGCGCGCCAGGGCGAGCAGCCCGGCACCGAGGGTGGAGCGCCCGGGCCCGAGTCGAGCTCGGGTGTGTGACGAAAAAAATCCGCCGGTTGGCGGATTTTTTTTTGGGCTGGGGACTGGCACCGTTTTTTGGGGCCTGTCCCCGACGTTCACATGCGACGCTTCCTGGCATTGATACTTCCGCGACGTCTGCCTCCGAAGTCGCAAGGTTGCCTCGAGCGACGCGGCCGAAGGTCGGGGACAGGCACCCTGCGGGAGCCAGTCCCCAGGCTCCTTTACTGCCCCAGATGCTTGTGCTCGCCAATATCGGTCGGCGGCTTGCCCGTCACGGCCGCCTTGGCCATGGCAAACAGGCTCACCATCTTGCTGTTGCCCGTATCCCAGTATTCGGCCGACTGCATCGTCACCTTCAGCAGCGCCAGATGCGGGTCGTCCAGGCCCTGCGGGAACCAGGCTTTCACCGACGGCTTCCACAGCTCTTCCATCTTGGCGCGATCGCGCGTCAGCCCGGCGCGGCCGGAAACGGAGACGTACAGGTGATCGTCCACGTCGGCAAAGCTGACGTTGACGGACGGGAGGTTCGGCAGGTGGCGCGTGAACTCCTCCTCGTCGGAGACGAAGAACCACATGGTGCCGGCATCGTCGATCTGCTGGCATGTCAGCGGACGGCTCGTCATGCGGCCTTCGCTGTCGCTCGTCGTGAACATGCCGAACTTCACATCCTTGATGCGCTTGGTCAGTTCGTCCAGCTCGTTTTTGGTAAAACTCGTCATCGTGCTCTCCTGTTTTTGTCCAGAACAAACCCGACGATACGCGATCATGGGCGTCGTCTCTGTACGCTATCCAACGCCGATTCGATATCTGGCTGATAACGCCGGCCAAGGAGATTTGTATCTCTGCCATGGATGCGATTGACTCCGCAAATGATAATCATTATCATTTGTAGAATTACACTATTGCCGGCGCAGGAAAGCACACCCAATTGAGCGAAGACGTTACCTCCCAGACGGCAGTCAGCCAGAGGTCTGCCAGCCGCGCCGTCTGGCTGAAGCAATTGCACCAGTGGCACTGGATCAGCTCGGCGCTGTGCCTGCTGGGCATGTTCCTGTTCAGTATTACGGGCATTACGCTGAACCATGCGTCGCAGATCGAAGCGAAGCCGGCGGTCACCCGCAAGGCCGCCGACGCGCCGGCGCCGCTGGTGGCACAACTGAAAGCGTTCGCGCAGGCGCACGACGGCGACAAGGCGCCGCTGCCGGCCGCCGCCGAGGACTGGCTGCAGTCCACCTGGTCCGTCAAGGCGGGCGGGCGCGCGGCCGAATGGTCCGTCGACGAAGTCTACCTGCCGCTGCCGAAGGCGGGCGGCGATGCGTGGGTGCGCATCGGCCTCGAAGACGGCGCGGCCGAATTCGAGAACACGGACCGCGGCTGGATCTCGTGGCTG
>Ga0308166_1000542_pt1 | contig 50218 bp, 60 predicted proteins | sample PhyCR2_2_FD_202137 | JGI IMG/M metagenome (GOLD analysis project Ga0308166, IMG submission 202137) | Phyllosphere microbial communities from UC Gill Tract Community Farm, Albany, California, United States - DLSLCC.R2 | ecosystem: Host-associated > Plants > Phyllosphere > Unclassified | place...
ATGTGCGTTCAGAACTTCGCAACGTCCTAGAAGAACTGCTCGAAACCACCGAAGGCGAAGAGTTGCACCTGCGCGCTAAGAAAAAGGGCAGCGGCAAGAGTTCCTCCCCACAGACCGGACTAATGGATTCGGTCAACGCCCCACAGTCACAGAATCGGAAGAACAACAGCAAGTGAGCAATTCGCCAGAACTTCTTGCGGCCCTAGCGAAGGTCAACGACCCAGAGTTACGTCGTCCCATCACCGAGCTTGATATGGTACAAAGCGCTCAGCTTGTGGGCAGCACAGCAGAGGTCACCATCTTGTTGACCATCGAAGGCTGCCCGATGCGTTCCACCATTGAGCAAGAAGTAAGCTCCGCGTTACTCACCGTGCCTGGAGTTCAGGACGTTAACGTCACCCTCGGCGTCATGGATCCGCAGCAGCGTGCAGACTTGCGCGAGCGCCTAGCTAGTCGACGCACCCCCTTTTCTGATCCGCAGTCACTGACCCGAGTTATCGCCGTAGCCAGCGGCAAGGGAGGCGTTGGAAAGTCCTCAATCACCGCAAACCTTGCAACACAGTTGGCCTCTCAGGGTTTAAAGGTCGGCCTGATTGATGCTGATATTCATGGCTTCTCTATACCCTCTTTGATGGGGATTACGCAGAACCCTACCCGGATGGATGACATGATCCTGCCGCCGGTAGCTCACGGTGTGAAAGTCATTTCTATCGGCATGTTTTTGGATTCGAACCAGCCTGTTATTTGGCGTGGTCCAATGCTTCACCGTGCCTTGGAACAGTTCCTGTCCGATGTGTACTTCGGCGACCTAGACTACTTGTTCTTGGATTTGCCTCCCGGCACCGGGGACATGGCAATCTCTGTTTCGCAGCTTTTGCCTAACAGTGAGCTGTTGGTTATCACCACTCCGCAGTCCACCGCCACCGAGGTTGCTGAGCGCGCGGGAACCATTGCCTTGCAGACTAATCAAAAGGTGATCGGTGTTGTCGAAAACATGAGCTTCCTGCAGTTGCCAGATGGCACGCGCATGGAAGTATTTGGCTCCGGTGGTGGCGCGAAGCTTAGCCAGTCACTGACCAGTCAGTTGGGTTACGACGTTGATTTGTTGGCGCAAATTCCCTTGGAGGAATCGGTACGTCTGGGTTCTGACCAAGGCAAGCCAGTGGTGCTAAGCGACGCCCAATCACCAGCGGCTACAGCCCTGAATGATTTGGTCAACAAACTAGTACAGCGACCGCGCGGACTAGCCGGGCGATCGCTGCCAATGTCGTTCTAGCTCGAAGCCTTAGGTGGCCTGTGGATCAAAGGGAGCTGCTTCATTTGCAGCCAGTGGAGCTTGCTTCTGAGTCTGAGGTGCAATAGCCGTTCGCACCGGAGCTGCTGCGACCGGGGTGTTCGGCTTTTCCTTGGCTAGGTTTACTGCGTCATCAAACTCATCGATGAGAGCTTCTTTGATGATGCGCCGTGGGTCGTACTGACGAGGATCCAGCTTTTTCCAGTCAATGTCGGCGACTTCATCGCCGACCTCTTCACGCAGTTGCTCTTTGGCACCGTTGGCCATGCGCCGCACTTCTTTGACCAAATTGGCAAGCTTTTTGGCGTATTCAGGCAACTTTTCGGGGCCAAGAATGACTACCGCGAGCACTGCGAGAATAATAAACTCGCTACCATTGATTCCAAAAAGATCCACGTAAAAAGATTACCTTGTCTCAGACAAACTCACGAAGTCACCGCGCCATATAACCAAGCGCCCTGCCAGCAGCACAGACTAATTCGCTGGACGCAAACCTCGTGGAAGCTTTGGCAGTGACAAAGACTTTGGCGTACGGTTTGCCGGATTGCGGTGTGCAAGGGCATCTCGAAGCATGGCCCTACCGCGATGGATACGTGAACGCACAGTTCCCAGCTTCACATCCAGAATGCGTGAGACTTCCTCGTAAGAGAAGCCTTCCATGTCACATAAAACGATGGCTGCACGGAATTCTGGTGAGAGAGAACGCAAGGCTTCTTGCACATCCACGTCGAGATTGTTGTATTCAAAGTAGCGTTCTGGGGTAATCACGTTACCCGGCAGACGTTCTTCAGCACCTTCGGCAAAGCTATCAAAGCGGATCTTGCTCTTGCGGCGGGCCTGATCTAGGAAGATGTTGGTGGTGATACGGTGCAACCAACCACCCATGGTTCCAGGAGTGTACTTATCCAACGCCTTGAAGGCGCGAACGAATGCTTCTTGGGAGAGGTCTTCTGCGTCATGGCGGTTACCGGTAAGGCGGTAGGCCAGTCGGAAAACCTGTTCGCCATGTTCTTGGACCATTTGGTCCCATGTAGGCGTGGTGGTTTCCGGTGCCGGGGTAGCAGAGATTGAATCACTTGGTGCATTGTTCACTCTTCAAGTATGTGTCGACAAGCTGAGCTGAAGCTAAGAATCCCCTGCGGGAGAACCATCAAGTTGAACAACTTCGCTCCGCGCGCTGGGTACGATTAGAAGTGGCCATTATCAGACAACGCTATTGAGGACCACTACCCATGCCTTCGATGAATCCAGAACTCTTTGCGAGCTGGACCTACTCTCAGAACCACGTCAGCGAGCCAGAGCATGTGGCGCAGGTTCGCGAACGGGCAGAGGATCTGGGAGTGCGGTGCATCGATCCTGCTGGGCGTTCCATGTTGCAGCTGTTGTGCACCTTGCGTAGGCCTCGCAACGCGGTTGAAATTGGTTCGGGTGTTGGAGTCGCCTCGCTGGCCATGCTTGAAGCCGTAGGCCCCTCACTGACGTTGACGGCCATTGAATCCGACTTGGAGCACGCCAATGCCATGCGTCAGGGGCTACGCGAGTCGGGCATTCCGTCGGCACGTGCCAGGATCATCAACGAGCGTGCTGAAAATGTTCTCTCACGCTTGGCCGATCATGCGTACGATTTGGTGCTGATCGATGCTGGCGCAGACTTACTGCTGGAATATGTTGCTGAGGCCAAACGCATCGTTGGTGTTGGCGGAGTCATTATTCTGAACAACGCTTTTGATGAGCATCGTCTAGCGAAGCCAGCTGTTCGCCGTACCTCAACGGTGATGACCCGCGATGCGTTGCGGATGCTTCGCGAAGATCCACGTTTGCAGACCCATCTATTCCCTAGCGAACAGGGATTGTTCGTGGCTACTGTTCTGCCACAACCAATTTCCAAGTCTCGCTAGGTAAGCCAAAAGGACCGACAATATTGTCGGTCCTCGAGTGCCATCGCCTCGTGGCGATCAGGGAAGTCTAGTCAGTGACTTTGAGCAGGCAATCGCGCAGCTCGGCCGCTTCAGCGTTATTCAGCTCAACGACCAGTCGTCCGCCACCATCAATTGGCAGGCGTAGGATCAGGCTCCGGCCCTCTTTGACAACTTCCATTGCTCCGTCACCGGTGCGTGGCTTCATTGCAGCCATTAAGCTGTTCCCTTCGTCTGGGCTAACGCGCGCAACGTGCTTTTGCGTCACGCACTACCGCTTGCCTTGTCCATACTCTGCCAAGATTCCCGGCTGAGTTGGGACTCTTATCATCTATTATTACTAATTTTCGCTCGTGTCGCTAATCACACGCCGTGACTCAAGGTCACGAATCGTATTTTCGAGGCTAGTAATTTCGGTTGCGAGCACGTCGAGAACCTCATCCACTTGATCGCAACGGTAGCCACGCAACCCGAGCGAAAAGCGAACTTTTTCAATGTGTTCAGCACGCGGGTTCTCTGGAAGCAGCACCGGTGGCAACGATGCCTGATGCTCCGTGAGCCCCACAATCGGTTCACCCGTAGCTTCAAAATGACGTCCAACGCCAAGCTTTTTACGTTGGCTCGAAAGCAACAAAGCCACTGCACCAATAAGTAACAGCGCAATGAGGATCAATAGGAACGGCATGGACTCCCCTAGAGCGCGTCTTTCGAATCAGTCTTTTTCTTGCCGGCGTTCAGCACCAAATCAACAGCCTCATCAGGGTCATCAGTGACCGTAAAGAGGTTCAAGTCCTTAGGCGAGATTGCCCGCTCAACAGCAACGGTATTGGTCAACCAATCAACCAAGCCGCCCCAGTATTCAGTTCCGACCAGGACGATTGGGAAGCTGGTGATTTTTTGGGTTTGCACCAAGGTCAATGCTTCAAACAGTTCATCCAAGGTTCCAAAACCACCGGGCAAGACAATGAAGCCTTGGGAGTATTTAACGAACATCGTTTTGCGCACGAAGAAGTAGCGGAAGTTCAGTCCCTTATTCACCGAGGAATTTAGACCTGTCTCAAAGGGCAACTCGATGCCAAGCCCAATAGAGATGCCATCATTATCCGCAGCACCCTTATTGGCTGCCTCCATGGCGCCGGGGCCTCCACCCGTGATGGTGGTAATGCCTTCCTGCGCCAGACGCGTTCCAATATGGTGTGCCATCTTGTAGTACGGGCTCTTTGGATCGGTGCGAGCCGAGCCGAAGACGGCAATCGCCGGTCCGGTGCCCGCGAGGGTTCCGAAGCCATTAACGAATTCAGCTTGAATACGCAGAACGCGCCAGACGTCGGTATGCGTTACATCTTCTTGTGGGCTCTCCAAGAGATAGTGGTCAAGCTGATCCTCGGGACGCTTGCCAGGCCAGCTCGATTCGATGTGGCGTTTTTGCCCTTCGCGAGCGTTCTTTTCACTCTTTCGCTGATGAACCATGTCTTCACTCTATCTGTTATTCACTAGCAACCCAGACCGTGTCGATGTACCGGCTAAGTGACAGTTTTGTAACATCTAGATGTGACTTGTTCGATGTGGCGCGTTGGACGCGTCACATCCAGTAATGTCTATTGCATGAACAGCGATCATCAGGCTCAGTCGGCTACCTCGGACGCTATCGTCCAGCTGACTGGGGTTAACAAGCACTACGGTTCGTTGCACGTGCTCAACAACATCAACCTCAGCGTGACCAAGGGCGAGGTTGTTGTCATTCTCGGCCCTTCGGGTTCCGGTAAATCAACGTTGTGCCGTGCCATCAACCGATTGGAAACAATCGACGAAGGCACCATCAAGATTGACGGTCAGACCCTTCCCTCCGAAGGCAAGGCACTGGCCAAGCTACGCGCAGATGTCGGAATGGTTTTCCAGTCCTTCAATCTGTTCGCCCACAAATCGATTCTTGAAAACGTGACGCTCGGCCCGATTCGAGTCAAGGGCATGAAAAAGGTTGCTGCCAAGGATTTGGCCATGCAGCTACTTGATCGAGTTGGCGTGGCCAACCAGGCGGACAAGCTTCCAGCTCAGCTTTCCGGTGGACAGCAGCAGCGTGTGGCAATCGCCCGCGCACTAGCTATGAAGCCAAAGGTCATGCTCTTTGATGAGCCAACCAGCGCCCTGGACCCAGAAATGATTAACGAAGTTCTGGACACCATGGTGGGACTGGCCAAGGAAGGCATGACGATGCTCGTGGTCACCCACGAGATGGGCTTCGCTCGTAAGGCCGCTGACCGAGTCATCTTCATGGCCGATGGTCAGATCGTGGAGCAAGCAACTCCTGAAGAATTCTTCACCAACCCACAGTCAGACCGTGCCAAGGACTTCCTCGGCAAGCTCATCACCAACCACTAATTTCATCACCCGCATCCAATTAGGAGAAATTATGCGTAAGTCTCGTTTGGGTAAAGTCGCCGCAATGGCAGCTATCGCAGCTCTGGCCCTAACCTCGTGTGGTGGCTCGGACAGCGAAGCTGACGGCGACAAGATCCGCATCGGCATCAAGTTTGACCAGCCAGGCCTCGGCTTCAAGGATGGTGACAACTACACCGGCTTCGACGTCGACGTTGCCAAGTACGTAGCCAATGAATTGGGCTACGCCGAGGACAAGGTTGAGTTCGTTTCAGCTCCTTCGGCCAACCGCGAAACCATGTTGCAGAACAACCAGGTTGACATGATCTTCGCAACCTACTCGATCACCGATGAGCGCAACAAGGTCATCGACTTCGCTGGTCCGTACTTCGTTGCAGGCCAGGATCTGTTGGTTGCTTCTGACTCTGACATCAACGGCCCTGAGGCACTGAACGGCAAGAATCTTTGCTCGGTCACCGGTTCCACTTCGGCTAAGAAGGTCAAGGACAACTACGCTGAAGGCACCAACCTGCAGGAGCTTCCGGGCTACGCAGAATGTGTCACTCAGATGAGTGGTGGAACCATCGATGCAGTTACCACCGATGACATCATCCTTGCAGGTTTGGCCGCACAGCCTGCTTACAAGGGCAAGTTCAAGGTTGTTGGAAAGCCATTCTCCGAAGAGAAGTACGGAGTTGGCCTGCCTGATGGCACCGACAAGTGCAAGGCCATCAACGAAGCGATCACCAAGATGATTGATTCCGGTGACTGGCAGAAGGCGCTGGATAAGAACACCGAGGGCACCGGCTACAAGCCAAACTCGAAGACTAATCCACCAAAGCTCGCAGACACCTGCGCATAAGCGCACCAGATGCGGCGGGGGCCAAGCCAATTTGTCTTGGCCCCCGCGGCATTCTTGTTTTTCCGATGACCGACTTTTCAGTCCATCGTTCCCATAGCCGCTTGGCCGCCTCACTGGCCATCGAGACAGAGGCTGACAGTGGAGAATTATTTATCCATATTCACTGAGTACAACATCCCCGGAGCATTCTGGGTCAATATCCAACTAACGTTCTGGGCAGCAATTGGAGCGTTAGTACTTGGAACCGTCCTGGCGTTGCTTCGCATCTCCCCCGTGGCAAGCTTCCGAGCCATCGGCTCCAGCTACGTCAACTTGGTTCGTAATACCCCGCTGACCATCATCATCTTGTTCGCCGTGTTGGCACTGTACGGCCAGTTGGGCTTCACCCTTGGTGGAGATTTCCAAGCGAACTTCTTTCGACTCTCGGTCCTCGGTCTAGCGGTGTATCACGCAGCGTTCGTCTGTGAAGCTATCCGCTCTGGTGTGAATACTGTTCCGCTAGGACAGGCAGAAGCGGCCCGCGCTATTGGTCTAGGCTTCATGCCAGCAGCTCGCTTGATCATCCTTCCTCAGGCGTTCCGCGGCGCTATTGTCCCGTTGGGTAACACCCTGATCGCTCTGATCAAGAACTCCACTGTGGCTGCCGTTGGTTCTGTGGCTACCGAGTCCTCTTCGGTAATGAAGTCGATGATTGAGTTCCGTGCCGATATCGTCATCCCGATCTTCCTTACCTTCGCCATTGGCTTTGTGATCATCGTGATCCCAGTTGGCCTAGTAACAACCTGGCTATCTAAGAAGTTGGCGGTGGCACGATGAGCGCATCAATTCTTTTTGATACACCCGGTCCGAAAGCACGTCGCCGAATCCTGATGATCAACATCGTCGGCGCGATCATCGCGTTGGGCGTTGTGGCTTGGATCTTCTTTGGCCTCGCTGGTAAGGGCCAGATGAAGCCTGAGCAGTGGGATGACTTCGTTCAGGCAAGCACCTGGAAGAACTACCTGTTGCCCGGTCTGGTCAACACCCTGAAGGCAGCCATCCTGGGCATCATCGGTTCGGTGATTTTTGGTCTGGTCTTCGGTGTAGGTCGACTCTCGCAGAACAAACTCATCAATGGTTTCTGTACTGTCATCGTGGAATTCTTCCGCGCTGTTCCAGTGCTGCTGATGATCGTGTTCTTCAACGTCTTCTTCGCACGCTCCCTGGAGCTACCTGGCGATACTGCGTTGTGGGCTGTAGTGGCCGCACTGGTCTTCTACAACGGCTCCGTTGTCGCCGAGCTGGTTCGCTCCGGTGTTCACAACCTGCCTAAGGGGCAGCGTGAGGCCGGCATCGCTATCGGTTTGACCCGTGGCATGTCGTTGCGTCACATCGAGATTCCGCAGGCTCTGGTGGCTATGTTGCCAGCGTTGATCGGTCAGTTTGTCGTGATCCTGAAGGACTCGGCTCTTGGCTACATCATCAGCTTCAACGAGCTGTTGTTCTTCGCCCGCACCTATTCCTCGCCTAATGGCAACGTCTTGCAGGCTTTGATCGTTACTGCGGTCATCTTCATCTTGATCAACTTCACCTTGAGCAAGATCGCAGAGATGGTTTCGAAGCGTTTGAGCAGTCGCGTCAAGAAGTCCAAGGATGCCCCTGCTGAATTGGTTGGTGCACCTGCCGGTGCCTTAGCTGCCGGTTCGGTGGACAGCGCCGAGAAGGATCCAAATAATCCTGGCGTCTAAATAATCAGGCACAAAAAATGCTCTCGCTGCTTCAAGCAGCGAGAGCATTTTTTGTGGCCATTAGTTGCCAAGAGCGTTAGTTAGCTTAGCCAGGCGCGTAAGGAGTTTAGACAGGTGCGGATATCTTCCTGCGCCACGTGCTCGTCATCGCTGTGTGCCAGCAACGCATCGCCCGGACCAAAGTTGACCGCTGAAACGCCGAGGGCAGAGAAGCGGGACACATCCGTCCAACCGTATTTAGGCTTCGGTTCCTGGCCAAGGATCTTGATTAGGTCTGCGGCGATTTCCTGATTGAGCCCTGGCTTGGCACCTTCGGCCCCATCGGTGCGCTCAATCTCAAAGCCCTCAAAGAGTTCAAAGACCAATGCCTCGGCCTGGGCCAGAGTCTTGTCCGGAGCAAAGCGGTAGTTGATTTCGACTTCGCAGTAATCGGGAATGACGTTACCTGCGATACCACCATTGATACGTACCGCATTCATCCCTTCGCGGTAGTCCAATCCTTCAACGGTGATGGTCTGTGGCTGGTAGTCGGCTAGGCGTTGCAGGATTGGGGCAGCATCATGAATGGCGTTGTGCCCCATCCATGCGCGGCCCGAGTGCGCAGCTTTACCGTGGGTTCGGATGACAAAACGGCTAGTTCCGTTACATCCGCCCTCAACGGTGCCGTTGGTTGGCTCTAGCAGGATGGCAAAATCAGCTTCCAGAAGTTCAGGACTGTTGCGTACCAGACGGCCCAATCCAGACTTGGCTGCTTCTACTTCTTCATGATCATAAAAGACATAGGTCACGTCGTACTTAGCATCGGTGAGTTCGGCGGCAAGGGCCAGCTGAACGGCAACGCCTCCCTTCATGTCGGTGGCTCCACGTCCGTAGAGCACACCGTTAATCACCTGTGCTGGAACGGTGCCTAGTGCACCTTCAGTACGAGGCAAGGGAACGGTGTCCAAGTGCCCGGCCAGCACAACCCGGCGCTCACGCCCAAAGTTGGTGCGGGCAACAAACGCGTCTTGGTCACGGTGAACCTGCAAATGCTCCAGCTTCAACAACGCCTCATGTACCTGATCGGCGATGGCTTGTTCGTTTCCGGAGACAGATTCAATGTTCATAATCTGCTCGGTCAGCACTGCGACGTCCTGTCGCAGGTCCAATTCGTTCACGGTATTCACAGTCCTACGTTTCTAGCTTCACTAGCCTGTCATCTATCAACGTTACCCGGGGCAACAACGATACGATCAGTGTATGACTTCAGAAACTGTGACTACCTCCAGTGACTCCTCCGTACGCTTGGCTTCAGGCCACGGGCTTGCCACCATCGCAGCAGATGGATCCGTCCTCGACGTCTGGTACCCAGCACCTGTGCTTGGTGAACTAGAAGAGGCTGATTCCCTGCCTCGTGAGTTGGCTTCTGCCGCTCAGGATGACGCTGCTCGTGGCACCACTCAGAAAGTGGTCTCGATGACCATTGACCTCGATGTGGCTCCCGCCGATACCGCAGATGTGTGGCTTCGTCTGCACGTACTATCCCACCGTTTGGCGCAGCCAAACACCATCAACCTTGACGGCATTTTTGGTCATTTGGCTAACGTCGTTTGGACCAACTTCGGTCCATGCCAGGTTGAAGGCTTCGAAGTAACCCGTCTAAAGCTTCGTTCCCGTGGTGCTGTCACCGTATACGGTGTAGACAAGTTCCCACGCATGGTTGACTACGTTGTACCTTCGGGCGTCCGTATTGCTGATGCTGACCGTGTGCGCTTGGGCGCTCACCTGGCTGATGGCACCACCGTGATGCACGAAGGCTTTGTAAACTTCAACGCCGGCACCTTGGGCACCTCGATGGTTGAGGGACGCATCTCGGCCTCGGTCATCGTGGGCAACGGCTCCGACGTAGGCGGCGGCGCCTCGATCATGGGCACCCTTTCGGGTGGTGGCAAGGAACGCATCGTCATTGGTGAGCGAGTACTGCTCGGCGCCAACGCTGGTGTGGGCATCTCCATCGGTGACGACTCGGTGGTTGAAGCCGGCCTCTACGTCACCGCGGGCACCCGCGTACTCTTGGGCGACAAGCAGGTGAAGGCTTTGGAGCTCTCCGGCGTTCCAAACCTTCTCTTCCGTCGCAACTCGATTACCGGTGCGGTCGAAGCATTGGCTCGCGCGGGTCAGACTGTTGAGCTGAACAGCGCACTGCACGCTAACTAAATTTTCTCGCTTTTGTGCGAGCTTTGAACAGTGAGGGTAGGCGGAACATCGTTCCGCCTACCCTCACTGTTTTCTGTAACCTGCTGTTTTTAGTCCCCAGGGAAAATGATGGTGACCATGGGCTGAATGAAACCGCGGAAAGCACCAGCATCTTTCATCAAGGATGTACTTGCAACAATGGTGCCCGGTCCAGCCAGCCATGCTCGGGGCTCATCCAGCGGCACATCAATGAGTTGAATCTCTTGGGTTGCATTTTTCGTATCGTGTTCAACTCCGTGGTCTATCAAAATCCGTTCCAACTCATCTAGTCTGCGCGGAACGTAGCTGGGACTTTGCTGCTCAAAGTGTTGAGCATGCGCTTGCGCAAAAACAGTTGCCTGACCGTAATGAGCGCGGGCTAGTCTTGCCAGCGCAGGGAACCCGTCAGCGTCCAGTCTTTCGTGCAGTTTTTGTTCTTCTGCCTGTTCTTCAGCAATGTCAGCGGCCGTGAGAGTCCCCCACCACGCGCTCCATTCTTGCTTAAACTGTCCGTGCGAAGAATCAGCACCGTTGCGATTCTTGATCGTTGAGGACAGTCGGGAGTTCGGTCCGGCCTCAGCCGGATCCACACCGCCCAACTCCCTCAAGTACAAAGCCATGAGCATCGTTTGATCGGTCTTGATGGCCAATGACCAGTTGTTTCCACGACGAAAGTACATGCGTACCACCTGACTTTTGGGCATACCCTCGCGGTCTTAAAGTCAAAGAATACTCCCGTATGCACGCTTAAACCCGTATGCACGCTTAAAACAGACAAGAGGCTTGCCATCCTTTATACGGATGGCAAGCCTCTTGTGAGCGTTCGTACGCTACCTTATGGCTTGGTGTAGCCTGGGTAGTCGCGTTCGGTTTCACCCATGTACAGCTGACGTGGGCGGCCGATCTTTAGTTCTGGATCCTTGATCATTTCGCGCCACTGTGCGATCCAGCCTGGAAGGCGTCCAATCGCGAACAGTACGGTGAACATCTTTTCAGGGAAGCCCATAGCGGTGTAGATCAAGCCGGTGTAGAAGTCTACGTTCGGGTAGAGCTTGCGCGAGATGAAGTACTCATCGTTCAGGGCAGTTTCTTCCAGCTTCATCGCGATATCAAGCAACTCGTTCTTGCCCTGCTTTGCCAGCAGGTCGTGAGCGGTCTTCTTGATGATCTTTGCGCGAGGATCGTAGTTCTTGTACACGCGGTGGCCGAAGCCCATCAGGCGTACGCCGTCTTCCTTGTTCTTGACCTTCTCCATGAATTCTTCTGGAGAGATGCCCGAAGACTGGATTTCGCGCAGCATCTTGAGCACAGCTTCGTTGGCGCCGCCGTGGGCCGGGCCAGAAAGTGCGTGGATACCGGCAGAAACCGAAGCGAACATGTTGGCTTCCGAGGAACCTACCAGGCGCACGGTGGAGGTCGAGCAGTTCTGCTCGTGGTCCGCGTGCAAGATCAGCAGTAGGTCAAGTGCCTTGACTACGTCTGGATCCTGGATGTAAGGCTCTGCGGCGGTGCCGAAGCACAGGCGCAGGAAGTTCTCGACCATGTTCATCGAGTTATCTGGGTACAGCAGTGCCTGTCCGATGGACTTCTTGTGGGCGTAAGCAGCCAACACTGGAAGCTTTGCCAACAGGCGCAGGGTCGAGCTTTCGACCTGCTTTGAGTCCTTTGGATCCAGAGAATCCTGGTACCAAGTGGACAATGCCGATACGGCCGAGGACAGCACTGGCATTGGGTGTGCGTCGCGTGGGAAGCCACCGAAGAAGCCCTTGAGCTCTTCGTGCAGCAGGGTGTGGCGGCGCAGTGAGTTGTCGAACTCTGCCAGCTGATCAGCGGTAGGTAGTTCGCCGTAGATCAGCAGGTAGGTTACCTCGATGAAGCTGGACTTCTCAGCCAACTGCTCGATTGGGTAGCCACGGTAACGCAGGATACCTGCATCGCCGTCGATGTAGGTGATCGCGGACTTGGTGGCCGCGGTGTTCATGAAGCCAGGATCGTAGGTCACGTTCCCGGTGGTCTTCAATAGTGGTGCTACAGCGAAACCGTCGTTGCCCTCAGCAGCCGGGATAACCGGTAGCTCAAGGTTGGTATCACCAAATTGTAGCTGCGCAGATGTAGTATCTGTCATTGCTTCTCCTAACCGGAAAGCGTGTAGTTCCGAAAGGTCAGTCGTCACCTTAGAACATACCGCGACTGGACCCTATCTCGCTAATCAGACTGTCATCTTCACCGGTTGGCGGAAGAATTCAGCCGTTCAACGGCGGCCGCGATCCGTTCGTCGGAGGCGGTCAATGCCACGCGTACGTGGCGTTCTCCTGCAGCGCCGTAAAAGGCGCCAGGGCCTGCAACAATTCCTAGCTGGGCTAGGGCTTCAATTGTTTCGAAGCTCGGACGGTCCGCGGTGCACCATAGGTACAAACCAGCGACCGAATCTTCGATCCGCAGTCCGAAGTTTTCTAGTGCTGGGCGAAGTGCTTCGCGGCGGGCACGGTAGATTTCGCGCTGCTGTGCCACATGTTCGTCATCGCCAAGCGCAACCACCATGGCGTGCTGGATGGGACCGGGAACGATCATGCCAGCATGCTTGCGGCTGTTGACCAGCGTTGGCATGAGGTTTGGTGCACCAGCTACAAAAGCGGCACGGTAGCCAGCCAAGTTGGACTGCTTAGACAGCGAGTACAGCGCTAGTAAGTTATCGAGGTTTCCCCCACTCACTTCTGGGTCAAGAATGCTAGGCACTTGGCCTTCATATTCTTCCCAACCCAGTTCCGCATAACATTCGTCGGAGGCGACCACAGCACCAATTTCGCGAGCCTGCTCAACGATCTGGCGCAGTTGCGCACTAGCTCGCACCTTGCCGGTGGGATTACCTGGCGAGTTGACCCAGATGAGCTTAACGCGAGAAAGTTCCTCGGCGCTCAGTTCATCAAGATCATCGGTGGCGATAGGGGTAGCCGAGACCAGCTGTGCGCCGATGTCATAGGTTGGGTAGGCAATCTTTGGTCGGACAACAATATCCCCGGCGCCGATTCCCAGAAGCAGTGGCAACCAGGCCACCATCTCCTTGGAGCCAACCGTTGGCATGACGTCATCGATGCTCAAGCCCGTAACGTTACGGCGACGCGCAAACCAGTCAACAATGGCTTGGCGAACTTCAACGGTTCCATGCGTGGTGGGGTATCCGTGAGAGTTTGCCGCTTGAGCCAGCGCGTCCTGAATGATCTGCGGGGTGTTATCGACCGGCGTGCCGATCGAAAGGTCCACGACCCCTCCTGGATGCTTTGCAGCCTGCTCGCGATATGGTGCGAGCTGGTTCCAGGGGTAATCGGGGAGCTTAAGCATAAAAGTAAAACCTAGCCTTGGTTCTGAAGTGGCAGTGCACTGATGATTGGGTGATCAGTACCGGTATTACCAATTTTAGCGGCGCCACCTGGGGAACCAAGTTCATCGAAAAAGTCGACGTTAGCTTTGTAATAGTCAGCCCATTCGTCGGGCACATCATCTTCGTAGTAGATGGCTTCAACGGGGCAGACTGGTTCGCAGGCGCCGCAGTCAACACATTCATCCGGGTGAATGTATAGCGAGCGTTCGCCTTCATAAATACAATCTACCGGGCACTCTTCGACACACGCCTTGTCTTTCACGTCGACGCAGGGCTGAGCGATGATGTAAGTCACGAGGGCCGAGACCTTTCCTTGCACTTGATGGTTTCAACACGAGCGAGCAGGATTCTGTGATGCTCTTTGAATCTCAAACCAGCTCGAACTACAGTCTAGTCCTGATATCAATACATCTTTGCGCCCATGTACCTGCTGTGACGTAACCGACGATTCACATTTCGGCTTCTTGGGCTTTAGATGAATTCTTCTTACGAAAAGATGACGCGCGAAAATGCTTAGTTTTGGTGATCTGGCTACTGGTGACCGTATCGTCGTTCGATACCGGTTGAGCAATGCTCAGGCTGGAGAAAAATTTAGCGATGCTTTGGGTGAAGTGCAAGAGATTACCGAAGAGTCGATTAGCGTGAAGACACGCTCGGCGCTGGTGCGTATTGACCGTTCCTCGATTACTCACGCAAAGCGTGTTCCTCCGCCACCGGCTAGACGCCGGCCTCGCAGCTAAAGTGCTCTGTACTGAACTACTGGCCAGTGGTTTGTGTTCAGATTCTTTGCGACATGTGATTTGACTCTGCCAATCACTTATCGAATTTCGCGTATGCTGATTCCATGCCATCCGACAAACATGTCCAATCGCGAGCTCGGGCACTCAGCTCCCCGCTGAGGCTTCGAATCCTTCGTTTGTGCCTCCACGAGTCACGAACCAACAAGGAAATTGCGGACATTCTTGAGCTCAATCCGGCCACATCGTTACACCATGTGCGCACCCTAGTCACCAATGGTTATCTGGAGCCGGAAGAAGCGCGCCGTGGCAATCGTGGGGCCAAAGAGGTTCCCTACCGCAGCACCAAGCAGTCCTGGGGAACACGTATCCCCGATGCCGCTCCGATGCTCGTGGACACCTTCCTGCAAGAGATTGATGGGTTGGCTCCCGAAGAAATTCAGGTGATCCGCGTCGGGTTGAAGCTAAGCGAAGCATCCCAAAAAGAAATGATGTCTCGGTTACGCACGGTCATTGAGGACTACGCAATGCGAGATCCAGAAGAAGACGGTGTAGCCACCTCCCTCTTCTTGGCTCACCACTTAGATGTCACCGGAAATACTCCGGCAGATCGCTGATCGGTACACCAGCAAAAACTTTTCGTTAAACACAGAAGGTGTTCTTCCCACTGGGAAGAACACCTTCTGTGTTAGTTGGCTCGGTGCTGTTTGCGAATATTTCGCAACGCCAACACCAATCCAATAATTGCAGGAATAATCATTCCGTACATCCACAAGGCCGAAGCAATGGCCGGGCCCGGCAGATATTTGTAGTACTGCATGCTCAGGATGAGCTGATCATTTCCTACATAGGAAATCAGGCCCACACAGACGTAGCAACCGATGAAGGCCAAGGCCCCGGCCCACAGCTTCTGTGAAGAAACCGCAGCCCAGTAGACCAAGACGCCTAGCAACAGCCATGCAACACCCACGCCCCACACCACCGGAATGTCGTTGCCGACATAGGAGATGGACGCGTGAATTGCAGTACCGAATAATCCTGCTACCAAGGCTGCAACCGCACCACGCCAGAGCGCGGAGAGGTTGCTGCCTTGGTTATTGTTGCGCTGATTAGGAGCGAGCGCGTGCACGGGTAGCCTTGGCACGATCGCTAGCGTTCAGCAGAACCTTGCGGATACGAACTGCATCCGGGGTAACCTCTACGCACTCGTCTTCGCGAGCGAATTCGAGGGACTCTTCCAGAGTCAGGTTGCGTGGTGGGGTCAGGTTCTCGAAGCTATCCGAGGAAGCTGCACGCATGTTGGTGAGCTTCTTTTCCTTGGTGATGTTTACGTCCATGTCATCAGCGCGGGAGTTCTCGCCAACAATCATGCCCTCGTAAACCTCTTCAGTAGGCTTGACGAAGAAGTTCATGCGTTCCTGCAGGTTGATCATTGCGAATGGAGTCACAACGCCAGCACGGTCAGCAACGATCGAACCGTTGATGCGGTATTCGATTGGACCAGCCCATGGCTCGTAGCCTTCAGCCAAGGACGATGCGATACCTGCGCCGCGGGTGTCGGTCAGGAAGCGGGTACGGAAGCCGATCAGGCCACGTGCAGGAACCATGAATTCCATGCGAACCCAGCCGGTGCCGTGGTTAGCCATGTCGGTCATGCGACCCTTGCGCGATGCCAGCAACTGGGTGATAGCACCCAAGTACTCTTCTGGTACGTCAATGGTCATGCGTTCCATTGGCTCGTGAACCTTGCCGTCAACAACCTTGGTCACAACCTGTGGCTTACCAACGGTCAGCTCGAAGCCTTCACGACGCATCTGCTCAACAAGAATAGCCAGTGCCAATTCGCCACGACCCTGTACTTCCCAAGCGTCTGGACGCTCGGTAGGCAGGATGTTCAGCGAAACGTTACCGATCAGTTCCTTGTCCAGGCGATCCTTCACCTGGCGGGCGGTAACCTTAGCGCCCTTGACCTTGCCAGCAAGTGGCGAGGTGTTGATACCGATGGTCATCGAGATCGCAGGTGGATCAACGGTGATCAGTGGAAGTGGCTTAGGGTTCTCAAGGTCGGTGAGGGTTTCACCAATCATGATGTCTTCGATACCAGCAACTGCAACGATCTCGCCTGGACCAGCTTCTTCAGCTGGAACACGGGTCAGACCCTTGGTGGCAAGCAGTTCAGTGATCTTGACCTGCTTCATGGTGCCATCCTGGCGAGCCCAGTTAACCTGCTGGCCCTTACGGAGGGTGCCGTTGATCATGCGCAACAGTGCCAGACGGCCAAGGAATGGCGATGCGTCAAGGTTGGTTACGTGTGCCTGAAGAACTTCACCCTCGGTGAAGGTCGGAGCAGGAACGTGCTTGATGATGGTCTCGAACAGTGGCTCAAGATCTTCATTGTCTGGCAGGGTTCCATCGGCTGGCTGGTTCATCGAAGCGTAACCGGCCTTGCCCGAAGCGAAGACAACAGGAACGTTCAAGATGGCGTCCAGATCCAAGTCTGGAGCTTCATCAGCCAAGTCCGAAGCCAAGCCCAACAGCAGGTCCATGGAGTCAGAGATGACGCCATCGATGCGGGAGTCAGGGCGGTCGGTCTTGTTAACCACGATGATTACTGGGAGGTTTGCGCTCAGTGCCTTACGCAGCACGAAGCGAGTCTGAGGCAATGGGCCTTCAGAAGCATCAACGAGCAGAACCACGCCGTCAACCATGGACAAGCCACGCTCGACCTCGCCACCGAAGTCAGCGTGACCCGGGGTGTCGATAACGTTGATGGTCATTGCCTTGCCGTCAGCGGCTGGGCCGTTGTAGAACACGGTGGTGTTCTTGGCAAGAATGGTAATGCCCTTCTCGCGCTCCAACTCGCCAGAGTCCATCACGCGATCTTCGGTTTCACCATGGCTGTCGAATGCGCCAGTCTGCTGGAGCATGGCGTTAACCAGGGTGGTCTTTCCGTGGTCAACGTGTGCAACGATGGCTACGTTACGAAGTTCGTCGCGACTAATGGTGTTATCTGACATGCGTGAAGGCTCACTTCCGCTCGAGGATTTTAGATCTAAGGGGTCGGGGCCAAAGTCGACCCAACAATCCAGTTTACGCTCTCGAAGCAAGTACTCCGGTGCTCTGTGTCAGAACATACAAGAATTTCCGCGAAAATCGTGAAAAATTCAGCTTTCCGTTGCCGTCGGAATCCAGAAACGCAGCGTGCTAGGTCCACCTGAGTGCGCTACTTCGGGAAGTTCCGCGTCCAGCACTCCCCCACATTTTTTAATTGTGGCTTTGGAGCCTTCATTGGTGCTGTCGCAGGTAAGTAGCGCTTGGTCCACTCCGGCAACACGCACTTCGTTTAGAGCGAACCGGCACAGTTCAGCGGCAATACCGCGACGACGAAATTCTGGAACGACGCCGTAACCGATGTGTCCACCAAATTGAAGCAGTGAGTCATTGAGCTCATACCGGACCGATACACGCCCAACAAGTTCACCAGCTTGGTCAAAAGCTACAAATAGTGCAGAACGAACCCAACCCGGCGGGACATGCTCCCCGCGGCGCCCGGCCTTCATGCGGTAAATGTAATCTTCCCAGTGTTCATCAGCGGACCACGTTGGAAGGAACTCGAAGTCTTCAACAAGCATCAAATTATGAGCGTCAACGGCCTGCTGCTCATCTTGACTAGCTAGCTCACGAATTTCCAAGGGTTCACTGGTGATCATGTGGCCATTATGCCAGCCAGCAACTCCCTATTAGGCATTGACTACTAGTAACTAATTTTTTCGCCTTCTACCTGCAAATGCCAGGCTAGGGTTCCGCCGGCAAGACTGTAGAGGCGGCAAGATTCTGGAAGTACCTTGGCAGCAATTTCTACTGCCTGCTGGGAGCGGACTCCGGTCTTGCACACCATGACTACGGACGGGGCCTCGGCAGGAATTGTGTGCACAGCCTCATCGCGCACCTTCGCCAGCGGTAAGTGAATACTTCCCGGAATGGCTACGATGTCCCGCTCCCACCCCTCGCGAACGTCTACTAAGAGAACTTCCTGTTCTTGCAGCATTGATTGGAGTGCTGTGACCTCTAACTGGGCTACTGGTTTTTCTACTGCTTTTTCTACTGTGCAAGCAACTGGCTGATAGTCCCCTAGCTCAGTGACTTTAGTACGTTGCGGATCAAGTGAAAATCCTAAGGTTCGCACACTGGCCGACAGCGCATCGTAGAGCCAGAGCTTGCCGGAGAGCGTTTCTCCAACTCCGGTAATGAGTTTGAGCGCTTCGGTGCTCATCACTGAACCGACTACTCCGCATAACGCTCCGAAGACTCCACCTTCGGCGCAGCTGGGCACCGAATCAGCATCCGGAATTTCGGGAAAGAGGTCCCGCAGCATCGGACCGGTACGCGGATCAAAAACCGAAACCTGACCAGAAAATTGGTACAGCGTTCCCCAGATCAATGGCGTACCGGTAATTTCTGCTGCGTCTGAGGCAAGGTACCTGGTGGCGAAGTTATCGCTACCGTCGATAACTAAGTCGTAGTCGGTGAAGAGTTCAATAGCGTTGTCTTTGCTCAGCTTTTGATCAATGGCTTCCACCTTGACATCACTGTTGTGTTCTAGAGCTATTCTGGCCACCGAGTGGACCTTGGGATTACCAATATCGGTTTCACGATGAATGATCTGACGCTGAAGATTAGATATTTCAACACTGTCGTCATCTAGCACCCCTATATGTCCAATGCCGGCCGCGATGAGATAACTGGCGATGGGACTGCCTAATCCTCCGGCTCCAATGATCAGTACTTTGGCGTTGAGGATTCGCCGTTGGCCTTCTTCGCCTACCCCAGGAAGTGTGAGGTGTCGCGAGTAGCGTGCAAGCGCACCGGCTTCAAAATCTGTTGCCGGTTCACACAATGCAGGGCGAGTCATTAGAACTCACCGACCAGCGTTTGCATCATGCCTTCTTCAGGTGAGGAGGCCAGTGCGGTATCGCGCTTGGGGATTCGGCCGGCCAAGTATGCCGCCCTACCGGCTTTAACTCCGTCGCGCATTGCGGCGGCCATCAGTGGAGCATTGTGCGCCCGGGTCACTGCGCTAGCTAGCAGTACTGCATCGCAGCCAAGTTCCATGGCAAGCGCCGCATCCGAGGCGGTACCCACCCCTGCGTCAAGAATGACTGGAACGTTGGAACGCGAAACTATGGTGGAAATATTGTGTGGATTCAGGATCCCCAAACCTGAGCCAATGGGTGCGCCAGCAGGCATGATTGCAGCAACTCCCGCATCCTGCAAGCGTTGGGCCAGGGCGGGATCATCATTGGTATAGGCAAAAACCTCAAAGCCATCAGCCACTAACTGTTCGGTGGCCCAATAGAGTTCCAATGGATCAGGTAGCAGCGTGTCCTCATCAGCGATGACTTCCAGCTTGATCCAGTTGGTTTCTAACGCTTCGCGGGCCAGCTGTGCGGTGAGCACGGCGTCGCGTGCGGTGAAGCATCCAGCGGTATTGGGCAAAGCAATCACATCATTGCGTTGCAGCAACTCATAAACGTTGCCTGAACCGGATGCTGAAAAATGGCGGATGGCTACCGTGGTGAGTTCTGTCCCGGAAATTTGAAGTGCACTTTCCAGCGTGGACAGCGAGGTAGCACCTCCGGTACCTAGGATCAGGCGTGAGGAAAAAGTTCGGCCAGCAACAACAAATGGGTCCGTGGTTGCGTTAAGTTCTGTAAGCTCGTGCGCGTCCATGTTCAGCCTCCCTGTGCTGCCGTGACGAGTTCGATTGTGTGCCCGCTCTGCACCGCAAATCCGTTCCACGAGCTACGCGGCACCACTGCCCCGTTGACCGCGGCGGCCAGTCCAAGTTTGCTACCGTCAATGGCTTTGGAATCTTTGTCTAGTTCCTTGCCGATGTGTCTGGCGATGAATTCACGCAGGGACAATCCTGCGTCCACCTGAACGGGTTGGTTATTAACCGTGATGCTGATTGAAGTCATGAACTTTGCTCCAAAAGTGTGTCGGATGAGTAGGTAGGGAAACGGTACGGGTCAACGTCCTTGAGCATCGCACTGGCCGGCAGGTGCTCTGTCAGGTCAGCGGTGAGCGTTGATCCCAACGGGCTAAGTAGCACTCCGTGACGTGAATAGCCGGTGGAGATCACCAGCCCTGGATCTATTCGACCGATTAGCGGGCGGTCATCGGCAGTTGCCGGACGAGCTCGGGCAATGACCTCGTTCAGTGAGCAATCAGAGATGCCGGGAACAAGTCTGCGAGCGTTATCCAACAAGTTGTACATGGCGCCAACGTTGACTTGTGGATTCCCGTCTTCGCGCACGCTGGCTCCGAGAACAAGACTTCCGTCTTTGCGCGGAACCAGATAGACATTTTCTCTGTGCACGATGCCTCGAATAATTCGGGTCACTAATGCAGGGCCGGGTGGGCCTTGGATCCGCAGGATGTCACCATAAACCGGGCGTACGGGAGCTGGTTGAACTCCCCTAACCGTTCCTAGGGCAGTACAGAGAATTGTTTGCTCTGCTTCCAGTCTTGTACCTGAAGACGTCAGCACGGCCGTGGTTTGATTCTTGTCATCCTTGATCACTTCAACACACTGTTCAAGCACGAGATCCGACTGGAAATACTCCAGAAGAATTCGTACCACCGAGCGAGGGTCAATTTGATGATCATCCTCGCAAAGCACCGCACCAGCAATGTTTCTGGCCAGCGCAGGCTCTAGGTTTCGCGCTTGGCTGGGCAAGAGCTTTTGAGCTGACAGGCCTAAGGAAGTTTGTAATTCCACCAGCTCGTGTAGGGCTTCACGGTCCGCGGGTTCTGCCGCCACCACCAAGGTTGAGCTTGTCAGATAGTCGGGACGCTGGCCCGAGATCGCTTGAATCCTGTTCACAAAATCTGGATAGCTCTTGTTGGAGGCGGCCAACATCTGATGCAGTGGTCCTTGGCCCCAGACGGTTTCTGCTGCCGGCGCCAACATTCCTGCGGCAGCATGGCTGGCGCCTTGGCCGGGTGAAGGATCAATAATGCAGACAGTGTGCCCGCGCGAGCTGAGCTCAAACGCTGTGGCTAGGCCGATGATTCCGGCACCAACGATGTTGACATGCATAGGCGCACGCTTCCTTCCTACGGCGGCATGACCCGCATCAGGTATAGCGGTCGGCTCAGTGCCCTCTCAGCCTGGTCGATTCAGGCTCCCGCGGAGATGTTGCGATTATAAGCATGACCCAGCTCATAAAAGCGAACTACGGCGGACTTTGTTCCGTCATCTTCTGTGATGTACTTACAAACATGTCGCTTCCGAAGTATCCCGCTGAATTGGTTGCTGGTTCCACGTTGTTGGAAACCATCGTTGAGTTTGAGCAGCAGCTACTGTCTCCTACGATTCGCAACAACCCTGACCAGCTGAGTCTTCTATTGCACAAGAACTTTGGTGAGATTGGAGCCAGCGGACGTACCTACAACCGAGAACAGATTCTTAGATTGTTGGTCGCTGAGGATTCTGGTGGCAGCGCAGGACAGGTTCATGACCCTGTTGGTACACAACTGTCAACAAACCTTGTGTTGCTCCGGTGGTCCACCTTCGGTCACAGGGCAAGTCATCGCACTTCCCTGTGGTTCCACGATCAGGGCCGCTGGCAAATGCTCTTTCACCAAGGAACACTGAGCGCAACGGCAACCGACAAAGAACGCGATACCACCAATGCGCAAGTAGAAACTACCGGTGATGAAATTAGCGTTCGAAAGCTCAGGGCGTCAGATGCCGACGCGGTTTTTGAAGCCTTTACCTCTGATGCACTAATGCATCGTCAAGGTGAGGCCAGCACTCCCGCTAACGCCCGTAAACATGTTGGCGCCCTACTAGCTGATTGGCGACGTCAATGTCCGTTGGCCATCACGAAGAACGGGCGATTGATTGGTTTAGTTTGCGCCACCTTAGATTCAAGTAACAAGAATGCTTGGATTTGGTATTGGATGCATCAGGCATTTAGAGGGCAGTCACTGACTACTCGGGCTGTGGCCACCCTGGCGAATTATCTCTTTGAAGAGCAGGACATTTACCGCGTGGAGTTAGGGTTACGCGCAAATAACCCAGGTTCCCGCCATGTCGCTGAAAAGAACGGTTTTCTGCGTGAGGGTATTGAGCGGGGCAAATTCCTAATTGACGGTGAGCGTATTGATGTTTTTACATACGCACGACTTCGGGATGATCCAGTCCCGTCTGTAGTTCCATTGCCGTTGAACCTAACTGAGTAAGTTCAACGGCACGTAAAAAGTCGTGAAATCCATAGCGGATTCCACGACTTTTTATTTTGTCCCTGATGTTTTGATCTAGCTGGTTAGATGCCAGGCGTCGTAGGTGGAGTCGTCGGTGGTGCTGGTGGAGCCGGCGGTGCCGGCGGCGCCGAACCTGGCTCGTTGGAGACGACCTTGTCGGTATCAATCTTGTTCAGCGTACGAGCCGCTGCGTCACGTCCACCGAGGCCGAAGGCCAGCGCTGCTGCAAGAGCTGCGCCGATGACAATTGCGCCGAAGGCCATGTTGATGATTGAGTCAGCAATGCCCATGTACTTCAGACCCATTGCTACGAACAATGCGATTGCGGTGTAGCGGATGATCTTCGAAGCCGTGGTTTCACCCAAGAACTTGCCGATCACGTTGGCAATGACAAAACCTGCTGCGATGATTGCTGCGCCGAAGAGGATCTTGCCACCGAGGCTCAGAATCTCGTTGAGGATGTTGGTTATTGCTGGGAAGTTCAGCATCTGGGCTGCCATCACGCCGAAGAACAGAATAATGGCGATCTTGACAATTCCAGCGATGATTCCCGATGCGCTCTTGCCGTCTGGGACTACGCCCCATTCAGCAACAACACGGTCAGTGCCCACGCCCTGAAGGGTGGTTTCCAGTAGCTGACCCACAAACTTAGCGATCAGCACGCCGACTGCCAGTAGCGCAAGGGCCATGAGGACCTGCGGGATGGCGGTGAAGACCAGCTGCAACATCTGTTGGGCAGGATCCGAAATTGCCGCGATACCCAAGACCTGCAGTGCCGAGATAGCAACAACAAGCAGGATCAGTGCAAACACAATGTTGGAGATGATTCCAACGATCTTCGCCTGAGCTTCGCGTGACTGAACTTCGTCTACGGGTTCGTTGGCTGGAGTCAGCTTGCGAACGAGACCACTAAAGTCCACCGTTCCCAGTCCGGTATTCAGCAGCTGTCGAACGATATTTGCGATGACATAGCCAATGAAGAAGATGAAGCCGGCACCGATCAGATTCGGGATAAATGCCATGACTCCACCGAGCAGGCCCTGCACCGGTGAAAGAACTTCTGAAAGCGAGAAGACCTGGAGGATAGCGACGAGGCCAAAGAGCCAGACAATCAGCCCGGCAACTTTGCCGAGGGATTGCCCTATTTGAGTTCCGTCATTTCCTTGCTTCTGCAAGAACTTCACTCTGCTCACTAATTTGCCGGCAGCCCAACGAACTATTCGCGCTACAAGCCAAGTAATGATGAGAATGACGAGCGCAATGGCTACTTTCTGTAGCATTGACGCCCAGTCTATGTTGCCTAAGACGTTCCCAGACTGCATTTTCCGCTCCTTCAACGTAGGGACAAGTCGACCCTACGATGAAGGAACTACGCTGACTAGGGCAAAGACTGTAACTCCCAGCCAACGCTCATTGGATATATTCAGGTCTTAGTGCGGTATTCGAAGCAAAAATGGGCGTCTGCAGCGAAATTCACACATAGTGACCTGAGGCACAACTGAATCACAAAATTTTTTGAAACTTATCAAATCTTCAAATCAGTGAATTCACCTGAGTGACTTGCGGTTTCTTAGATCAAGAGTTATCCCGCAAGTCCCAAATCGACTCCAAGGGACTTACTCAACCACTTCGCTGACCACGGAGGCACCGAGCTCGACGGTGCGAGAGACAGTGCAATATTTGTCGTGAGATAGCTTGACGATTCGCTCCACCATACTGGCGGCTTTGCGCCCCTCTTCGGTATCCGGGAACTTCAGATCAAAGCCAAGGTGAATGTCATCCATACGGCTTGCGCCGTCTTCAGTGATCTTGTATCCACTTGCCTGAACATCAAATTTTTCTGGCTCACTACGTCGAGTTGTTGCCACGTCCACGTCGATTGAAGAGCAACCAGCAATGGCTGCCAGCAACAATTCAACCGGCGAGAGCAGACCCTCACCCTGACCAAATTCAATGCTCGCACCGGAGGCGGCACTGGTTGCAACATACTTGCCTGACTCGGTGCGCTGGACGTTTACTTCGCGCAGTGCGCGGCTATTTTCACTCATGAAACTATCGTGCCACGTTATCTGCCCGTGAGCATTCGTGACGTAATACGGTCCTCGGTGAAGCCGCCCCGTCGCCCCCAGCAATGAAGCTGAATCCGGAGTTGCTGAAAAATTCAATGGCCAGCACACGCTGGGCGTCCAGATGCACCTCAACGTTTGGGCTCTTGTTTGTAATGTGGTTCAAAAGGAGCTTGCCGATTCCTTGTTGGCGGTCCGAATGGCGCACCCACAGCAGCTCAACTTCCAAAGCATTCCAAGCCGCGAACCCTAAGATCCGTTCACCTTGTTGAGCAATGATCACTTCTAAAGATTGTGAATAGACGGATTCCAAAGCTTTAGCTACTGCATCAAGATCCGCAGCAGAAATGAAATCTTTACGTCGTTCGACGGAACTTTTCCAAACGTCTAGCAGGTCTGGAACTTCATCGATGCTCGTCCACTCGCGTAGGACAATCTGCTCGTCCATGTATTACTTCCTATCTCCGCGCAAAGGCTCTGATTCATGGTTTAACTTTGAATACAGATTTTTCGCCGAGACGATTCGTCGGTTCAGCGGGCCATGATTTGAATATCTTACGACTTCTTGAGCGAATCACTTAGTTCTCTGGTAATCATGGACTTCGTCGACCCACGAGCGCAGGGCGCTTTGCACGGCTTCGGGTTGGTCAATGTGTACGTTGTGTCCAGCGGCATCAATGATGCTTACTCGTGCATTCGGGTAACGGTTCAGCAATAGGCTCTGATCTTCATATCCGGTGACATGGTCTTGGCGCCCACAAACTATCCGCACTGGCACTGTGAGTTGAAAGTCCCGATCCAGTGGCAACGGATCAAGAACATAGCGCCTGGATAGCTTGGCCATTGCCCTAAGGTTTGCGGCCTTCAGACCAGGAAGCACCCACTGGGAAAAGTCGTGCCAGCTTTGTTCTGTTTGAACTACCGCGATGTCGGAGAACAGCTGCGCATCCGTTTCAGGGAGTGAATCGAGCAGCGCCGGATTGTGCACCACGACTGCTTGCTCAGGTAACGTCCGAGATTCTGCTTGGGGAAATACTGCCGTCGCCAACAGGAAGATGCCTTGCACGTTGTCCGCAAATCGATCCGCCATTTCTTGGCACAACAGTCCTCCCATCGAATTACCCAGCAACGCAAAAGGAGCACCTGCCGTCACGGATTCAATGGTGCTTTCTAACCAGTCAGCTAGCTCTGGCAGGCCTGCTACCCCGTCCAGCGCAGGACATTCACCAAATCCTGGAAGATCAATGTTGTGGAGTTCAAAAATCTCGCCGGAGAGGAGAGTCTGTTCAAACGGCTTCAGTATCCGATGATCAACTCCATTGCCATGGATCATAAATAACGGCATCGGCGCTTTGGTCGTTGTGTCCATAACTGCGGTATTGACTTCACTTTCAGCGATTGCGTTCCTGAACTGTGTGTTCGGCAACGCAACTAAGTCTACGAAAGAAGGCAGGGTCCAAGGTCAATTGGTCGGCGCAGGCAGGATACAGAATTCGTTTCCCGATGGGTCCAAAAATACACGCCAGGGAATCTCTCCCCATTCATGGTGGAATTCGCTTCCGCCAAGCTGCTCGACTCGTTCAACGATCTGTTCTACATCATCGTCTGGTTCTAAGCGTAGATCTAAATGAATTGAACTCTTGGAATCGGCCTTGTCCTGCTGTTGTGGCACTATGCCTAACAGTGGCCCGACCTTATTTGGGTGCTGGAGTACCGTGGGCGATTCTGCGCTCTGTTTCCAACCGGTCAGTGCTGACCAAAATTTGATATCGCGAACTGGATCGGCACTCCAGACTTCCACTGCTAATAACTTAAATCGAGCCGAACCGTCGCCGGGCTCAACTACAAGGTAATCTCGCCCAGCACGGTCCTGTAGCTTCCTGCGCGGCGCGAGGTAATGAGCCGATGTTGCATAATCATCGGCATTCGATTCGATCACCACAGGAAATAGTCGCTGCGCTGAAACACCCGAGTCACTGACTGTCGGGAAGCAAAGATCCAGGAAGCTATTATCCGAAAACTGAAGTCTCGTTTCGTAGCCGCCGGAATTATCACTCAACGTTTCCGCACTGAACAGCTCTTCCCAGAAGATGCCCTGTTCATGCGGATTTGATGCGTCAAAGACCAGATTTTCCCAGTACATCTCGCCCCTCGATAATCAGTTTCTCGTAGTCCGATTTTTCTTGACTTTGAATTCTTAGCCCTGGCGCCAAGCGCTCAGCTGCTGCGAGGAAACTTCAGCCAGCCACTTCTGCCACAGCGGGCCGAAGCTCACGCGACGAACACCCAGTTCACGCAAGGCGGCAAGATCACCAGCAGCGTGAGCGGTCACCGGGTGAGCCGTCACGTTCACTGGAATGGATACGGCTTCAACAACTTGTTTCACTTGATCCGCACTGGACAGAGCCACGGGATATACGCTGCGAGCCCCGGCCTCTTCAAGCAACTTGATGCGGGCGATAGCTTCACCTAGCGGATCAGAAAATTGCTCGGACAGCTTCACCGCATCGGTTCGACCGTTGATCACAAAATCAACGCCAGCCGCATCTGCCGCTGAGCGAACACCGTGAATGTAGTCGGCATGCTCTTGGCGGTCTCGCACGCGCTTACCTTCGCCGTGAACAACATCTTCAATGTTCACGCCCACTGCACCGGCAGCATAAACGCGTTCAAACAATTCCTCAGGCTTTAGTCCATAACCCGACTCAACATCGGCACTGACCGGGATTTCCACGGCACCGGTAATCCGCTGAACTACGGCAAGGTAGTCAGCAAAATCCATCTGCTCCCCATCGGCACTGCCGATGGAGTCTGCCACCGGGTGACTGCCGATAGTCAGGCTTTCAAACCCAGCTTCTTGGGCCAGCGAGGCACTGAATGTATCCCATACGGTGGGCATGACCAGTAGCTCTCCCGACTCGTGTAAGCGGGCTAGGTTCTGGGCGCGTTCTTTGAATACTGACAAGGTGACCTCCTGAAGAAAGTGGTTCGTGCTCAGTCTACGTAGCCGCAAGCATGTACCAAGGGACTATGGAAAACTCTCAGCTGCTTGATCAGTTGTGAGCTCTTGTCTCAGACTCAACCATGTACAGCAGAGTTTCATTCCTGCCACCGGTGCTGCCTGGATCTTCAGCCCTTCGTCCTACAAATCTCAGACCGGCCTTGATGAGCACCTTACTGGAACCGACGTTTCGTGAATCGCAGGTCGCTTCAATCTGGCGAAGCTGCAAGAGCCGGAATCCTAGGTCTACCAGTGCGACTGCTACTTCGGTCCCCAAGCCCTGTCCCCAATAATCCTGATGCAGGGTGTAGCCAAGCTCGCCGATTCGTTGTTCTTCATTGGTGGTCCATACCGACGCTGTCCCAATGACCGCGCCACCAAACATGACCGCCATCATTAACCTGCCGGGCTTGGTCACCAGTGCGTCGCTCAGGAAGGCTTGAGACTCCTCAAGCTTGTTGGGACCCCACAGGCTATATCTGCACACCATCGGATCCGAGGCAAAGGAATGCAGTGCATCAATGTCAGTTTCCAAGAACTCGGCGAGCGCCAGAGACTTCGAGGTTGCAAAGATCCGTCGTGTGGGTTGAGCTGACGAACCCTCGACCGAATGTGCCACGTCAAGGCCCGGTACTTGTTCCACGGCCACTCCCCTTGAATCTGATTTTCCTGCCAGTCTAGGCGTTCATGGGCGGACCCTATCTGATTTTACTGCTGCGTGGGGAGGATATTTCGTGCCTATTAAGCGAGTTTGAGATTCACTGCAGTTTTTGGAATCGTGGCACGAACATGCCTTGACCTTGGTATGTACGCAACCGGAAGGAGAGCCATCGTGCTCGCACTGACCGATCAAGCATCATCCATCGTGACCGCAATCGTCACCAACCAGTCTGAGGCCGAAAAAGCAGGCCTGCGCATCCACCAGGCTGACGCTACGAACGCACCTGAAGAAGCAGCGTTTGCCATTCAGATTGTTCCTGAACCAGAAGAAACCGACACTGTTGTTTCGGGTGAAGGTAGCCCTGTCTACCTGGACGAGCTCATCGCCGATGACCTGGACGACAAGGTACTGGACGCAGCAGTGGACGAGCAGGGCGGCGTCAGCTTCCAGATCCTAGTACAGAACTAATAGTTCTAGAGCACTACCCCACAGACTTCCAGTGAGAGCCACCTACTTTGGTGGCTCTCACTGTGTTTAAGCCCTAAGCCGGTGTTGGACCAAACGGGTTCGCAGGTTGGGCCGATCCGGTCAAGAATGGCTATATGCCTTTTGCTGATCAACTTATCGGTGTAGACGTAGCCGAACGCCTCGTACACGAAATCCACGCAGTCGACCCGCAGTGTTCTCTAGAAAATCTTCGTAGCGCAACAAAGATTCTGGATCCGCTGAGTCTGCGTGAACGCTCCGACGCTCTGCGCGATGCCCTGCTTGCCGATTACCCTGAGTCGTATACGCAGCTGGCCAATGTGGTGAAGAAGACTGCTGAAATCTCGCAGACCTTTAGCGGGTGGATGATCTGGCCGGTGACCTCCGCGGTGGCAACCCGTGCCGCCAGTGAAAATACGACAGCGTCGTTTACCGACGCCATGGCGCTGCTGGGTTTGCTCACCCCACGGTTGTCCTCGGAATTTGCGATTCGTGTTTTGCTCAGGCATGACCTCCCCGCAGCGCTGAACCTTGTCAGGCAGTGGACCGACTCATCCGATGAGCATGTACGCAGGCTAGCAAGCGAAGGCACACGTCCTTATTTGCCTTGGGCGGTCAGGGTTCCTCAGATCGTGAATGACCCGGCCTGCACTATTCCAATTCTTGATGCGCTTTACCGTGATGAAAGTGAGTACGTTAGACGCTCGGTGGCTAACCACCTGAACGACATCAGTCGCCACGATCCCGAACTAGTCACCTCAACAGCCCAGCGCTGGATGCAAGCGCCAGAGGCCACAACACCAAAACTCGTCAAGCATGCACTGCGCACGCTGATCAAAAAAGGTAATCCTGCGGCGTTAGCGCTACTTGGTTTTGGCACTCCGACGGTTGAGATCAACGGGCCATTGATCCACGAATCCCAGGTTCCTTGGGGCGGAACCGTGAACTTCACTGCGACTGTCCGCAATACCGGTGCCGAGCCTACACAGCTTGCCATCGACTACGTGCTGCACCACCAAAAGGCCAATGGATCAACCACAGCCAAGGTCTTTAAGCTAACGACTCGCACCCTGTCCCCAGGCGAAACCCTTGATATTGCCCGTTCGCATTCCTTCAAGGCCATTACGACTCGTCGCTACTACCCCGGAACGCATTCAGTGTCCCTGCAAGTTAATGGTGTGCCTACCGATACTGCAGAGTTTGAGCTCATGCCCGAACTCACCGATAAATCTTCCTAGTTACGGGAAGAGCTTCTGAACCAAAGCCAACCTAGGTTCACCCCTGGGCAAGTACCGTTAGCTCTTGCAAACCTGGCTTCCAGTACCCAGCTCGAATGGCAGTGAATTCTCGGCAACACTCGGCTCCCAACTCATCGAGCGCTTGGAGGTATTCAGGGACTATCTCGCGTGGAAGTCGTAGCCCCATGGTCAGATGCGGGATCCATCGTGGCCCGTGTCCAACAGTGTTCACTTCACTGTTGGTTCGGCCCGCGTGTTCTAACTGAGGGGAAGTTTCCAATAACCAGGCAACGGTTTGTTTGCGTTTGGTTCCGAAAACCACCGTTCCCACTCGTTTGAGTTGTGCCGGGATCACTGCCGGCAGCAGGTCCATGGCGCAATGGATCACTTCGTCGGCTAGTTTTGGCGCGAAAGTAATGCTGATATGTGGAGTCTGATTCTGTACGGGAAATCCCTGCAGGGCTAACGCTGCAAAGATTTCACGAACCTGTTGTTCCTCCGACTCGGATAAGTGCAACAAGATGTTTTCTGGTGATCTACTCATCTTTATCACTCCCCGTTCAGCTTGCTCTTCGTTGTAGTTTCTCACGCTTAGTGTTCTCGATTCGGCCGATCCTCTGGTTGACGCTTTGCAGCGTGTGGGACAGGATGAGCGTCAAAGCCTTACATGCGCAGCGCTACTCTCAACCGCGCTGCGTGTAAGTTCGCTGACGGTTGATGGGTGAAACAACATGGCAACGCGTGAAGTTAATGGCGTGAAATTAGGTATCGAAAGTTTCGGCGATGATACTGATCCGCTCATGCTGCTCATTGGTGGAACCACCATGCTTTCGTGGCCCGATGCGCTGTGTGAAAAAATCGCCCATGCTGGCCGACATGTAGTGCGTTACGACTTACGTGACTGTGGAGAATCCGATACCGAAGATCCTATGAACCCGAAATACACGCTGCGCGATCTCGCTGCGGATGCTGTTGCTCTGGCACAAAGTTTAGATCCACGTCCTGCACATCTAGCTGGCATTGGCGTGGGCGGCATGGTCGCTCAAGTAACGGCGCTGGATGCTCCAAATGCTTTCTCTGCTCTCACGCTATACGGAACACGACCTGTCGCACCGGGCCCTGTTGATGAAGATTTACCGGAACATGATCAGCAGATCATGGGCCAGTTATTCTCTTCGTCCATGCCCGATTGGACGGATCGCGAAGCCGTAGCGGACAGTTCGGCCATTGGCGCCGGCATCTTGGGTGATGATCCAGTTCAAGCACGGCACACTGCCTCGCGTATTTGGGAGCGGACCTCTCCCAACACTGTGCCAGTACACATGGCCAATCAGCTGGGCATCGTTTTCTCAAAAATTGATTGCACTCCGCGTTGGCGAGAACGCTTGGGGTCGCTTCAGATACCTACCTTAGTGATCCACGGTGCCAAGGATCCGTTCTTCCCGCTCGGAAACGGCCAAGCCCTGGCCCGCGAGATCCCCGGGGCCACATTGCTCGTCTTAGACCAGGCCTCTACTGCTATCCCCGATCACAGCGTTCAAGAGATTTCTGACGCGATGTTAGGGCTGGAAAAGTCTTGAGCTCATTACCCTAGACAACGGCTACGGACTTGGGCATTGTTGGTCAAACACAGACTTTGACGTGAACAAACTGGAGGACCCTCATGGCCGAGGCTTACATCATCGATGCACTTCGAACTCCAGTGGGGCGGCGCGGAAAGGCGCTTTCCCAAGTCCATCCCCTAGATCTTGCTGCTTTTCCGCTCGCTGAGCTGGTGCAAAGAAACAACATTGATTCTGACCAATACGACGAGATCATTCTTGGCTGTATCGACCAGGTAGGTCCTCAAGCAATGGACATCGCCCGTAATGCGTGGCTAGCGGCTGGACTCTCCGAGTTAGTCCCCGGAACCACCGTTGAACGACAGTGCGGTTCAGGACAGCAAGCGGTGTCCTATGCAGCCCAAGCGGTCGCTAGTGGCAGCAGTGATCTGATCATCGCTGGCGGAGTTCAGTCAATGTCTAGCATTCCGTTGTCCTATTCCAACACGGCAGCCACCGACTTTGGATTCCCGGATCCCTACACCGGCTCCAAGCTGTGGGCAGCCCGCTACGGAGACCAAGAAATCTCGCAATTCCGCGGAGCCGAAATGATGGCTCAACACTGGGGATTTTCGCGTGAACAATTAGAGGACTTCGCGGTCACCTCCCATGAACGGGCCCTGGCTGCTCAAGCGCGAGGATATTTTGACCGAGAAATCCTGGCCATGGATCAGTTGCAGACAGATGAAGGTCCCAGGGCCGTGGACCGCGGCAAGATGGCAAGTCTCGCGCCAATCGTCCACGACGGACGGCATACCGCAGCCACTGCATCCCAGATGTCTGACGGTGCGGCCATGCTATTGATCGCTTCCGAAGCAGCAGTAAAACGTTACGGTCTAAAACCACGGGCCCGCATCCACCACGTCTCTGCGCGTGCAGATGATCCAATAATGATGCTTTCCGCACCGATTCGTGCCACCAAGTACGCGTTGGAACGCACCGGTATGGCCATGGCGGACATGGACCGTATCGAAATCAATGAGGCCTTCGCTTCAGTGGTACTGGCATGGCAGAAGGAAACCGGTGCCGACATGTCTAAGGTCAATGTTAACGGCGGCGCCATTGCGCTGGGCCATCCCATCGGCGCCACCGGCGCACGTTTAATGACTTCGCTACTACACGAGCTAGAACGTAGTGACACGCGTTGGGGCTTGCAAACCATGTGCGAAGGTGGCGGACAAGCCAACGTCACCATCATTGAACGACTCTAAAACTATCCGGCGACAAGGGATCTCACTATGAGTTCATGGACAGAAAAGTCAGCAACGGCCCGCGATGATTCGAACACTATCCCCGCATTGCTTCAACGTGGTGTCTTGCGCAATCCGCTGGCCACAGCACTGAAATTCGAGGACCGCACGTGGACCTATCAAGCTCTAGCGATAGCAGTGAATCAAGTTGCAGGCAGACTGAAGGCGCTTGATCTACCCACAGGATCTCGAGTCGCGGCCTTTGCCGCCAACAGTGATGCCTACGCCATCTTGTTCTTGGCCTGCGCCTCAACAGGGTTGGTTCATGTGCCGGTGAATTTCGCTTTGAAGGGTGATGAGCTGCGCTACCTGCTACAAGATTCTGGGGCTTCTCTGGTGATCGCAGACCAACCTCGCCAACAGCTGGTCCAAGAACTGGCAGACCGCCACGAATTGCCCGAGGTGCGTGAAATCTGGTCTCTGCTGCCTCTCGAAGGAAACGAGAACAGTGTTTTGGCAACGGCCTTGAGCAAGGAGAATTCCGAAGAATACTCAGGCGTGAAAATCACCAGTACTGACCTCGTTCAGTTGCTCTACACCTCTGGAACAACCTCGGCACCGAAAGGTGCGATGATGACCCACGGTGCCCTAATTGCCCAATACGTATCGGCCATCATCGCCCTAGATCTGGATGCCGAAGACCGCCCGTTGATTGCAATGCCGCTTTATCATTCTGCAGCGATGCACGTGTTCTTATTGCCTTATCTAGCTCTCGGCGCCAGCGTCCGTTTACTTTCCAAACCGGATATCGCTGAAATTTTAGAGCTCGTTGAATCCGAACATATTGGCTCCTTGTTCCTGGCCCCAACGGTTTGGGTTCCGTTGAGCAACCATCCGGACTTGGCAACACGGGATCTCAGCTCGCTGGCGAAAGCTCAATATGGCGCATCGATTATGCCGGTAACTGTGTTGTCCCGGTTACGTGAACGCTATCCAAAAATCGGCTTCTACAACTGTTTTGGACAGTCTGAATTGGGGCCGTTGTGCTCGGTATTGAGGCCAGAAGAACACGAAGCCAGGCCAGCCTCTTGTGGTCGTCCGGTCTTCTTCGTTGAGGCAAGAGTTGTCAATGCGCAGGGCATGCTTGCCGAACCCGGAGAACCCGGTGAAATTCAATATCGTTCTCCTCAAGTGATGAACGGGTATTGGAACAAGCCTGAAGAAACTGAGCAAGCGTTTATTGATGGTTGGTTCCGCTCTGGTGACCAAGTTGTCAAAGATCGTTCCGGCTACATTCAAGTAGTGGATCGCATCAAGGATGTCATCAACACCGGAGGTGTTTTGGTGGCACCCCGCGAGGTTGAGGACTGCATCTATGAACTGCCAGAAGTTGCGGAAGTCGCTGTTGTTGGCATCGATGACGAACGATGGATAGAAGCGGTCACCGCTGTGGTGGTGCTCAGAGAAGGCACGCATCTGACCGCCCAAACGGTGCGAGACCATGTGAAATCTCGCATGGCTGGTTACAAGGTGCCCAAACGCGTTGACTTTGTCGCCCAGCTGCCCCGCAACCAATCGGGCAAACTACTTAAACGTGAACTTCGGGCTGAACGGGCCGCTACCGGAGGCCCCGAGAATGGCCACTGATCCTTGGATGAAATTTGATCTGAGCACACCGCTAGATACCGATTATTTATCGGCTTTTAGCTCAGTGACCAGTGCGGACCGCGAGCACTGGACACGGGCCCGTCAATTCGCTGAAGAGGTCTTCCCTGTTATCAACGAGCACTGGGACAAGGCACACTATCCCGTTGAATTGGTTCGGAGGATGGGCGAGCTTGATTTGCTCACCGACGGGCTGGATATCGCCGGACACGCGAAGTTTTCACCTCTGGCGGCCGGATTGGTGACCATGGAGATTTCCCGCGCCGATGGCTCTATGGCTGCTGCCGCTGCCGTTCAAGGTGGACTGGTTCTACGTAGCCTGAAATTATTCGCAACACCTGAACAACAAGAGCAGTATTTGGAACCGGTCGCCACCGGAAAACTGCTCGGTGGCTTCGCCCTCACCGAGCCGCACCACGGCTCCGACTCTGTCAGCCTTGAGACTTCCGCCCGCAAAGATGGTGAGGAATGGGTACTCAACGGCAATAAAAAATGGATAGGAAATGGTGCAGCCGGCGGCATCACTATCGTCTGGGCTCGCGATGAGACTGACGGTCAGATCAAGGGATTCATCGTTGACCAACAAACTCACGGCTACGAAGCAACACCCGTTCAAGGCAAAGGCGTACTACGGGCCATCGAGCAAGCCGAGATCAGACTTCATGAGGTGCGTGTTCCGGGCACTGCCCTATTAGCCAACGCCACGTCGTTCAAGGATGTATCAAAGGCCCTAGTGGAAACCCGAGTGAACGTGGGCTGGTCCGCCCTAGGTCACGCCCTATTCTTGTTTGAGGCGGCGTTGCAGTACGCCAAGGAACGTGAACAATTTGGCAAGCGGCTTGGTGCTCATCAAATTGTGCAATCGCTCCTTGCACAGATGCTCTCGGAACTGACGAACATGCAATTACAGTGCGTCGCGGTCGCAGCCGAACAAGCCGCGGGCAACCTCCGTCCAGCCCAAGCCTCGCTGCTGAAGTACCACAACACCCGGGCAGCTCGCCGGGTGGCAGCAACGGCCAGAGATATGCTCGGCGGCAACGGCATCCTGCTGGAAAATCACGTCATACGCCATGTTGGAGATATTGAAGCGCTACATACCTATGAGGGAACCGAAACTATTCAAGCGCTCATTCTCGGTAGAGACCTCACCGGCTTCAGTGCATTTGGCTAAGTGGGATGGCTAAGATATTCATGATGTGCACTACGTGCCTAGCTTGCGTTGCAAAGGACTAAATATGGCTTATCTCGTTGATTTTAAAGATATGTCCACCGTGGGATTAGAGACTTCTCCGGTCGCCGAAGCCTTGGCTGGGTTGCGTGCCAACGAGGCGCGATATCTGAAGAATAAATTTGATCATGACCTAGTGCTTGAGGATGCAGCTCAGAGCGCAGAAGTGGTCCAGTGGGTACACAATATTCTGCTGAAAGAACGCGAATTAGAAATCGCTTCTCGTCCCCTGCAGGCTTGCGTCTTTGAGGCAGATGGCGCCAAGCGAGCCTACGTTTTTTATGAGTCAGGATTATCCATCAATGTCCTCTATGGACTAGCCGACGGTGAAAAACGCGCAGTGGGCTTCAAACTCTCCGACGGAATGGAAGGGCCCGAAGAGCTGGCAGATAAGTTCAAGTTCGCGCGCCAGAAGTCAAAGCTCGCCGGAACCATCCGCGGATCCTATTTTGTGATTAAGGGCCAGTACTAACCCCCCAGTTGCCGGTAGCCGTCTTGCGCCGCTTCGCGTAGGAATTCTTCTGGCCACAAGACCCTCAAATCGCTAGAGAACCTGAAGTTCTCTAGCGATTTTTTGTCCGCGTGTGCTTGGCCGATTTCCTGCGCTAATTGTTCAAGGTGTCCTTGTTGCCGGAGAACAAAGTCGCTGTCTACTGGTTCACCGTGGCCTGGGATTACCGTATGCCCGGGCTTGATTAGCTCTAATAAGGAAGCCAGTACTGCTGCCCAGCCTTGTGGTTTTGACCCTTCCCCAAACATGGGCGGACCGGATTCTTCGATGATGTCTCCAAGGAACCAGACTCCGGCATCGGGGACCAACACGGCTAGGTCCGTTTCCGTATGCCCAGGTCCCAATGGCAACAATTCTAGGATGCGGCTGCCGAGAACTACTTTGCTGGCTGTCTTGATGGGCCTGCTAGGAGGCGTGAGAATCACGTCATGCCAGCCCCGGTCCCTTTCGGACTGTGGCTGCTTTTGAGCTTGTTTCAGAAGCGGTTGTTCATATTCCTGGAAATGTGTCGGGATCAGATGATGTCCGTAAATAGGTATCCCTGCATCCTGAAATACCTGATTTCCAAAAGTGTGATCATAGTGCGCGTGAGTGTTGACTACGGCAACGATCGGCAGCGCCGATAGTTCTGCAACGTCACGAATGATCTCTTGCGCTTCTTCTGGGTTGTTACGTGTATCGATAACCGTAGCTCCGGTGGGGCCAAGGACCACACCTACCGAAACATCGGCAGGGTTGTAACGCCGGTGAAAGACTTTGTCGCCTACTTCTAACCACTGATTACTGGGCAAGTTATCTCCTAGTTGTGTGCTCTACACATGACGCGTACACCGGCAACGGCTACCTCCGATTATCCGCTGATGTGTTTGATCTCAACGCGGCGGATTACAGTCAAAGTCTCGCCTGTAATCAACTGGATGACTAGGCTAGGTAAATGGCCACTGTAATTCTTGTGCGGCATGGCCGCACCACCGCCAACGCTTCTGGCGTGCTGGCCGGACGAACACCTGGAGTCAGCCTCGACGAGACCGGTGAGGCACAGGCAGAACGCACTGCCACCAGACTCGCAACAATTCCACTGGCCGGCATCGTTTCAAGCCCGTTAGAGCGTTGTCAGCAGACCGCCGGCTTCATTATCCGGCACCAGATGAACCCACCAAGCCTTGAGTCGGCTGAAGATCTGACCGAATGTGATTACGGCAGCTGGCAGGGCAGCAAGCTCAGTGAACTCTCCGTTCAGGCCCTTTGGTCGAAGGTCCAAGCTAACCCCTCGGCAGTCACCTTCCCTGACGGTGAATCCATGGCTGGAATGCAAGCCCGTGCTGTGGCAGAAATTCGCAGATTAGATGCGGACTTTGAAGCTAAGCACGGACCTGACGCGGTATGGGTGGCGGTCAGCCATGGCGATATCATCAAATCAGTATTGGCCGACGCATTGGGAATGCATCTTGATCTTTTCCAACGTATCAACGTGGGACCGGCTTCAGCATCGATTGTGCATTACGGTTCTGGCTCCCCCACGGTGCACTCGGTCAATACCGAAGATGGGGATCTTTCCTGGTTGGCCCCGGGACTAAAAACAGTCGACGCCCCTGTGGGCGGCGGAGCAGGACACTAAGGAAGTAGACATGGCGGAAATAGTCCACGATTTTAATTGGCCCGATCGAGTTGTCATTGGCACCGTCGGCGAGCCGGGCTCACGTACCTTCTATTTGCAGGCACGCGCTGGATCAACAATGACCAGTATCGCCTTGGAAAAGCAGCAAGCTGCAGTCGTAGCTGAGATGATTGACGAAATTCTTGATCAAGTCTCTACGATCTCCGGTAATGCTTTCAGCGTTCCGACTCACACTCCGGTGGAGCTAGTAGATAACGATCCACTGGAAGAGGTCGAAGAGGCCTTCCGCGCCGGATCAATGAACCTTGGTTGGGACGCCACCGTGGCACAGGTTGTGCTGGAAGCCTTCTCGCTGAACGAAGAAAATCCTGAGTCGGAACCTGAGGCAGTGATGCACGTGCGGATGCCAGTTGGCACAGCTCGTGCCTTCGCAATGCGTACCCATGAAATTGTGGCTGCCGGACGCCCCGTATGTTCGACTTGTGGCTACCCGATTGATCCAGATGGTCATACCTGTCAGGGACCAGAACTTTCATGACGCCATCTGATCTGCTCACCGATGAACTGGAACTCACCGGTCGAATCACCACCGCTTCTAATGCCACGTTTTTGGGCACCATCGGTGAGCTGAGTGTGGTTTACAAACCTGTTGACGGTGAAAAACCTTTGTGGGATTTTCCAGACCACACCCTAGCTAACCGGGAAGTTGCGGCGTACCTGGTTTCTGAAGCGCTGGGCTGGAATGTAGTGCCACGTACCTGGTTGCGTGAAGGCCCACTGGGTAACGGCATGGTGCAACTATGGCAAGATGTAGACCCTGAACAGCACGCCGTTGATCTAGTGGCCAGCGACAAGCTTCCCGCCACAGGTTGGCAAACGGTTCTGCATGGGCAAGATGAGAGTGGAGCGCAGGTGAGCCTGCTGCACGAAGATAGTATTCAACTGCGTCGAATGGCAGTCTTTGACGTCTTGGTGAACAACGCAGACCGCAAAGGCAACCACGTTCTAGCTATGCCCGATGGCCATCGATTCGGTGTAGATCATGGGCTGAGTTTCCATGAAGAACACAAATTGCGCACGGTTCTCTGGGGTTGGGTTGGGCAGCCGCTGTCCGAGGAAGAAATCGACGGCATCGACCGGATTATCACCTTACTTGATGCGCAGCTCGGCGAGCAGCTTTCCCAGTTACTGAGTATTGCTGAGCTAACAGCGTTCAAGGACCGATGCCTCAGTTTGCGTAAGAATGCAGTCTTTCCGGGCCCCAGCGGTGAAATGCCGGCTGTGCCTTGGCCACTGTTTTAGCAGTAGCTTGTTGACCGGTCAGGCTAGAAAAATCTGGATCTCATGAAGTCTCACCTGCGCCAGAACACGCGGGGCGTCCTGCCAACTAGAGATTGAGAAATTTCTTGAGCAGGCCCAAGACTCCTCGAGACTCACGCGCGCCGGAATTAGCCTGACGGTTTGCCGTCCGCTCAGCCTCGTGGGCATATTCCAACGCCAGTTCATCCTGACCGTCAAAGGCATGAAGTGCTTCACTGAGCGCTCCGATAACCAGCAAGTCGATATGAATTCCGCTGAGTTTTCCCGTTTCGTCTCTGCTCTCTACTACGGGGAATACCCGTTCTGGCCGAGCAATCAGAATGGCAATGTTTTCGCCGTCAACAGCTTTAGGCAATGTGGTGATCAGGGAGCCGAGTGGACCGTCAATTTCTGTATCCATCCGGTCGAACCACCCGGAACCGTCGCTGGGCGAAATGACAGTATCAAACCACGTATCTGGATCAGACGGCATATTGGGCACGATAGCTTCGGCATCGCTCATCGCAACACTGGACATCTCCGAGCTCGGGATACCTCGTAGATTTGGCATGCCCGCCCGTTGGTCTACCAACCGCGTCCCCGCTTCGACATGACTTGGCTCGAACGTGGCAGGGGCAACTGAGACAGTTGGCTGATCAGAGAGGACCAGGCTCAGATAGGCTGGTCGACTCAACGCTAGATCGTAGCTTTCTGGTACTTGGGCAATGGTTGCCACAACCTTGTAATCACCAGGCGGGATACTCAGCACACTAGGGGTCTGCAGCAGTAGCGGATCGCTGATAGCCAATTGACCCGAGGACACACGAAGCTTGCCGAACTCGAAGGTCTCAAATGTTGCAGGCTGGCCGTCAGGAAGACGGAACACTCCAGTTTGAAGGGCCAATAGTCCGTCTGCGCGCATCACAGTTCTCCTCGTCTTCCCCATCTGGTGATGGCCTGATCCTCTTTTACGTCAGCGTACTCGCACCTAGATCTCGTACTTGGATCATCCACCCCAGGATCGTAGGTAATGCCCAGGCGGACAGGCACAATGGAACTATGAATGCTCACGCTATTTTTGCCGATTTCATCCAACGTCCCATCGACGCAGCCCATCGAATCCCAGAACTGAACGCTGAGCAATTGAACGCTCATCCCGGAAATCACCCGAACTCCGTGGCATGGCTGCTCTGGCACACCGGCCGCGAGATTGATGTTCAGCTTTCGCACTTGTACGGAAAACCTGAAGTATGGGAGTCCTACCGGGACCTTTTTGATCTGGGTGAACTCGGTGACTCAGTTGGATACGGGCACACCGAAGAGCAAGCTCGTCAGATTCAGGTCTCGGATCGTCAGCTGTTGGTTGACTATGTCGAAGCCTGCCTTCAAGCTCTAGCCGAATACATCAACGTGTTGACCGAAACCGACTTTGCTGAAGTGATCGATACGAGTTGGGAGACTCCAGTAACCCGCGGGGTGCGCCTCGTTTCCATCATTGACGATGCCACACAACACATTGGCCAGGCCGCCTACGCTGCCGGAGCAGTCACCGCCAACAGCTAGCGGTTTCTTGGAAAGCCTCTTCGTGCGTTGAGACCGGCTACAACGGTTTCACCATGATCAAGCAGGGTGTCCCAGGACCCCACAGGTCAGTTTCTTCTACTGCGAGAAATCCGCACCGCTCATAAAAGTGTCGCGTCCGGGCATAACCAACGTCCGGATGCGATGCTCCGAGAGTTTTGACTTCTAAAAGACGTACCCCACGGGCCCGTGCATCAGCCTCGATGGCGTTCATCATGGCGGTGCCGACGCCTGTACCGTGGGCCTGACGGTCCACTAGGGTCAGATGTATTTCAGCCGCATGCGCGAAGTGCCGATCAACAAGCGTTATTCCGAGGACCGCACCTGACTGATCACGGACCGTCCACGTTTCCTTGGTGTGTGCGGCTTGGATGTATTCGTCGTTGGCCTCGGGCTGGCCAAACCATTCGGGCACCGTAGCCAATAAACGTACAACGTCTTCTGGCACTGGCTCATCAAGCTTCGCGGTCCAGCTTTTGCCGGTTTTATTGCGTTGTTGATGCTCTTCCCAATCTTTGCGTAGCAAGCCGTAGACCCACGAATCCGAAGTATCGCCATTGACCGTGCAGTCTTGACGCAAGGTGCCTTCAAGCTGAAACCCTAGCTTCTCTAAGACCCTGGCCGAAGCGATATTTCTCGTGTCCGCTTCAGCTTGAACCCGGTTAAGATCAAGGGTTGTGTAAGCCCAGTCCAGCACCGCTCCAACCGCTTCAGTGGCGTAACCATTGCCCCAAGCATCTTCGTTGAAGCAGTACCCCAACGAAGCACTGCGGAACTCTGGGTTCCACGAATTGAAGGTGCACCAGCCCAGGAACGAGGCGTCGGATCTAAGCTCAATTGCCAGACGGACGCCAGTTCCTTCTTCTGCCATTCGATTGCAGGCGACGATGAACCGGTGGGCTGCCGCTGGGTCATCCCAGGGTGGCGAGTCCCAGTAGCGCAGCACAGTGGCGTTACTCTGTAGGGCAAACAGCTCCGCGGCATCCGCTTCGGTAAAGGCACGCAGCTTCAGCCTCGCGGTATGCAAGGTTGGTATGGGCAATGCTGGAGCAGGCGATGTCATACAAGGCATCCTGCCATGAATACAGCGAGCTCACGAGGTATTCGAGGGTGCACTTTTCTAGGTCTGAACAGGCTCAAGGTATTGCTCCGCAGTAAAAACGGACGGTAATCTACCCACTAGGTGCCGTTTGGCCCTTCCTCTAGTAATGACAGGTCAGCCCATGTCCTTCCAGGCGTATCTAGACACCATCGAGAAAAAGACACATCTGACACCTCGCCAGCTTGTGGCTATCGCCCACGAAAAAGGCCTCGATGCACCGGGAGTCAAAGCTGGTGAAATCTTGACTTGGTTGAAGGAAGACTACGAGCTGGGGCGCGGTCACGGCATGGCACTGGTTCACGTCATCCAAAAGGGACCAACGATCAGCAGCAAACATGTCGGGACCGATGGTGTCCACAGCGATGAGTCAGAGACGTTGTGGCTCGATGGCATAGCTAGCAAACCTTCGGCAAAATAAGACCAATAAACAATTCTGCTTTCTCATCACCGCATTCGGAGCAGACAAAAACGTCGCAGCGAAGCGACCATTGTAAGAAAGAGCGTCGATGCCCCATTCTCATCCGCGTCCACTTTTTGATCCGGAGCCAGAGGCCATACTGACTTCGGCCACCGACGAGCTCCCGCCAACTCTGACCGCCGAGATGATTCCGCTACTGCGCGAAGCTAACCCTGTCGAAGTGCCTCCAGAGCAAGTTCTTGCCGGCACCGGGATCATCCGCCGCGACGTCACCATCAAAGGCTTTGAGGGTGCAGAAATCGTGGTCTCGGTTTTGCAACGTGAGGGGCGAACCGGAAGCGGTCCAGGTATTTACTACACCCACGGTGGCGGAATGGTCATCGGTGACCGGTAGGCTGGGCTGAGCCAGTTCCTTCCTTGGGTTATCGAAAACGACGCGGTGGCAGTCACCGTCGAGTATCGTCTTGCTCCAGAATTCCCTGATCCCTACCCTGTAGAGGATTGCTACGCAGGGTTGGTGTGGACCAGCGATCATGCTGAGGAACTCGGCATTGATCCCAACCGACTAATCGTTGCCGCGGCCAGTGCCGGAGGCGGATTGGCTGCAGGCATTGCGCTGCTGGCTAGGGATCGAAAGGGCCCGGCATTGGCCGGCCAAGTACTCATTTATCCAATGCTTGATGACCGCGACAACACCATCTCCACCGCTCAGATTGATGGAGAAGGTATTTGGGATCGCAGCAGTAATGTGATGGGCTGGACCGCTCTCCTCGGCGAGCGCAAGGGCACCGACGACGTGTCGATCTATGCTGCTCCAGCCCGGGCCACGGACTTGTCGGGGCTTCCACCGACGTTTGTCGATTGCGGATCTGCTGAGGTCTTCCGAGATGAAGATGTCGCCTATGCAACTGCGCTTTGGCAGGCTGGCGTCCAAGCAGAACTACATGTGTGGCCTGGTGGCTTCCACGGCTTTGATATGAGCGCTCCGGACTCTGTGCTGGGCAAGAAGATGATTTCCACCCGGAGCCAATGGATTGCCCAGCTCTTCAATAGCTAGAAAGCGCTAATTAGACTTCATCCTTCAAGCAGGCCGCGTCCACATGGGGGCAACGACATTACCTGCGTGCGCAAAAAAGACTCTCAGTTTGGCAATGTGGGGCCCTGGGGCCCCGGACATTAGACTTCGAAAAGCTTTAGGCCGTCAATGTCCTGTGCTTCCCAGACATCAAACGCGTCTGTCTCGACCGCTGCGCGAGCAAGAGGCAAAAGTCGTTGTGCCGCTTCTTCTGATTCGAACATTGCCAAGCCGACAAGTCGACCCGTTGTGGCATCTTGAAGCGTATGGACACCGATAAGTCCGTCATTACCGCGCATTGCGGCACCAAACCTGTGCATGGAGTCGACTAGCGCATCTCGGTGCTCGGGATGTGGAGTGTGGATAGACACAACCGTATACATGGCACCAAGAGTAGCACCGCAGAAACTTTAGGATCAGATCCGCTTTCCTTAGTCCTCAATAAGTTCAGCGAGCTGCGCAGTAACTAGACTCCACCCTTCAAGGAGCCCCAGCTCATCGTGTTGTGCTCGGGCAGCAGTATCGGCATGCCGGGCCACAATACGGTAGAGGGTGCCTTCGACGTGATCGGTCAGTGTCACTTCACCTGTTACTGAAACCGGCATCGGGTTGGCCGGACGCAACGTACTATCCACGGCGTTAGTGAAGACGATGCGCTCTTCAGCGTCAACAACTAAGAAGGCCGCGTCCATGTGAGGCACAAAGCTCTTGCCGTCTTCGCTCATCTGGGTGACAAAGCCTCCACCTGCCTGTGCGTCAAAGCTCTCGACCTGGCAGAGATACGGCTTGGGGATCCACCACTGGGCAAAGAGATCCGGCTGGGTCCATGCGTTCCACACGGCCGCGCGCGGAGCACGAATGACGCGCTCGATAACAAGATCAAGGTCAGGATTCATGAGGTTCTCTTTCTGAGTCGCTTCGTTCTAATGCACTTCGAAGTGTAGCGACTCAAACGTCTTGAATCTCGAATAATCGGTACAGCAAAGATTCGGTCTGGTGCGGACTGCTAACTATCTCGCTTTTCCGTCATCAGCGTCTTGTATTTCTTGCAATGGTAGGACATTGTTCAGGTAAGAAGATAAGGAGGGCGGCGTGGTCATGAGAACAACAAGTCACAACGATTGGGCCACCATTCCCAACGGGATCACGGTGCTTCGATTCTTACTGGTCGTTCCCATCTGCATCTTATTGATTTCTGATGCCCGCCCTGTTCTCACCGCGATACTGTTATTGGCTTTTGGCCTGAGTGACTGGGTGGATGGCTTTATTGCTCGCAAGTTCGGTCAAGTATCAAGACTCGGAATCCTACTGGACCCCATCGCTGATCGACTGGGCATCGTTTCTATCGCCATAGCCCTCGTTGCCAGCGGCTTGATTCCGTTATGGATTGGTCTGGTGGTTTTCCTGACCGACCTGACTCTGCTTTGTACCTACTTTGTTCTGCGCCTGTCCGCGCCACCAGGTTCAACGATGCTCGGGAAGTTCAGAACCGCACTGTTCATGCTCGGTTTGGCGTTTGTCGCGGTAGGACGCATCGATGAACTTTCATGGCTTGCTCTGCCAGGGATTTACATTCTCTCCGCATCGACAGTGCTGCATTTGGTGGTTGGTTTCGGTTACCTGCTCATCATGCGTACCGAGGCTAGAAAACAAAAAACCGAGCAGTGAAGATACAAAGTATCAAGCCGACAAAAATCGGCCGAGGACAACTCACAATCGAGTGATATGTTCAGGCCTCGGCCGATTCGCAAAGGTTCGCTCTTGTCTATGGCTTCTGAGAACTGCTCAGACCCACAATCTTCTGCGTGCTTCAGCGCCTGTCTCAGCCCTTCGGGAAGTCAGCCTTTACGAGTTCTTCCGAGATCTTCCAAATGCGCTTCGCATCCTCTGTGTTGCGAAGACGAGAGTACATTCGCTGCTCGGCGGGCGCGCCTCCAAGATGTCCGGGACCGCTAGGTCCATAGAGCGCAGCGGACTTCGCCTCAGGCGCGGTGGCGGCCATCAGTGCGGGCAGCTTCGCGCTCTCAACGGTTCCCAAGATGATGCCCCAGTCGGACAGTGAGCGGATGATTCTCCGGCCGGGGGTGTCTTTAGATCGTCCTAGTTCGGGACGCGCTGCGAGCAGGTTCATCGGGGCGACACCGGGGTGAGAGAGGTTGCTACTGATCCCCCAATTCCCTGCCTGACGGCGTCGGTCTAGCTCTAGGCTAAAGAGTCCCAGCGCAATCTTCGATTGGCTGTAGGCCTTCATGCCTTGGTAGTTCTGTTCCCAGTTCAGGTCTTCCCAATTGATAGCTCCTTGGTTCGGCGCGATGCTCACTTGAGAGGTCACCCGTGCCTGGCCAGCTTTGAGGACGGGCAATAGGTGAGCCACGAGGGCGAAATGGCCTAGGTAGTTGGCACCAAATTGAAGTTCGAATCCGTCAGCGGTCTCTTGGCGGTTTGGTGGTGTCATCACTCCGGCATTGTTGATGAGGATGTGGATCGGCTGCCCCTCCACGCGTAGGGTCTGTCCCAGAGATTCGACAGAGTTAAGTGAGGAAAGGTCGAGATCCCGCAGGGAGATCTCCGCGGCTGGGACCACCTGCTTGATCTTGTCCAACGCCTTCTCACCCTTGAGTCTGTTACGCACGGGCATGATGACCTCGGCTCCAGCCGCGGCCAGTCGAGTCGCCAGTCCCAGTCCGATCCCATCGCTGGCTCCGGTAACGACCGCGCGCTTGCCGGAAAGGTCGGGCACCTGAATGTCGATGTTTTTGCGTGGCATGAATTCACTCCTGATTGTTGTGTGGCTATTTCCATCCTCCTAGAAGACCGCCAAGTTATTCAGGGCCTCTGAATCCCCCGATAACGAGGCCCAGGATTTGACCGGGCAGGCACCGAAAGGTGGATCGGCAAGTCGTGGATACGCAATAGCACGCGTGGTACAAAGAAAGAACACAATCGAGGGAGACGTACGACAATCGACAGGACCGGGTTGGCTCAGTTTCTGCGCAGCCGCCGGGAGTCGTTGCAACCGGAAGACGTCGGCCTTCCCCGCGGTCAACGTCGCCGAACAAGTGGGTTGCGACGCGAGGAAGTGGCGCTGATCTGCCATATGTCCACTGATTACTACTCGCGGCTCGAACGTGAGCGTGGACCGCAACCGTCCGAGCAAATGATTGCCTCCATCGCGCAAGGACTTCATCTCTCACTTGACGAACGCGATCATCTGTTGCGGCTCGCCGGACACAATCCACCGGTTCGTGGTGCTGCTAGCGACCACATCAGACCAGGGCTATTGCGCATCTTCGATCGTTTGAATGACACTCCCGCGGAGATTGTCACCGAGCTCGGTGAAACCCTGCGGCAGACCGAACTCGGGGTTGCGCTCACCGGTGATCTCACCTCTTATAGTGGCCCTGCGCGCAGCATCATTTACCGCTGGTTTACCGACCCTGCAACACGACAGCTTTACGCGCCCGAAGATCAGAGCTTCCTCACCCGAATGTTTACCTCGGGACTACGCGAGTTGGCCACGCTGCGAGGCCCTGGGTCCCGGGCAGCTCACCTGGCAGAGTTGCTGCTGAGCGAAAATGAAGAGTTCCGCAGTACGTGGGTCCGGCATGAGGTGGGCATTCGTCCTCAAGAAGTAAAACACTTCATCCACCCTGAACTGGGCGCCTTGGAGCTAAGCTGCCAAGTCCTACTGGATCCGACACAATCTCATACGCTGCTTGTCTATACCGCCAGCCCCGGAAGCCAGAGCTATGAGAAGCTGCAATTTTTGTCCGCCATCGGCACACAAACAATTCGCTAGGAGAAACGGCTAACGTCCATAAGGCAGGCCCGCGTTCCCACTGCCTACTTCACTGGAGCCAGCCGGTCCCCCATCATCCTTTGTTGCCAGCCGTAATAGGCCAGGACTGCTGGGCCTTAAAGTGGAACCACACTACGTTGCTGCGAATACTAACCTTCAGCGATCACCACGCGCGACCGCATAGGTCGACCTCGCCGACAGGCCACGAACTGAGCGGTGCTTCGATGGGTAAGATCAGCAATGGTTGCCCCGGCGCATCGAATACGGGCTTCCCAGCGCGACTTATTGAGTTCTCCGCAGCGGAGATCCGACTCCATCCGCATGCCGTGTAGAACGAAACTACATCTTCTCGACACCCGAGGTAGCCGAACGCGATACTGCCCGCAGCCGACATAGATTCTGCCGCACGAATCATGAGGCGACCCCCAAGCCGTTGACCTCGTGCACGGTCGGAGACCAAAACACCTCCGACTCCCCCAACGACAATCTCATGTTCGCCGACGTGGATGCTACGCCGTGCCCAACCGACGTGACCGACAACCTCACCGTGCTGTCGGGCGACAATATGGAAGTCGTGCGGCGCGTAGCCGTACGGTAGTTCCGGATCCCATTCACCGAATTCTTGGTTGTACTCCGCATCGAATAGTCGGCGGAGTCTGCCAATGTCGCTTGTTGTCAGATCGGTGTGCGCAATGACATCGATCGCGATCTCGGTCGTGTTGTCTTCATCCAACTCACCTCGTGGCGTCACCGATAGACCTCTCGACGGTGGCCGAGGCGTAGTACTAAGACCACCAGCTCTTCTTCCTGGACGTCGTAGATGACCCGGTAATCGCCGACGCGAATTCGGAGTTCGCCTTCTCCGCCGCTCAGCTGCAGACTTCCCGGCGGACGTGGATCTTCTGCGAGTTCGTAGATCGCCGCCTTCAGGCGTGCAGCAGCCTGCGGATGGAGCCCCCGAAAGGTCTTGGCGGCTCCCCGGGAGATGATGATCCGATAGCTCACATCAACCCGGATTCAGAGCCCAAGCTCTGCCATCAAGTCATCAAAAGGAACATGCGGCTCCTTGCGCGCTTCTGCCGCGGCCCGAATGTCCGCTTGCTCCTCCAACGCCTGCATCGCACGGTCGAAGAACTCGGGAGAAACGACGACAGCGCGACGACCCGCACCGCGGGAGGTGATCTCGACAGGCTCACGCTGTGCAGCGGCGATGTAGTCGCTCTGCTGGCTACGGAATTGGGAAAGAGTCGCTGAAGTCATGATTCTATCGTACGACTTGTACAAGTTGTACGCAATGCTCGCAGATGCTCATGATGGCTTTAGCGATCATCTCAGAGGTCGCGGCGGACTCCCCGATTCTCAGCACAAAGCACCCCATGGCCGAGCGTTAACCGGTATTGGCCAACTAACTTCTAGAACACCACCCCGCAGTGGGTATCAACAGTGAATTCTGGCCAGGATAGCGCAGACCGGGGAAGTACATATTTGTGTGCGCCACGATCTGCTCGCCGGCCACTGCGACTGAATTCGTATAGGCCTCTAAGACGTCGTCGTCTATGAACGCGCCTGACAAAAATGAGGACCGGCCCTGGACCTACCGAGGTAGGCGGAACCGGTCTTAGTGAGTCCATCTTACTCGTTACTGCGCCAAGCATGCAGTTCTGCGTTGGTGCAGGAATGGGCATGAATCAACAGGTGCAGAGAGCACTGTTCGAGTGCCCTGTAAATACAACAAAGCGCTCCCAAGATTCAAAATCCAAGGAGCGCTTCGCTAGTGGTGAGAAAGCTTAGACGTTGAAACGGAACTCGACGACGTCGCCGTCCTTCATGATGTATTCCTTGCCTTCGATGCGAACCTTGCCCGCAGACTTGGCATTAGCTACGGAGCCAGCGGCAACCAAATCGTCAAAGCCAACGACCTCGGCCTTGATGAAGCCACGCTGGAAGTCGGTGTGGATGACACCGGCAGCTTCCGGAGCGGTAGCGCCGCGACGGATGGTCCACGCACGGGTTTCCTTTGGACCGGCGGTCAGGTAAGACTGCAGACCCAGGGTGTCGTAACCAACGCGAGCCAGCTTATCCAGACCGGACTCTTGGATGCCGGCATCTTCCATCATCTCGGCAGCTTCGTCTTCTTCCAGCTCGGCCAGTTCAGACTCGAACTGTGCATCGAGGAAGATCGCTTCAGCAGGAGCAACCACCTCGGAAAGCTTGGCCTGCATCTCAGCATCCGCCAGGCCAGCTTCATCGGTGTTGAACACGTAGATGAATGGTTTGGTGGTCATCAGCTGCATTGGAGCAAGCTCTTCAAGGTCAATGCCCTTGGTCTTGCCCGCTGCGAACAGGGTGATGCCTTCTTCAAGCACCTTCTGCGCGTTGAGCACAGCGTCCATGAAGGACTTCTCGATCTTCTTGCTGCGCAGTTCCTTTTCAAGGCGTGGCAGCTGGTTCTCGATGGTCTGTAGATCTGCAAGGATCAGCTCGGTAGCGATGGTCTCGATATCCGAGGCCGGATCCACCTTGCCGTTGACGTGGATGACGTCATCGTTAACAAACGCACGGGTTACCTGGCAGATTGCATCGGCTTCACGGATGGTGGCCAGGAACTTGTTGCCCAGACCTTCACCTTCCGAGGCGCCCTTAACGATGCCGGCGATGTCCACGAAGGACACGGTTGCTGGCAAGATGCGCTCGGATCCGAAGATTCCGGCGAGCACCTTTAGACGCGAGTCAGGCAACGGCACGATACCCACGTTGGGTTCAATGGTTGCGAAGGGGTAGTTGGCTGCCAGCACCTGGGCGTTGGTCAGCGCGTTGAACATGGTGGACTTGCCGACGTTGGGCAGTCCGACGATTCCGATAGTAAGAGCCACGGGAGAAAATTCTACCTTTTGCTAGTGATG
>Ga0308166_1000545_pt1 | contig 50094 bp, 41 predicted proteins | sample PhyCR2_2_FD_202137 | JGI IMG/M metagenome (GOLD analysis project Ga0308166, IMG submission 202137) | Phyllosphere microbial communities from UC Gill Tract Community Farm, Albany, California, United States - DLSLCC.R2 | ecosystem: Host-associated > Plants > Phyllosphere > Unclassified | place...
CATCCCGGCCGGGATCGGCATCCTCGCGATCGCCGACGTGCTGGTGCCGGCGGCGCTGGGCTGGCAGTGGCTGGCGGCGATCCCGCTGATCCAGATCCTGGCGGTGCACAGCGTGATCAAGGCGGTGCAGACCAACATCACCTACGTCTACCTGGCCCTGGGCCGGCCGCGCCTGATCACCATCGTGTGGGCGGCGCAGGCGGTAGTGATGGTGGCGCTCCTGATCCCGGCGGTGAAGCATTTCGGCGTGATCGGCGCCTCCTGGGCCTACCTCGCAACCGGCATCGCCATGATCCCGGTGAACCAGGGGATGGTGGCGCGCTGCCTGGACCTGGGCTGGACCAGCTTCTGCCGCCAGCTGGTCCGCCCCTTCCTGGCCGCGCTGGTGATGGGCGGCGCCGTGCTGGCAGTGAAGAGCCAGCTACGCTTGCGCCACGGCGTCACGCTCGACTACCTCATCGCGCTGGCGGTGTGCGTGGCGGTCGGCGCGCTGACCTATGCCCTCTCGCTGTACGTGCTGTGGCGCCTGGCGAAGTCGCCGCACGGGCTGGAACGCTACGGTTTCGGGCGCGTGGAGACGGCGCTGGGCAAGGTGGGGATACGGGTCAAGCTGGTGGGGTAAGGATCACGATTCGCCCCCGGCGAATAACCCCAAAAAAAACGCGCCCTCGGGCGCGTTTCTTTTTTGCGGCGACGTGGTTTCAGCGTCCCGTCAACTTGCGCAGCAGTTCCAGCACCCCGCTCATCTCGGCCTCGAACTCGATCATCGAGACGTCGCCGCCGTCCAGGAAGCGCGGCAGCAGGTAGCGCGTGTCGCCGTCCTTCAGCCGCACCAGGCCGGGCAGGCAGGTGGTGGCGGTCGAGACGCCGGCCGCGCGCATCACCTCGGGCGCCTGGGCATCGAAGGCGCCGCTCGGGTAGCAGTAATGGGTCGGGCGCGGCAGGCCGGCGGCCACGATCTTCTCGCGGCACAATTCGATGTTCGCGCGGTTGCGCTCCGGCTGGCCCGGCACGTACTCGTGCAGGTGGCCGTGCAGTTCGATGGCGCAACCGTTGGCGGATGCGGCCTGCAATTCCTCGCGCGTCATGTAGCTGAAGCGGCGCGACGCCAGGTCGAGGTCGGCGGCCGCCACGCCGAGCGCCGCGGCGAAGCGTTCCAGGCAGGGCGCCACGTCCTGCGGGGCCTGCGCCAGCAGCCAGGCCTCGGCGGCGGCGCACAGCCGGTGGCGTTCGTCGCGCTGGCCGAGCGCCCACTGCCCGTCCATGGCGGCGCCGAAGCCGGCCAGCGTGGCCGTCACCGGCCCGGCCTTCCACAGGATGTAGCGCACGCTGACCGGAATGATGGGCGCGCCGGCTTCATAGGCTTCGGTATGCAGGTACAGCGCCGGGCGATAGCCATACTCGGCCATCGACGGCAGCAAATCGTGCCAGGACGAATACCAGCCGTCGTCGAGGGTGATCGCGACCGGGATGCCTTGCGCGCTCGCAAAGCCGGGCGTGGCCACCTCGTCGAGCGTGGCCGGCACGAAGCCGGTGCGGCGCAGCCATTCCAGGCGTTCGCGCAGCTGCTCGCGGGTGCAGAACAGTTTCGGGTTGTAGCGGCGTTCGTCGCCCAGGTTGCCGCCGTGGTAGCACAGGATGCGCGGCTGGCGGCGCGTGGCGGCGCGCACCAGGGCAAAGACCCCGGCGAATTTGGCGGCACGCAGTACGGCTTGTTTGATGCTCATGTCAGTCGTTCTTGTCCTTGTGGCGGCGCGCCCATTCGGTCTGCGCGCGGCGTGGCCACACCAGCGCCCAGGCTGCCGGACGATATTGTCCGGCCGCGTGCAGGGCGCGTCGTTTTTCCGAGGTGGCGGTGGCGTTCTTGACGGCCTGCTCGTCGTGCGCGACGAACAGCGCGCGCGCCCCGCCCGCCTCGGGCACGGTGCGCAGGTAGGCCAGGTGCGGGCTGATGATCTCGACCACCGGGTCGTAGAACCAGCTGCCGGCGATCATGCCCAGCGCTTGCGGATGCAGTTCATACAAATCGACGCAGCAGCGGTAGCACTCGTTGCGGCCTTCCTCGTCGAACTCGTCCTGGTAGAGGCGGTTCACATGGATCTCGAAGTACGGCTTGAAACCGCCGGCGCGCGCGAACAGCCAGGCGCGGCCGGGCAGCTGCATCAGGCCGCCCTTCCACAGCATCGACCGCCCCACGCCCGAGCGCGGGTCGATCACGCTGGAGGCGCCCGCGTACAGGCGCAGCGTGGCCAGGCCGAATTCCTTCAGGAAGACGTCGCTGTACAGGCGGCAGAACGGCAGGAAGGCTTCGTCGTGGTTGGCGATGCGCGCGAACTGGCGCAGCTGGTGGGTGCGCACGCGTGGCGGCAGGCGCCCCATCAATTCACTCTTCATCGCATCGCGCACCCCCATCAACACGGCGGCCAGCAGGAAGCAGGCACCTGCCTGTTCGCCGCGCTCGGCCACCACGGCGTCGTGCATGGCGCGCGCCGCGGGCGGAATCGCCTTGAAGCCGGCGTAGGGATCGGGGTCGGCAAACTCCGCCAGAAAGGCGCGCACGCGCGCGGCCGCATCGGGCAGGTGGACCGCGCACAGCGCGAGGGCACGCTGCAACTGGTCGGAAAGGCGGGATTCGAAGCTGAAGGTCTGGTGCGCTAGCATGGTCTTGTTCCTGGGTGGCCGCAGCCGGTTCGTCCAGTGCAAGACGCCATGAGCCGCCGCAGGTGGAGTATCTCCCTCCGTTTATTTTCCTGCAACAATTACTTTATCGCAAATTCAATCTTATTGTCCGCACAATTGACGCTTTTACGTACGTAGGCGCTCAGACCAGCACTTCCGGTACTTCGGGGTGGCTGAGAAAACCCTGCGGGCTGGCCGAGCGGCCATAGGCGCCCGACTGGAACACCACCACCAGGTCGCCGACTTCCGCCTGCGGCAGCTCCATGCGCTCGCCCAGCAGATCGAGCGGCGTGCACAGCGGGCCGACCACCGACGCGGTTTCCAGCGGTGCTCCCGCGCGCATGCGGTTGCCGATCGCGACCGGATAGTTCTTGCGGATCACCTGGCCGAAGTTGCCCGAGGCCGCCAGGTGGTGGTGCAGGCCGCCGTCGGTGACCAGGAAGACCTGGCCGCGCGAGACCTTGCGGTCGACCACGCGCGCCACGTACACGCCGGCTTCGCCGACCAGGTAGCGCCCCAGTTCGATCGACAGCTGGGCATCGGGCAGCGCTGCTTTTGCACGCGGCAGGGCGGCATCGAGCGCGGCCCCGATCGGCGCCAGGTCGAGCGCCGCTTCGCCCGGAAAATACGGAATGCCGAAGCCGCCGCCGATGTTCAGGATGCGCACCGGATCGCGCGCCTCCTGCGCCAGGCGCTCGGCCAGCAGCAGGGTCTGGGCCTGGGCCTCGATGATGGCCTCGGCCTTCAGGCTTTGCGAGCCGCTGAAGATATGGAAGCCCAGCACCGCCAGGCCGAGTTCGGACGCCAGCGCCAGCATGCGCGGCGCTTCCTCGACGTCGATGCCGAACTGCTTGGCGCCGCCGCCCATGCGCATGCCCGAGCCCTTCAGTTCGAAGTCCGGATTGATGCGCAGGACCAGCAGCGGCGCGATCCCGAGCGCGTTGCCGATGCGCGCCAGGGCGCGGAGCTCGCGCTCGGATTCGGCGTGCACCACGGCGCCGGCGGCCACCGCGCGGGTGAGCTCCGCATCCGATTTACCCGGGCCGGCAAAACTGATGCGGGCGGCTTCCATGCCGGTGTCCAGCGCCACCTTCAGTTCGCCGGCGGACGCCACGTCGATGCCGTCGACCAGGCCCGCCATGTGCTGGACCAGGGCCGGCATCGGGTTCGCCTTCATCGAGAAGTGCAGCTCGACGGCTGGCGGCAAATGGGCGCGCACGTGGGCCACGCGCTCGCCGAGCAGACGGCGATCGTAGGCATAGAAGGGCGTGCTGCCGACGCGCTGGGCCAGGCGGGTGAGCGGGATGCCGCCGACCTGCAGGCAGTCGTCGACCACGGGGAACAGGGTCTGGGCGGCGTGGACGGGCTTGGCATTCATGGGGTGTCGAACATCGTCAAATAGTGGAGGCGCAGGGTCTTGCGGTCGATCTTGCCGTTCGGGTTACGCGGAAAGGCGTCGGGCACGAGGGCGACATGCGCCGGCACCATCCAGGCCGGCAGGCGGCGCTGGCATTCCTTCAGCAGGGTCTTGTCTTCCAGTCCGGCGTCCTTCGGCAAGGCCAGCAGCACGATGGCCTGGCCCAGCTGGGGATGCGGCACGCCAAAGGCGACCGTTTCGGTCACCAGGCCGGTCGCGTACACCGCTTCCTCGACCTCGTTCGGGCTGACGCGGTAGCCCGAGACCTTGATCATGTCGTCGCTGCGGCCGATGAAGTACAAATAGCCCTCCTCGTCCATGCGCACGGTGTCGCCCGACCAGACGGCCATCTCGACCAGCGGCAGGGCCGGGTCCTGGCCCGGCGCCGGCTTGAAGCGCTCGGCGGTCTTGGCCGGGTCGTTCCAGTAGCCGAGCGAGACCAGGGCGCCGCGGTGCACCAGTTCGCCCGGCTCGTGCGGGTCGCAGGGCGTGCCGTCCGGACGCACCACCATCACCTGCGCGTTCGGGATCGCGCGGCCCATCGAATCCGGGCGGCGATCGAGTTCCGCCGGCGGCAGATAGGTCGAGCGGAAGGCTTCGGTCAGGCCGTACATCAGGAACAGGTCGGCGCGCGGCAGCGCGGCGCGCAGGGTAGCGACCGTGGCCGTCGGCATGGCGCCGCCGGAATTGGTGAGATAGCGCAGCGTGCAATCCCGTGGCCAGGGCAAGGCGCACAGCTGGAACCACAGCGGCGGCACGGCGGCCAGGCCGGTGATGCGTTCCTCGACCACGGCCTTCAGCACATCCCTGGCGAACAGGTGGTTCAGCAGCACGGCGCTGGCGCCGGCGAGGAAGGCGCAGGTCAGCTGGCTCAGGCCGTAATCGAAGCTGAGCGGCAGCACCGAGAGGATGCGGTCCTGCGGCACGATGTGCAAATAGCTGGCGACGCTGTTGGCGCCGGCGACCATGTTGCGGTGCGAGAGCACCACGCCCTTCGGCTTGCCGGTGCTGCCCGAGGTGTAGAGGATGGCCGCCATGTCGGCGTCGATGGCGCGGCGCGCGGCCAGCACGCCCGGCGCCGGCGCCTGCTGCGCGGCGTCCCAGGCATGGACCTCGAACGTGGCATGCGCGGCATGGGGCGCATTCGCACCGGTGACGAACACGGTGCGCACATCCGGGCAACCGGCCAGCGCCTCGCCCAGCTGCGCCAGGCGCTCGGGAGATGTCAACAGCACGCGCACATTGCAGTCGGCCAGGATGTGGGCGACCTGCTCGGCCTTCAGCTGCGGATTGACCGGCACGAACACGGCGCCGGCCAGCGCGGCCCCGAACATGGCGGCCACGTTCTCGATGCGCTTTTCGAGGAACACGGCAACGCGCTCGCGCGGCTGCACGCCGGCCCCGACCAGGGCGCCGGCGGCCGATTCGACGGCGCCGGCCAGGGCCGCGTAATCCAGCCGCGCCGCCCCATGGACGAGCGCCTCGGCGCCGGGCGTGCGGCGCGCGGAATCGAAGATGAAGTCGTGGATCAGGTCAGCCATGGCAAGGGATTCGTGGATCGCACCGGCACCCGGCGCGCAGCCCGCAATCTTAACAGCTTGCAGCTTTTGACCGCAGCACGGTTTTTGGTTTCCAACACGTTTCGTGGCAAATTATTCAACACAAGGTTTATACTGGCCCCATGCTTGCGTCCTCGTCTTCCACCCGTCCGCTGATTCCCCTGGCACCGGTCTTGTCCGCAGCGTCGTTCCGGCGCGCGGCGAACACGCCTGCGCGTACCGTGCTGGACGCGGGCGCCTACCGCCTGGTGACGAGCGGACGCGTGGCCATCGCCCTGGCCCTGCGCGAACTGGGCGTGCAAGCCGGCGACACGGTGCTGGTGCCGGCCTACCACAGCCCCTCGATGATCCCGCCGGTGCTCTGGCGCCAAGCCACGCCCGTGTTCTACCGGGTCGGCCCGGATGCGCGCGTCGACCTGGCCGACCTGGCGTCGAAAATCGATGCCGGCACGCGCGCCGTGATGGTCACCCATTACTTCGGCTTCCCCCAGGACATGGCGCCGATCCGCGCCCTGTGCGACGCGCGCGGCATCGCCCTGGTCGAGGATTGCGCCCACGCCTTCATCGGCGAGCATGCCGGCCAGCCGCTGGGCAGCTGGGGCGATTATGCGATTGCCAGCAGCATGAAGTTCTTCCCGATCTACGAAGGCGGCGCCCTGGTCTCGAAGACCCGAGGCCTGGACGGCGTGCAGGTACGTTCGGCCGGCGCCGGCTTCGAGGCGAAAGCGCTGCTCAATTCACTGGAACGCGGCTTTGCCTACGGCCGCCTGCCCGCCGTGCAGGCCGCGCTGTGGCTGCCGCTGCGCGCGAAAAGCGCCCTCTGGGGAATGCTCAAGCGCGGGCGCAAGACCCCGGCCAGGGCGCTGGCGCCGGACTCCTCGGACAGCAGCTTCGATTTCGACCCGCGCTGGCTCGACAAGCGCTCCTCGCTGTTCGCACGCGGCATGCTGCGCCTGGCGTCGCCGGCGCGCATCCAGGCGCTGCGCCGCAGCCACTACGCGCGGCTGGACGCGGCATTGCGCGACTTGCCCGGCATCCGCCCCCTGCACGCGCAGCTGCCGGACGGCGCCTGCCCCTGGGTTTTCCCGCTGCTGGTCGACGAGCCGGAAGCCCTGTTCGCGCGCCTGAAGGCGCTCGGGGTGCCGCTGACGCGCTTCGGCCATCCGCTGTGGGCGGGCATGGCCCCGGATATCTGCCCGAACGCGGCCATGCTGTCGCGCCGGGTGCTGTCCCTGCCCTGCCACCAGGAGCTGCGCGATTCGGAAGTCGACTGGCTGGTCGAGGCCGTGCGCAAGGCGGTGCTGGCATGAGCTGGACCGTCTTCCCCGCACGCGACTTTGCCCGCCACGCCGCCGACTGGGAAGGCCTGCACGCGAGCGGCCCCGCCACCAGCCTGCTGGCGGTCGATTTCGTGGCGCCGCTGGTCGCGCAATTCGGCCGCGAACATGACCTGCTGGCCGTCTGGCGCAAGGGGGCCACGGTCGGCGCGATGGCGATCGTGCGCCCTACCCGGCGCGGCGCCTGGGCCACCTTCCAGCCGGCGCAGGCGCCAGTCGGCCTGTGGCTGCAGCAACCGGGCCTGGACACGGAAAAGCTGGCGCGTAGCCTGCTCGGCGCCCTGCCCGGCTTTCCGCTGATCTTCGCGCTGACCCAGATGGACCCGATGCTGATGCCGCGCCCGGCCGAGGGCCCCTGCACCCGCACCCTCGACTACATCGACACGGCGCGCGTGACCCTGGACGTCGGTTTCGAGGATTACTGGGCCGCACGCGGCAAGAATTTGCGCGGCAACCTGAAGAAGCAGCGCGCGCGCCTGGAACGCGAAGGCATCGTCACGCGCCTGCAGGTCGAGCGCGATCCGCAGGCGATGGCGCAGGCCGTGGCCGATTACGGCCGCCTGGAAAGCTCGGGCTGGAAGGCCGGCAAGGGCACGGCGGTCCACGCCGACAACGCCCAGGGCCGCTACTACCGCGCCATGCTCGAAGCGCTGGCGCAACGCAACGCCGCCAGTGTTTACCGGTATTATTTCAACGAGCAGCTGGTGGCGATGGACCTGTGCGTGGAAGACGCCGGCTGCATCGTGGTCCTGAAGACCAGCTACGACGAGAGCGTACCTGGCAACTGGTCGCCGACGCTGCTGATGCGCGAGGAAGCCTGCCGCGCCCTGTTCGACGCGGGCCGCTTCGCCCGCCTCGAGTTCTACGGCCGCGTGATGGAATGGCACCTGCGCTGGACGGACGAGGTACGCACTATGTACCATGTTAATTATTACCGCTGGCCCGGACTGCGCCGCCTGCACACGCTGCTGGAAAACCGCAACCGGCCCGCTCCCACACCGACGACGAGCTTATGAAGTACCTTGAAGAAGTCAAAACCCTCCTGATCGACGTGCTCAATCTCGGCCCGGCCGGCGCACATCTGACCGCCGATTCGCCGCTGCTGGGCAGCCTGCCCGAGCTCGACTCGATGGCCGTGGTGACCCTGATCGGCGCCCTGGACGAGCATTTCGGCATCGCCATCGACGACGACGACATCAGCGCCAGCACCTTTGCCACGCTCGGCAGCCTGGCCGCGTTCGTCGAAGAACGCGCGGCCTAAGTGCACATGCCCGTGAGCGCGCCCGGCCACGCGCCCGCCGACGCCTTTTTCCTCGACACCGCGGACGGCCCGCGCTTTTGCCTCTACCACGCGCCCGTGGGCGCATGCCGCGGCGCGCTAATCTACCTTCATCCGTTTGCCGAGGAGATGAACCGTTCGCGGCGCATGGCCGCGCTGCAGGCACGCGCCCTCGCCGCGCAAGGATTCGGCGTGCTGCTGCTGGACCTGCACGGCTGCGGCGACAGCGGCGGCGAGTTCGGCGACGCCTCCTGGGATGGCTGGCTGCGCGACGTCGCGGCGGCGCGCGCCTGGCTGGAGCAGAAAACCGGTTGCACGGCCGGCCTGTGGGGCCTGCGCCTGGGCGCCCTGCTCGCGGTCTGCCACGCCCAGCGCGCGCCGGCCCCGCCGGCACGGCTGCTGCTGTGGCAACCGGTAACCATCGGCTCGGGCTACCTGAACCAATTCCTGCGCCTGAAACTGGCGGGCGAACTGCTGGCCGGCGGCAGCGACAGCGGCGGCACCGACGCCCTGCGCGAAGCCCTGAAGGCCGGCGAGTCGCTGGAAATCGCCGGCTACACGCTGAATCCCGCGCTGGCCGACGGCATCGACGCGGCCGACGCGCGCGCCCTGGCGCCGCGCTGCGCCATCGACTGGTGCGAAGTCGTGGCGGCGCCGGAACGCCCGTTGCCCCCGGCGGCCGCGCGCGTGGTCGACACCTGGCGCCTGCAGGGCAGCCGGGTCAATGTGCACCTGGCCGCCGGCCCGCAGTTCTGGGCCGCGCCCGAAACCGTCGATTGCCCGAACCTGATCGCGGCCAGCAGCGCCGCCCTGACCCACCATGCCGATGCCTGAAGAACGCGCCCTATCCTTTGCCTGCCGCGACGCCTGGCTGTACGGGATCGTCAGCCTGCCCGCAGCGGCAACGCCGCCGCCTCCGCGCGGCGTGCTGATCGTGGTCGGCGGCCCGCAATACCGCGCCGGCAGCCACCGCCAGTTCATCCTGCTGGCGCGCGACCTGGCGGCGGCGGGCGTGCCGGCGATGCGCTTCGACTACCGCGGCATGGGCGACAGCGAGGGCGAGCTGCGTACCTTCGACAGCGTCGACGACGACCTGCGCGCGGCGATCGACCGCTTCTTCCTCGAAGTGCCGGCCATGCGCGAAGTGGTGCTCTGGGGCCTGTGCGACGGCGCCTCGGCCGCCGCCATGTACGCGCCCCTGGATGCGCGGGTGGCCGGGCTGGTGCTGCTCAACCCCTGGGTGCGCACCGAGGAAGGCGCGGCGCGCGCCACCATCAAGCACTACTACCGCGCGCGCCTGTTCGATGCGCGCCTGTGGAAGAAGGTCGCCAGCGGCCAGTTCGACCTCAAGGCGTCGGTGCGCGGCCTGTGGCAAGACCTGGGCAAGGCGTTCAAATCGCGTCCGGAAGCCGGCGCCGGCGTGGCCGCGCCGCAGGACGCGCCGCTGCCGGAGCGCATGCAGGCTGCGTTGAGCCGTTTCGGCGGCCGCGTGCTGGTGGTGCTGAGCGGCGCCGACCTCACCGCCCAGGAATTCGCCGACCTGTCCGCGCGCCCGGTCTGGCAAAAACTGCTCGCCGCGCCGCGCTTCACGCGCCAGAAGATCGACAAGGCCGACCACACCTTCTCGCGCCGTCCCTGGCAAGACCAGGTGTCGAACTGGACCCGCGACTGGCTGCGCTCCTGGTAATGCCCGGTGCGGCATCCCGCCCTGCGGGAGAATGCGAGGCGCAATATACGGAAGTATACAACGCTGTTACACTGGCACCCATTACTCATCCGAAGGATGTACCGTGCCGTCCAAGCTGATCCGTCGTTTCCTTGCTGCCTTCCTGCTGTTTTCCGCCGCTTCCATCTCGCATGCCGCCGAGATCACCGTCTCGGCCGCGGCCAGCCTGACCGACGCCTTCAAGGACATCGCGCGCAGCTACGAGGCGGCCCATCCGGGCAGCAAGGTGCTGCTGAACTTCGGCGCATCCGGCGCGCTGCTGCAGCAGATGGCCAAGGGTGCGCCGGTCGACGTGTTGGCCTCGGCCGACCAGGAAACCATGGACGCGGCCGTTACGCGGAAACTGGTGGCGCCACGCGAGCGCATGAACTTCGTGCGCAATACCCTGGTGCTGGTGGTGCCGGCCGACAGCAGCTTCAACATCAAACGCTTGGGCGACCTGCGCCTGGAAAAAATCACGCGCCTGGCGGTCGGCAACCCGGCCAGCGTGCCGGCCGGCCGCTATACGCGCGCAGCGCTGGAGGCGGCAAAGCTGTGGGCGCCGCTGGGCCCGAAGATGATCATGACCCAGAACGTGCGCCAGGCGCTCGACTACGTGGCGCGCGGCGAGACCGATGCCGGCTTCGTCTACGGTTCCGACGCCGTCGCCTTCAAGGGTAAAGTAAAAGTCGCGCTGGAAGTACCGCTGGCCACGCCGGTCAGCTACCCGATCGCCGCCACCGCCGGCGCGAAGGACCTTGCCGAGGCACGCCGCTTCATCGCCTGGGTGCAAGCCCCGGCGGCCCAGGCCGTGCTGGCGCGGTATGGCTTCATGAAGCCTTGATTGCGCTGGACCGATCCCGATGCACCCGACCTGGACCGCCCTCGCCCTGTCGCTGAAGGTCGCCTGCTGGGCGACCGCGATCGCGCTCGTGCTGGGCGTGGCGGTCGGCTTCCTGCTGGCGCGGCGCCGCTTTCCGGGCCGCGAGCTGCTGGACACGATCCTGACCCTGCCGATGGTGATGCCGCCCACCGTACTCGGCTACTACCTGCTGGTGCTGCTGGGCCGCCAGGGCTGGATCGGGCAAGGTTTGCAGGACTGGTTCGGCATCAACCTGATCTTCACCTGGCAGGGGGCGGTGATCGCCGCCGCCATCGTCGCCTTTCCGCTGGTGTTCAAGCCGGCGCGCGCCGCCTTCGAGACCGTCGACGGCCGCCTGGAAGACGCGGCGCGCGTGCTCGGCATGTCGGAGGCGGCGCTGTTCCTGCGCGTGACCCTGCCGCTGGCCTGGCGCGGCATCCTGGCCGGCGCCCTGCTCGCGTTTGCGCGCGCCATGGGCGAATTCGGCGCCACGCTGATGGTGGCCGGCAGCATTCCCGGGCGTACCCAGACGCTGTCGATCGCCGTCTACGAGGCGGTGCAGGCGGGACAGGACGACATCGCCAACACCCTGGTCCTGATCACCTCGGCGGTCTGCATCGCCGTGCTGCTGACCGCCGGCCGGCTGGCGCCGGGCCGCGTGACGCATCGCTGAAGTAAGATAGCCGCATGCAGTTCGACCTCGACATCCAGAAAACCCTGCGTTCCGGCAAACGCACGTTTCACCTGAACCTGCGCCTGCAGTCGGACAGCGGGCGCCTGGTCATCCTCGGTCCCTCGGGCGCGGGCAAGAGCCAGGCGCTGCGCGCCATCGCCGGCCTGCTGCGTCCGGACAGCGGCCGCATCATGGTGGGCGGCGCCGTCCTGTTCGATTCCGCCCGGCGCATCAACCTCAAGCCGCAGGCGCGCCGCATGGGCTACCTGTTCCAGGACTACGCCCTGTTTCCGCACCTGAGCGTGCGCCAGAACATCGCCTTTGGCGAAACGCCGGGCTGGCGCAATCCGGGCAGGCAGGCCGGCAGCGAGGCCGTGGAACGCTGGCTGGCCGCCTTCCATCTGGAGCACCTGGCGCACCAGTTGCCGGGCGAGCTCTCGGGCGGCCAGCGCCAGCGCGTGGCCCTGGCGCGCGCCCTGGTGGCGCAACCGGCGGCCCTGCTGCTGGACGAACCCTTCGCCGCCCTCGACCCCGACCTGCGCACCGTCCTGCGCGGCGAACTGGACCGCCTGCAGCGCGAGCTGGCGCTGCCGATGATCCTGATCAGCCACGACGTCGCCGATGCCCAGGTGTTCGGCGACCATGTGGTGCGCATGCGGGATGGGGCGATCCAGCCCGGCGCCCCCGCCATCGATGGCGCCGATATCGACCCCATACTTGCCGAAAAGAAAATTCATGGCTAGCATCGCGCATCCCTTGCGCCGCTGCCCGCGCAAGCACACCGGAGCCACCATGCCCTTCATCTCTTTCCCGCCCTGCCGAAAGGCCGCCGCATGAGCGCGCCAGGCGACAAGCCTCTGGAACTGCAGGGCGCGCTCTGGCTGACCGCCGGCGGCGAGCCGTTTGGCGGCGCGAACCGCCTGACCCTGCTGGCCAAGATCGCCGAGTGCGGTTCCATCACCGCGGCCGCCAAGGCCGCCGGGATGAGCTACAAGGCGGCCTGGGATGCGATCGACACCATGAACAACCTGGCCGGCGAGCCGCTGGTGGCACGGGCGGCCGGCGGCAAGGGCGGCGGCGGCACCCGCCTGACCGCGCGCGGCGCCCAGCTGGTGGATAACTTCGCGCGCGTGGAACAGGAACACCGGCGCTTTGTCGAGCAACTTGGACGGCAGAGCGCAGGCCTGGCCGACGAATACCTGCTCATCAGGAGAATCAGCATGCGCACCAGCTCCCGTAACCAGTTTCTGGGTAAAGTTGCCTCGGTCAAGTCCGGCGCCGTGAACGACGAGATCGCACTCGACGTCGCCGGCGGCCACCGCATCGTGGCCGTCATCACCCATGACAGCACCCGGGAACTCGGCCTCCAGCCCGGCGCCGAAGCCTTTGCGCTGATCAAGGCCTCGTCGATCATCCTGGTGGCGGCCAACGAAACGGCGCGCTTCTCGGCGCGCAACCAGTTGCGCGGCACGGTGTCGCGGGTCCAGCCGGGTGCGGTGAACACCGAAGTCGTGATCGAGCTGGACGGCGGCGTGGCGGTGGCGGCGATCGTGACCAACGACAGCAGCGAGGCGCTCGCGCTGGCGGTGGGCAAGCCGGTCACGGCCATCTTCAAGGCGTCGAGCGTGATCCTGGCGGTGCCGGACTGAGGCACTGCGCGAAGTCCTCGAAGGCGCCATAGGCGGCCTGGGCGCCGCGCGTCCTTCCGCACAGGTCGCTTTCCGCCTGCGCTGCCGCACGTCGCGGCACCTCACCACGCCAGCGCAAATCCAGGCTGGCCACATCCCCGAACAGCGCCCGCTGCGGATGCCGCCCCAGGTACAACTGCCAGATCGGCGTGACCAGGTTCTCGCCCAGGCGCACGACCCCGCCGGCATCGCCGCGGATCGGTCCGTCGACTAGGTTGCCGTCCAGCGTTGCGCTGCTGGTGGCGAAGCGCACCTGGATCCCGGCCGTATCGAGCAGGGTGTTGTCGACGATGCGCGCCCCCGCGGCGCTGTTCAGGTACATGCCGACGTCCGAGCAGCCGGCGACCAGGTTGGCGCGCATAATGCCTTCGTCGTGCTCGGTGATGCATTGGCGGTCGCGGCAATAGCGCTTGCCGGTGCCGCCGCCGCCGAACGACAGGCCGATGCGCTGTCCCGGCTCGCCCAGCAGCTTTTCCTCGCACAGCACCACGTTGCGCTCGAACACCGTGCGCGCGGCGCCGCCCTTGGCAAAGGCGCCGTAGCTGATGCGGTCGCCGCTGCCCTTGACGAAGTCGCGGATCACGTTCGCGCGCACGGTCCAGTCGCTGGCGCCGACCAGGTCGATCGGCGTCACCGGCCGCGCGGTACGCCGCGCCGTCGTGTTGAACAGGGTGTTCGCCTCGATCAGGCCGGCGTCGGGAAACGCGCCCTTCTGGCCGTTGATCTTGAAGTGGGCGTTGAAATTACTTAGCGTGTTGTTGCGGGCGACGAAGTGGTGGGCATTGCCGACCACGTGGAAGGCGTGCTGGCAGTTGTCGTCGTAGCGGCAGGCGCCGTGCAGGCTCAGGTTCTCGAAGCGCCAGTACGGCGCCGACACCGCGAAGCCTTCGGCCGTATCGACACGGATCTCCACCGTGCCCGGGCGCACGGCGCGCACCACGATCGGCGCGGTTTCCAGGCCTGGACGGGCGGCGAACAGCGTGCCCTTCACGGTGTAGGTGCCGGGCTGGAAGGTGATGACGTCACCCGGCGCGGCGTTCCTGAAGGCCAGCCGCGCCTCGTCGACCGACGCCACCGGACGCTCGTTGCCCTCCGAGGATGCCGCCTGCGGCCGGGCGCCGACGACGAGCGGCGGCATGGCCTGCCGCAAATAGGCGCCGCGGTCCAGGCGCCGCAAGGCCGACGCCGTCACGCGGCCGGCGCCTTCGACCAGCCCGTTGTGCCCATCCGTGCGGTGCAGCAGATAGGGCGCCAGCGCACGCGGCGTCACGCCCTGCGCCTGCAGCCAGGCCAGCGCGCCGCCCAGCGCAATCACGCACAGCAGCGCGATGACAAGCAGCGCGCCGGCGAACCGCTTCACGGTCCGGTCTTGATGTTGTGGCGGCTCATCAGGTCGTACATGGTCGGGCGGCTGATGCCGAGGATCTCGGAAGCCTTGACGATGTTGCCGTCCACCCGCGCCAGCGCCTTGACGATGGCCTTGTACTCGGCCTCGTCGCGCACCTGGCGCAGGTTGATCGGCTCTTCCTCCAGCCCCTCGCCCGGCAGGCCCAGGTCGTCGGCGACAATGGTGTTCCCGTCGGCCATGATGACGGCGCGCTTGATGTAGTTTTCCATCTCGCGCACGTTGCCGGGCCAGTTGTAGGCTTCGATGGCGGCGATCGCGTCCGGCGCGAAGTGCAGCGACGAACGCGACTCCTGGGCGCAGAACTTGTTCTTGAAGTGGTGGGCCAGCAGGGCGGCGTCGCCTTCGCGCTCGCGCAGCGGCGGGATGGTCACCACGATCTCCGACAGGCGGTAATACAAGTCTTCGCGGAAGCGGCCGGTGGCGCACAGTTCCTTCAGCTTCTGGTGGGTTGCGCAGACGATGCGCACGTCGACCGGAATCTCTTCGTGGCCGCCGATGCGCTCGATCACGCGCTCCTGCAGGAAGCGCAGCAGCTTGGCCTGCAGCGGCATCGGCAAATCGCCCACTTCGTCGAGGAAGAAGGTGCCGCCGTGGGCCAGTTCCACCTTGCCCTTGGTCTGCTTGGCCGCGCCGGTAAAGGCGCCCTTCTCGTAGCCGAACAGTTCGGACTCGAGCAGGTTTTCGGGAATGGCCGCGCAGTTGATCGCCATGAAGCGTTCCTTGGCGCGCGGGCTGAGCGCGTGCACGGCGCGCGCCAGCACCTCTTTACCGGTGCCGGATTCGCCGAGCAGCATCACGGAGGCCGAGGTCGGCGCCACCTTCTCGATGCTGCGGCAGATCTTCAGCATGCTCGGCGCGCGCGAGATCACGCCCGACATCGGCGAATCGGCTTGCTGCTGTTGCATGCGGCGGTTTTCCTGCTGCAGGTTGTGCAGGAAGAAGGCACGCTGGATCACCAGGTTCAAGACCTCCGGATCGCAGGGCTTCTGGTGGAAGTCGTAGGCGCCCAGGCCGATGGCTTTCACGGCGTTCGCATGGTCCTGGTTGCCGGTCAGGACGATCACGCGCGTGTCCGGCGCCAGGGCCAGGATCTGCTGCAGCGTGGCCAGGCCTTCGGTCGAACCGTCCGGGTCGGGCGGCAGGCCGAGGTCCATGGTCACCACCGCCGGCTCGTGGCGGCGGATCTGGGCCAGGGCCGCTTCGCGGTCGCCGGCCACGACGACGTCGTAGGCATCCAGGCTCCACTTCAGCTGCTTCTGCAGGCCGGGGTCGTCCTCGATGATCAGGAGTTTCGGTTTATTCTGTGTCACGGTGTTCCTTGTCTCGTACTGCTTTTATCATGCTGCCCGTTCGAGCAGTGCATCCTGCCGGTAGAGCGGCAGGATGACCTTGAAAGTGGTGCCGAGCGACGGCTGGCTGCTGACTTCCAGGCGTCCACCCAGCTCGTTGATGTATTCGCGGCTCTCGAAGACGCCGATGCCCATGCCCGCCGACTTGGTCGACTCGAAAGGCTTGAACAGGCGCTCGCGGATGAATTCCTCGCTCATGCCTTCGCCGGTGTCGGCGATCTCCACCTGCACCGCTTCGCCGGCGCGCGCCAGCGAGATGGTGACGCTGCCCTCCTTCGGCGTGGCTTCGATCGCGTTCTGGATCAGGTGGCCGAGCACGCGCTCGAGACGTTCGCGGTCGGCCAGCACGCGCAGGCCGGCGTCCACCACCCGCAGCTCGGGGCGCGGCTCGAACGCGGCCTTTTGCGCCATCGCCTGGCGCAGCACGCCTTCCACGGCCAGCGGCGCCGGCTTTTCCTGGATGTCGATGCGGCTCAGCTTCTGCAGCATCAGGCGCATCTTCTGCACCGACAGCGATACGGTTTCCAGCATGTCGGCCTGGAACTCGGGATTGTCCTTGTGCTTCTCGGCGTTGGCGTTCATCAGGGACAGCTGCGAGACCAGGTTCTTCAGGTCGTGCACGACGAAGGTCGACATGCGGTTGAAGGACTCGAACTGGCGCGCCACCATCAGCGCGTTGGCCGCTTCCTGCTGCGCCAGGTAGCTGGCGGCCTGGCTGCCGGCGATGTCGAGCAGGTCGATCACTTCCCAGTTCAGCTTGATGGGGCTGCGCGCGGTCTGCAGCACCACGAAGCCGAACAGTTTATTCCCCATCATCAGCGGCACCACCAGCCAGCCGCGCGGATACTCCTGCAACCACTGCGGCAGCTCCAGGCCATCGTATTTTTCCGGCTCGGTGATCACTTCGCCGAGGTCGATCACCCATTGCGTGCTCTCGAGGAAGCGGCACAGGGCCGAGTCGCCCGGTTCCTTGACGTCGACTTCCGGCCCCTGCCAGTTGGCGGCCGGCTCGTAGGCGCCGGATTCACGCCGCTGCCACAGCTGGCCGCCCGGGCTCTCGACCAGGGCCGCCACCGCCTGGATGGCGCGCTCGCCGAGATTCTCGCCGCCGCCCGACAGGGTGCGCGTGAAGCGCATCCATTCTTCGCGGTAGTCGTAGCCGTAGCTGTAGAAATGCTTGCTGATGAAAACCTTCAGCCAGGCGCGGAAGGTGCCCGAGAACAGGATCCCGGCCAGCAGCAGCAAGGCGCCGAACAGGAAGGTCACCTGCATCACCGTGCCCCAGCTGCCGCCAAAATAACGCAGGTAATAACCGGCCGAGCCCATCGCCAGCAGGTAGATGGCGGAGCCGAACAGCGCGGCCGAGTGGAACATGGCGCGGCGCGACACCGCCAGCGGCGAACTCCAGGACTTGGCGCGGCGCATCGACACCGCGATCAGCGGCACCGTCAGCGCATTCACCACGCCGCGCGCGGCCCAGATGTCGGGGTCGACTTCGCGGAACAGCATCGCGTGGCTGTACAGGTAAAAGTCATACGCGAACATGCCGCCGATGGCCAGGCAGACGAACTTAATGGCCCAGCGTTCCTGCGCGGTCTTGTTGCGGTAGGCCTGCTCGACCAGCAGCATGCCGCCCACGGCCTGGGCCACGCGGGCCGTCACCGGCAGCACGGAGTCGAGCAGTGCCAGGTCCCAGTAGCCGGCAAAGGCGGCGCCCAGGGCCAGCAGGTAGCAGACGGCGGCGATGAACAGCGAGGGGCGCAAGCCGAAAGGCAGGCGGCTGCCTTGTTGGTGGTAGTCGCCCAGCAGCACCACCAGGAACAGCGACCAGGCGGCATTGCGCGCCACTTCCATGGCGTCGCTGAGATCGGTCCAGAGCATGCCGTCGCCGGCGGCCACGGCCAGGGCCGCGGCCCAGAGCGCGGTGGCGACGCTGGCCAGGGTCAGCACCGGACCATAGGCGCGCCTGCGCCAGCCGGTCAGCAGCGGCACCGCGAGCGCCGCGAAGCCGATGGCGGCAAAGCCATAGCTGAAGGCGGCGATACTGGTCAGGGAAACACTATCCATGGTCTGGGAAGCCCGCGAAAAACGGATCCCGGCCGGAGCCGGGACGGGTCGAAGCGCGGACGCTTAACGTCCGCTGCGGAACAGCACGACCTTGAGCGTATCGATCAGGATCAGGAAGTCGAGGAACAGGCTGTTGTTCTTCACGTAATACAGGTCGTACTGCAGCTTTTGCAGCGCGTCCTCGGCCGAGGAACCGTAGCCGTAGCGCACCTGGGCCCAACCGGTGATGCCCGGCTTGATGCTGTGGCGGACATTGTAGTACGGGACCACCTCGATCAGCTGCTCGACGAAGTAGGGACGTTCCGGGCGCGGGCCGACGAAGGACATCTCGCCCTTGAACACGTTGAGGATCTGGGGCAGTTCGTCGATCCGGGTCTTGCGCATGAAGTTGCCGACGCGGGTGACGCGCGGGTCGTTCTGCGCCGCCCATTGCGGCTTGCCGCTCTTCTCGGCGTCGGCGCGCATGCTGCGGAATTTATGCACGAAGAAGCTCTTGCCGTCCTTGCCGACGCGCTCCTGCGAGTAGAAGATCGGGCCGCGGTCTTCCAGCCACACGGCCAGCGCGGCCAGCATCATGATCGGGAAGGTCAGCGCCAGGATCGCGGTACTGCACACCAGGTCGAAGCTGCGCTTCATGAAGGTGCGCACGAAACTCTGGTCGAAGCCGCCGCCGAACACCAGCCAGCTCGGCTGGATCGAGTCGACGCGGATCTGGCAGGTTTCGCGCTCGAAGAAGGTGGCGGCGTCGGTCACCTTCATGCCCTGCAGCTTGCAGTCGAGCAGTTCCTTGATCGGGAAGCCGCCGCGGCGGTTCTGCACCGAGACCACGATTTCCTGCACGTTGTACTGGCGCGCCAGCTTGACCAGGGAATCGCCCTCGCGCACCTTGAGCAGGCCGTTCTGCGGCACGCACAGCTCTTCGCCGGCGCTCGGGATGAAACCGGCGATATCGTAGCGGTGGTAGCGTGCGGCGCGGTCGGCCAGGTCGGCGCATTCCTTGGCCAGCGCACCGCCGCCGAGGAACAGGATGCGCGACTGCAGGAAGCGCGCTTCCGAGGTCTTGAAGAAGATCATGCGCGCCAGGTAGATGCCGACCGCCGCCAGGGCGAACACCAGCAGCAGGATGCCGCGGCCCAGCGACAGTTCCGGCGCGATGTAGAACACCAGCGTCAGGATCAGGAAGCCCATCACGAACGACGGCAGGAGCTTCATCAGGAAGGGGTGGCGCAGGCCATCCTCGAAGTCGAGCTGGTACATGCCCATCGCGCTCATGCTGAACACGATGGCCAGGGCGAATGCGACCGCCGAGGTAAAGAAATGGTCGAGCGGCGGCAGGGTCACGCCATTGCCGACCTCCATGTAGCGCAGGGCCGCACCGGCATAGGCGGCGCCGAGCAGCACCAGCACTTCCACCACCAACAGCACGGAAACGATCTTCGACACGTAGTGATTAGAGATTCTAAACACGTCAGCCCTCCAGTTCTTCTTGCTTTCTTCTTGCTTATTCGGATACCGCTTGCGACCCTTGCAGGTCGCGGACGTACCAATCCATGGCCTGTTGCAGGCCCTCTTCGATGCGGTGTGTCGGCGCATAGCCCAGCAGGGTCTGCGCCTTCGTGATGTCGGCCTGCGAGTGGCGCACGTCGCCACGGCGGAAGTCGACATATTCCGGCCGGTGCGCTTCCACGTGCGGGAAGCGCTCGGCCAGCAGGGCGCGCATCATCGCGTACAGCGCGTTCAGGCTGGTGCGCTGGTTGAGCGCGACGTTGTACACCTGGTTCGCGGCTTCATCCGGCGCCATGGCGGCCAGCAGGTTCGCCTGCACCACGTTGTCGATGTAGCAGAAGTCGCGGCTGGTCTCGCCGTCGCCGTTGATGCGCAGCGGCTGGTTGCGGATCAGCGCGGCCACCCACTGCGGGATCACGGCGGCATAGGCCCCGTTCGGATCCTGGCGCGGGCCGAACACGTTGAAATAGCGCAGGCCGATCGCCTGCATGCCGTAGGTGCGGCCGAACACGTTCGCGTACAGCTCGTTCACGTACTTGGTCACGGCATACGGCGAGAGCGGGTTGCCGATCACATCCTCCACCTTCGGCAGGCCGGGATGGTCGCCATAGGTCGAGCTCGAGGCGGCGTAGACGAAGCGGCGCACTTTGGCGTCGCGGGCGGCGACCAGCATGTTCAGGAAACCCGTGACATTCGTTTCATTGGTGGCAATCGGATCGTCGATCGAACGCGACACCGAGCCGAGCGCGGCCTGGTGCAGCACGAAGTCTACGCCTTCGCATGCCAGCGCACAGTCCGCTTTGTTGCGAATATCACCCTCGATGAAATTAAATTTCGTCCAGGCCTCGCTTGTGACAGATTCTTTCACCTGCTCCAGGTTGCGACGATGCCCGGTCGCGAAATTGTCGAGCCCGGTCACGCGCTGGCCGAGCGCCAGCAGCGCTTCGACCAGGTTCGAGCCGATGAAGCCGGCGGCGCCGGTAACCAGCCAGTGGTGGCTGTGCTGGCCCAGTTGCTGCCTTACGTCTTGAATCTTATTCACAGTTTCGGAACACTTTCTCGATTGCGCCATGCGGAAAAACGCCGGGGCCGGGGATGGCGAAGCCGCCGCCCAGGCGGCCCCGGGGCACAGGCACGTTTACAGGCGCCAGACGCAGTAGCCGGCCTCGCGCAGGGCTGCCTCGTCGAATTGCGACTTGACGTCGATGAAGCAGCCGCCGTCGTTCAGCTTGGCCTGGAAATCGGTCAGCGACAGCGCCAGCACTTCCTTGTGCGGCACGGCGGCGATCAGGGCGTCGGCCTTCGGCAGGCTGTCCCAGGACTCCAGCTTGATGCCGTATTCGTGCTCGGCTTCGTCGCTTTCGGCCAGCGGGTCGTAGACGTGGACGTCGACGCCGTAGCTCTGCAGCTCATGGACAATGTCGGCCACTTTCGAGTTGCGCAGGTCCGGGCAGTTTTCCTTGAAGGTCAGGCCGATGACGTTGACTTTCGCGCCCTTGACCTGGAAGCCCGAGGAAATCATCGACTTCACGGTTTTTTCCGCAACGAACTTGGCCATGCCGTCGTTGATGCGGCGGCCCGCCAGGATGACTTGCGGGTGGTAGCCGACCATCTCGGCCTTGTGGGTCAGGTAGTAGGGATCGACGCCGATGCAGTGGCCGCCGACCAGGCCCGGACGGAAGGGCAGGAAGTTCCACTTGGTGCCGGCAGCTTTCAGCACTTCCAGCGTATCGATGCCGATCTTGTCGAAAATGATCGCAAGTTCGTTCATCAGCGCGATATTCAGGTCGCGCTGGGTGTTTTCGATGACCTTCGCCGCTTCCGCGACCTTGATGCTCGAAGCGCGGTGCACGCCGGCGGTGACCACCGACTCATACAGCTGGGCAATTTTTTCCAGCGAATCGGCATCGTCGCCCGACACGACCTTCAGGATCGTGGTCAGGGTGTGTTCCTTGTCGCCCGGGTTGATGCGCTCCGGCGAGAAGCCGACGTGGAAGTCCTGCTTCCACTTCAGGCCCGAATGCTTTTCCAGCAGCGGGATGCAGACTTCCTCGGTGGCGCCCGGGTACACGGTCGATTCGAAGACGACGATCGCGTCCTTCTTCATGTGCTTGCCGACGGTGGTGCTGGCGCCGATCAGCGGCGTGAAATCGGGGTTGTGGGCGATGTCGACCGGGGTCGGCACGGCGACCACCACGTAATCGGCCTCGGCCAGCATGGCCGGGTCGGTGGTCACTTCCAGCTGTTTTGCCGACTGCAGCTGCTCGGTCGAGACTTCGCCGGTCGGATCGATGAATTGTTTGTAGTTCTCGATTTTGGCGGCCGACAGGTCGAAACCGATCGTTCTCACTTTTTTGCCGAACTCCACTGCCAGTGGCAGCCCGACGTAACCCAGTCCAACTACTGCGACGACCTGATCTGCTTTCATTATCAGCTTCCGTTATCGAATAAAGTTTTGCTATTATGCTAATTTTTAATATAGCATGGAAACACAAGACGCCTCAACACCGGGCTCTTGTTTGTAGAACGCCAACAACAAGCGATTCCTGACGATGTTGTATTTGCATCCGAAGGCTTTTCAACGCTTCCGTTCCATGCATGCTGGATGAACTTGCCTGAGACATGGCATGGTGCCGGACAATGCGTTACCGGAAGCCAATATCTGCCGTTCCTGTTGCGTGTGTGTGCAAGGCTCGCTGCGCGGCCGGTCATCCGTTCGCTGCAGGGCACCATGCCATATTAGCATTTTCTGATAAACAAGTTCCGCAAGAAAATGAATCGTGCGCAGGCCACACTTTTGGCAATCCGGACCTGAAAGAAGTTGTCAATCGTATACAATCTGGCGCGATCAATCATGCACCGCTGGAAACGCCCGGTGCACACAGGAGCAGCGCTTGAACGACCTCGAATTCTCCTACCTCAGCCTCGATGCGCCCGGCAACGACGAGCTCGACGCCTTTGCGCGCAGCCGTCCGGAGGGCAGCGCCTACCACCTGGCGGCCTGGCGCCGCGCGGTGGCGGGCGCCTATGGCTATCCCGGCCAGGCCCTGGTGGCGCGCCGCGCGGGCCGGCTGCTCGGCTTCCTGCCGCTGTCGGCCGTGAGCCGCCCTTTGGGCAAGCAGCGCTGGATTTCCCTGCCCTTCTGCGACCTGGGCGGCCCGCTGGCCGAGTCGCCGCAGGTGGCCGAGGCGCTGGCGGCGCGTGCGCGGCTGGACGTGGGCGGCGCCCGTGCCAGCGGGCTGGAGTTGCGCTGCTCGCATGACGGCGCCCTTGACGAAGCCGCACTCGCAGGCCGCAAGGTGCGCATGCTGCTCGGCCTGCCCGACAGCGCCGCGGCCCTGATGCAGAGCTTTCCGCCGAAGCTGCGCAGCCAGGTGCGCAAGGCGGAAAAGAACGGGCTCACCTCGGAAGTGGCCGGCGGAGAGCACGCCGTGGCCGAGTTCTACGATGTCTACAGCCGCAACATGCGTCGCCTCGGCAGCCCGCCGCACAGCCTGGCCTGGTTCGAGGCGATTCATCGTCACTACAGCGCGGCCGGCGACATGTTCATCGTCATCGTGCGCCACGAGGGCAAGGCGGTCGGCGCCGGCTGGGTGCTGCTGTGCGGCGACAAGGCCGTGATTCCCTGGGCCTCGACCCTGGCCGACTACAACCCGCTGGCGCCGAACATGCTGCTGTACTGGGCGATCCAGTCGCAGCTGTGCGAACGCGGCGTGCGCCAGTTCGACTTCGGCCGTTCGACCTATGGCGAAGGGACGTATAAATTCAAGAAGCAATGGGGTGCGCTGCCGGTGGCGCTCGACTGGCGCGAGTGGGATGCGCAAGGCGTGGCCTTGCAGGCCGCACCGATTGCCGTGCCGGGCGCTGGCGGAGGACTCAAGTCGAACCTGCGGCCGATGATCGAGAGCGCCTGGCAAAAGCTGCCGCTGGCGGTGACGAACAGCCTGGGGCCGCGGCTGCGGCGCTATATCACGCTGTAAGCGGCAGGCAAGGCAGGCCGGCCTGGACTGGCAATCTATTTATATAGTTAACAAGGAAAGAGTTACAGAGAAAGCGATGGCTGTCTGCGCATGCAGGCGGCCATTTTGTCTTGGTGCGGCCAGAAACGCGGGGAAGGTGTGCCCGGACAGGCGAAGGAAGAAATGCGTCAGGTGGTGCGGCTGGCTGGGATCGAACCAGCGACCCTTGGCTTCGGAGGCCAATACTCTATCCACTGAGCTACAGCCGCACGGGAAACTCCTGAGCGATGCGAAGGATACAGTCTTTCGCGCGTGGCGTCCACGGAAAGTGTGGCGCCCGGCCTTTTGCATATGCCATATGGCATCTTTTGGGACTATAATCGCCGCTTGGCAGCTTTGCAAAATGTCATGCAAGAAGCGTAAGCGCCGGGTAGCAGGTTTCGTGGACTCAGGGGCAACTCAGTAGCAACTCAGTAGCAACTTTGTTGGTGGCAGGTTTTTTTAATCGTATTAAGGAAATCATGAGCGACGCACACAATGAACAATCGTTTATCCGGACGCCCAAGCAACTCATCGCGGTGGTCGCTGGCTTCTTCCTGGTAATCGTTATCGGCATCATCCTGCTGGTTTCCTTTGTCACCACCGACAAGCTCGAAGGCGCGGGTACCCAGAGCCTGGGCGAGGAAGCCGTCGCGGCGCGCCTGCGCCCGGTGGCCGAGGAAGGCTTCACCCTGGTCGACGCGAACGCCCCGAAAGTCCTGCAAGCCGGCGACGCCGTCTATACCGCCGTCTGCGCGGCCTGCCACAGTGCCGGCGTGGCCGGTGCGCCGAAGGTGGGCGCGGCCGGCGACTGGACGGCGCGCCTGGCGCAAGGCTACGACACCCTGGTCAAGCACGCCATCGAAGGCATCCGCGCGATGCCGGCCAAGGGCGGCAATCCGGACCTGGACAACCTGGAAGTGGAACGCGCGGTGGTCTACATGGCCAACCAGAGCGGCGCCAAGTTCAAGGAACCGGCCGCTCCTGCCGTCCAGGCAGCCGCACCGGCCGCAGGTACGCCAGTAGAAACCGCTGCCGCCCCGGCCGCCCAGAACGCCGCTGCTGCCGCACCGGTCGCCGGCACGCCAGCGGCAGCACCGGCTACTGCACCGACACCGGCACCGGCTTCCGCGCCGGCCTCTGCCCCGGCGGCGGCCCCCGCCGTGGCCAGCGCCGAGACCGGCAAGACCCTCTACAACAGCGCCTGCGTAGCCTGCCACGGCGCCGGGATCGCCGGTGCGCCGAAGCTGGCCGACAAGGCAGCCTGGGCGCCGCGCATCCAGCAGGGCACGGCCGTGCTGTACGAGCACGCGATCAAGGGGTTCCAGGGCAAGGCCGGCGTGATGCCTCCGAAAGGCGGTGCCAGTGCGCCCGACGCCGACGTCAAGGCGGCCGTCGACTTCATGGTTGCCGCGGCACGCTGACAGAAGCGTGTCGCTTGCCAGAGTGATATCTGGTTACACGCGATCTGGCGCAAAGTCCAGTAAAAACGATTGAGCCAGCTTAAACACCTGGCATCGAAACCGCCTGCAAGGGCGGTTTTTTTGTTTCGCTCATGAGGATAAAAGCAAGATAAATACACAGGAAAATCGCTTATAAACCGAATAATGGTCGTGAGAAAAGCGATAATGTTATGTTGTATTTGGGCGAAATTGTGAACAGGCAGCTTGATTTTGCTGTTCCGGATTTTTGCTTTGGCGTAACCTTCAGGAATTCCATGAGGCAATAATTTGTGCCTCTCAGTAACTTCCTGAAGACTGCCATGACTCTCCCACTCCATACTCTTGCAATGCGAATTGCCGCAATCGCGGCATTCGGTAGCACCCTGGTAGCCTGCGGCGGCGGCGGTGGTTCGGGCTCGAACACCAGCCTGGCCAGCACCGCGACAAGCATTCCCGCAGCCGCACCGACAGCCACGCCCGCGCCCGTGGCCAGCACCCCTGCCACCGGCACCGAAGCCGAGGCCGATCCTGAAGCGATCGAACCGACCGAACAAAATACCGGCAGCAATGCCGCTCCCGAACCCGAACCGGTGGAAGTGGACACCGGCGCCAGCGTGCCGGCGATTCCCGCTCCGGTCGGTACCGCACCGGTTGCCGACGTGCCGGCCAGCGGCCCCGTCACCGCACCGATCTCGGGTTCGATCCCGGCACCGGCGCCGGCCGTCATCGCCCCGGTCGCGCCGGTCGCGACGCCGGCCCCCGGCTACGCCGTGTACGGCCCGGTCACCGACGTGCGCCTGCAAAACACCGGCGCCACGGCCCAGGCCAGTACCCCGGTCACCTTCGGCCAGGTATTCGCCGCCGGCCACCTGCTGAAGAACGAGATGCTGGTCGGCCGCCTCGACAACGGCACCATGGTGCCGCTGCAACTCGACGTCAAGGCCACCCATCCGGACGGCTCCGTCCGCCATGCCGTGATCTCGGCCATCCTGCCGGGCCTGGCCGCCAGCGAAGCACGCACCATGACGCTGCTGAAGACGAATGCGCCGGTCACCCAGACCGGGCTGTCGCCGAAGACCCTGCTGTCGAACGGTTTCAGCGCCTCGGTGCATGCGACAATCAACGGCGTCGAGTATAAGGTGTCCGCCGACGACCTGGTCAAGAGCGGCTGGAAATACAACACCTGGCTGTCGGGTTCCGTCGCCAACGAATGGCAAGTCTCGGCCCCGCTGACCAGCGCGGCCGGCGTGGAACACCCGCACCTGACCGCCCGCTTCGCGATCCGCTGGTACGACAGTATCAAGAAGGCGCGCGTCGACGTCACCCTGGAAAACAACTGGGCCTACGAGCCGAACCCGAGCAACATCACCTACGACGCGAAAGTCGTGGTGCGCGGCCAGGAAGTGTATACCGCGCCGGCCATGACGCACCTGCACCACAGCCGCTGGCGCAAGCTGTTCTGGTGGGGCGAGGCGCCGCAAGTGTACGTGCGCCACAACACCGCCTACCTGATCGCCAGCCGCGCCGTGCCGAACTACGACCAGACCGTGGTGACCCCGGAAGCGACCCTGAAGGGCCTGATGACCAAGTGGACCGGCAAGGCCATCGAACCGATGGGCGTGGGCCTGGCCAACTCCTACATGCCGAGCACCGGCGGACGTAACGACCTGGGCATCATGCCGGGCTGGGCCGCGACTTACCTGCTGAGCATGGATCCGCGCGCCAAGACCGTCACCCTGGGCACCGCCGACCTGGCCGGCAGCTGGTCGTCGCACTACCGCGACAAGAACACGGACCGTCCGGTCAGCCTGATCGACTTCCCGTACATGACCATCCTGGGCCGCTCGACCGACACCAAGAACCCGGCGACCAAGCAGTACGAGGCCTTCCCGTCCTGCCCGAAGGCGAGCTGCACCACGCCGAACAGCCACGACGCCTCGCACCAGCCCGGCTTCGCCTACCTGCCTTACCTGGTGACCGGCGACTATTACTACCTGGAAGAGCTGCAGTTCTGGGGCATGTACAACGTGTTCCAGTCGAACCCGGGCTACCGCTCGAACATCAAGGGCCTGCTGCACCGCGACCAGGTGCGCGGCCAGGCATGGAGCGTCCGTACGTTGGCCGAAGCGGCCTACATCACGCCGGACAACGACCGCCTGAAGGAGCATTTCGCACGCATCCTGGAAAGCAACATGGAGTGGTACAACAACACCTACACCCGCAACGCCTCGGCCAACTTCTTCGGCGTGCTGGACATGGGTAGCGCGGTGATCTACAACACCAAGCGCGGCATCGCACCGTGGCAGGACGACTTCTTCACCCAGGCCGTCGGCCACGCCGCCGAACTCGGCTTCGACAGCGCCAGGACCCTGCTGGGCTGGAAGGCCAAGGCGCCGGTGCTGCGCATGACCGACCCGGCGATGTGCTGGATCGATGCCTCGCTGTACTCGATGAACATCCGCGATGCGGAAACCAGCCCGCTGTACACCAGCATGGCCCCGGCCGTGGCGGCCAGCCAGTCGGAAGGCTTCCGTGCCCTGGTCTGCGGCAGCTCGGCGATGGCGACCTTCCTCGGCCTGAAAGTGGGCGAGATGACCGGCTACTCCTCGAGCGTGACCGGCTACCCGTCGAACATGCAGCCGGCCCTGGCCTATGCCGCCGATGCGGGCTTGCCGAACGCGGCCGCCGCCTGGACCAGGTTCATGGCCCGCACCGTGAAGCCGAACTACGGCACCAGCCCGCAGTTCGCGATCGTACCGCGCCAATAAGCAAGGAGATGGGCACGCCGGCTGCGCCGGCGCATGCTCCGACGCCCCGGCCGCCGCAAGGCGCCGGGGCTTTTTTCATTCCGCCTTGGCCATTCCCGGCGCCGCCAGCGGCGCACCGTTCGCTGCGGCGCGGCGCGGCGGCGTCGTGGCGATCACGGCACTGAAGGCGTTCGGCGCGATGCGCATCGCGATCCGGTAGGCCACGACCAGCACGGCGGTGGTGACCACCGGCGCCAGCAGCCAGTACACCGGATACGGCACGGCTTTCGCCAGCGGCCGGTAGACGATCCAGGTAGCCATCAGCACCGGCGCGTGGGCCACGAACACGAAGAAGCTGTACTTGCTCATGCGCGCCAGCCAGGTGCCGAAGGCGGTGCTGCTCAGGAGCGCGGCCGCCGGCCAGATCAGGAAGGGGCCGGCCATGCGCAGGTAGTTGGTGTTGGCGACACGGAAGGCCACCACCGCCGCGCACAGCGCCACGAAGAGCGCCAGGCACGGCAGCGCGTAGCGGTCCAGCGCGCACAGGTTCCAGCGCCGCACCGCGGCCAGGCCGCCGAGGTAGAACACCGGCGCCATCACGTCGCGCAGCAGGAAGCGGCTGTCGAGGTTGTTCATGAAGACCAGCAGCACCGCCCCCAGGCCCAGCCAGGGACAGTGGCGCAGCATCCAGCCGAACAGCGGCGCCACCAGCATCAGCATGATCAGGTCGCGCAGGAAGTTAAGCGGATAATTGATGGGCGAGTCGAACACGCCGAAGGCGGCGTTGGCCCAGCCGCGCGGGTCGTCCGGCACCATGTCTTCGCCCAGGTTCACCTTCAGGCCGTTTTCCAGCAGGTCGGCCGCGCCCAGCAGCAGCAGGTTGAAGAACAGGAAGGGCACGACGATGGTGGTGAATTTTTTCAGCGCCAGCTTGCCCGGTTGCAGGTCGAGCATCGAGCGGAACAGCAGGTAGCCGGAGATGCAGGTCAGCACCGGCACCGTGGTGCGGAAGGCCGCGTTCTGGAAGAAGGACTTGATCAGGTCGAAGGCGCCGCCGCCGACTTCCTTGATCGGCACGAAGGGGGGCGTATGCAGGAGCACGACACCGAAAATCATCAGGAAGCGCAGCATCGATATGCGCTTGCGGACCTCTTCTTCATATTGCATCGCAACACCCCTTATTATGTTATTCAAAGAATAATAGCGCGGGAGCGGACAGGAGCGTGGCAAGTTTTCAATCGTGTGCCTGCTTTGCCACGAAATGATGCGGTGCAGAAACGAAAAAGCCGCCCGGCTTGCGCGGGGCGGCTTTTTGATGCCGGTATGTGGTTCCGGCAGCTACCGGAAGCGCATTACCAGATAATCACGCGGTCCTTCGGCGCCAGGTACATCTTGTCGCCCTGCTTCACCTTGAAGGCTTCGTAGAAGCCCGGCTGGTTCTTCAGGGTGCCGTTGGCGCGGTACTGGCCCGGCGAGTGCGGGTCGGTCTTCACCTGGGCGATCTGCGCCGGTTCGCGCATCTTCGAACGCCACACCTGCGCCCAGCCCATGTACAGGCGCTGTTCGCCGGTCAGGCCGTTGATCACCGGCGCCTTCTTGCCGTTCAGCGAGATCTTGTAGGCTTTCGCAGCGATCGCCAGACCCGAGTTGTCGGCGATGTTCTCGCCCAGGGTCAGTTCACCGTTCACGTGGTAGCCAGGCAGCGGCTCGAAGGCGTTGTACTGCTCGACCAGCATCTTGGTCTTGGCCTTGAAGTTCTTGTGGTCCGACGGGCTCCACCAGTCGCGCAGGTTGCCGTCGCCGTCGTACTGGGCGCCCTGGTCGTCGAAGCCGTGGCTGATCTCGTGGCCGATCACGGCGCCGATGCCGCCGTAGTTGACCGCGTCGTCGGCGTTGGCGTCGAAGAACGGCGGCTGCAGGATCGCGGCCGGGAACACGATCTCGTTCATCTCCGGGTTGTAGTACGCGTTGATGGTTTGCGGTGTCATGCCCCACTCTTCGCGGTCGATCGGTTTGCCCAATTTGTTGAGCTCGCGGTCGGCCTCGACCACGCGCGAACGCATCACGTTGCCGACCAGGTCGTCACGCTTGACCACCAGCGCCGAGTAGTCCTTCCACTTGTTCGGGTAGCCGATCTTCGGGGTGAACTTGGCCAGCTTGGCTTGCGCCTCCTTCTTGGTGGCCGGGCTCATCCAGTCGAGCTTGTCGATGCTTTGCTTGTAGGCCACCAGCAGGTTCTTGACCAGGGTTTCCATGCGCGCCTTGCGCTCGGCCGGGAAGTACTCGGCCACGTACAGCTTGCCGACGGCTTCGCCCTGGGCACGCTCGACCACGCCGACGCCACGCTTCCAGCGCGGTTCGATCTGGGTCACGCCCGACAGGGTCTTGCCGTAGAAGTCGAAGCGCTGGTCGACGAAGGCCTTCGACAGGTAGCTGCTGTAGCTGTCGACCAGGTGCATGGCCAGGTAGGCCTTCCAGGTGTCGAGCGAGGTCTTGTTCGACAGCTCGGCGAAGCCCTTCAGGTAGGTCGGCTGGCTGACGATGACGTAGTCGGTCTTGCCGGCGATGCCGGTGGTCTGGAACCAGCTGGCCCAGTCGTAGTTCGGGGCGACCTTGGCCATGTCTGCCAGGTTGACCTTGTTGTAGGCCTTGATCGGATCGCGCAGCTCGACCTTGGTCCACTGGATTTTCGCCAGCTCGGTCTCGAAGTCGACGATGGCTTTCGCATTGGCGGCGGCGTTCTTGTCGCCTGCCAGGGCCAGGGTCTTCTCGATGTGGGTCAGGTACTTGGCCTTCACGTCGGCCAGCTTGGCGTCGTCCGTTTTCAGGTAGTAGTCGCGGTCGGGCATGCCCAGGCCGCCCTGGTAGATGTCGGCCACGTACTTGGTCGAATCCTTGTTGTCCTGGTGGATGCCGAAGTCGAACGGCACGTTGACGCCGATCTTGCCCAGGCGCGCCAGCACGGCCGGCAGCTCGGACTTGTCCTTGATGGCGGCGATCTTGCCCAGTTCGCTACTCAAAGGGGTCACGCCCAGCTGTTCCAGGCGCGCTTCGTCCATGAAGCTGGCCCAGAAGTCGCCGATGCGCTGCGCATCGGTGGCGGCGGCCGGGTTGCCGGCGGCGGCTTTCTCGATGATGCCGCGGATCTGCGGCAGGGTGTTCTCGCGCAGTTCCATGAACGAGCCCCAGCTCGACTTGTCGGCCGGGATCTCGACGTTCTTCAGCCACTTGCCGTTCAGGTATTCGAAGAAGTCGTCCTGCGGACGGACGGAGGTTTCGATGTATTCGGTGGCGATGCCGGCCGACAGGACCGGCGCCTTGGCCGTCTTGGAAGAAGTAGCTCCGGCTCCGGCAGCGGCTGCGCCGATGCCTGCGCCGGATTCAGCCTGTGCGAAGCCGGCGATCAGTGCCAGCGTCAGGGCGCTGAGCATGTGCTTTTTCATCTGTCTCTCCATTTTTTTTGAATGAGATCGGCCGGCGCCTTGTGGACGCCGGCCGTGGTTTTTGCGTCAGGTGAGATATGCATACGTCCCGTAGGTACGGGCTTTCTGCATCACCAGACCGATGACTTTACCAGATCGAGACGCGATCTTTCGGCGCCAGGTACATTTTGTCGCCTTCCTTCACGCCGAAGGCTTCGTAGAAGGCCGGGTGGTTCATCACGGTACCGTTGGCACGGAACTGGCCCGGCGAGTGCGGGTCGGTCTTCACTTGCACGATCTGCTGGGCTTCGCGCATCTTCGAGCGCCACACCTGGCCGAAGCCCATGAAGAAGCGCTGGTCGCCGGTCAGGCCGTCGATCACCGGGGCAGGTTTACCCTTCAGCGAGATCTTGTAGGCTTTATAGGCGATCGCCAGGCCCGAGTTGTCGCCGATGTTCTCGCCCAGGGTCAGTTCGCCGTTGACGTTATAGCCAGGCAGCGGGCTGTAGCTGTTGTACTGCTTGACCAGCATGTCGGTGCGCTTTTTAAAGGCGTCCAGGTCTTCCTTGGTCCACCAGTTGCGCAAATTGCCTTCGCCGTCGGACTGGCTGCCCTTGTCGTCGAAGCCGTGGCCGATCTCGTGGCCGATCACCGCGCCGATCGCGCCGTAGTTGACGGCGTCGTCGGCGCGCATGTCGAAGAACGGCGGCTGCAGGATCGCGGCCGGGAACACGATCTCGTTCATCGAGCTGCTGTAGTAGGCGTTCACCGTCTGCGGGGTCATGCCCCACTCTTCGCGGTCGATCGGTTTACCCAGCTTGGTGATGTTGCGGTTGTAGCCGAATTCCGACGCGCGCTTGACGTTGCCGACCAGGTCGTCGGAACGGATGGCGAGCTTCGAGTAGTCGCGCCACTTGTTCGGGTAGCCGACCTTCGGCACGAATTTCGCCAGCTTGGCCTGGGCTTCGACCTTGGTGGCCGGGGTCATCCAGTCGAGTTCGTCGATGCTCTGCTTGTAGGCGGCGGTGACGTTCTTCACCAGCTCTTCCATGCGCGCCTTGCGCTCGGCCGGGAAGTACTTTTCCACGTACAGCTTGCCGGCGGCTTCGCCCAGCGCGCCTTCGACCAGCGACACGCCCGACTTCCAGCGCGGACGGTTCTCGGTGACGCCGGTCAGCGCGGTGCCGTAGAAGGCGAAGTTGGCGTCGACGAAGGCCTTCGACAGGTAAGGCGCGTATTCGCGCAGCAGCTGCCATTCGAAGTAGGACTTCAGGGTCGCCAGGTCGGTCTTGGCCAGCACCTGGTTAAAGCCGGTCAGGTAGCTCGGCTGGGCGACGATGATGTAGTCGATCTTGTTGCCGATGCCGGCGGCGTTCAGGGCGGTGTTCCAGTCGTAGCCCGGGGTCAGCTTGGCCAGTTCGGCCAGGCTCATCTTGTTGTAGCGCTTGACCGGGTCGCGGTTCTCGACCTTGGTCCACTGCACCTGCGCCAGTTCGGTCTCGAAGGCAACGATGGCCTTGGCCTGGGCCGCGGCGTCCTTCTCCCCGGCCAGCGTCAGGATTTCGGCCACGTGGGCTTCGTACTTGGCGCGCGTGTCCGCCATGCGCTTGTCGTCGAGCTTCAGGTAGTAGTCGCGGTCCGGCATGCCCAGGCCGCTCTGGCCGATGTAGGTGGCGTACTTGGTGGAAGCGCGCGCATCCTGCCCGACACGGATACCGTACGGGGTCGACACGCCGATCTTCGACAGGTGGGCCACCAGTTGCGGCACGTCCTTTTTATCCTTCAGGCCGCGGATGCGCTGCAGTTCGCCGGCCAGCGGCTTCACGCCCAGGGTTTCGAGGCGGGCTTCGTCCATGAAGCTGGCGTACAAATCGCCGATCTTCTGTTCGTCGCTGCCGGCCTTCTTCGCGCCGTTCTTCTGGCTTGCCTCGATGATTTCGCGCAGGTGGGCCTGGGCGTCGTCGCGCAGCTGCATGAAGGTACCCCAGCTGGCCTTGTCGGCCGGGATCTCGGTCGACTTCAGCCACTTGCCGTTCAGGTGGGTGAAGAAGTCGTCCTGCGGGCGCACCGAGTTGTCGATGTACTGGGTGTCGATCCCGGAGATCGGCGCGGCTGCCTTGCCGCTGGTCGGGGTGGCGTCGCCGGCGTGGGCGAAAGCCGCCAGCACGGACAGGGTCAGGGTGCTCAGAAGGGTACGTTTCAAGATGGTCCTCAATCTACAAAAAAACGGCACGGGGCCGGGAGACACGACGGTACAAGGGGTGTTACGAAGGTGGCCCTGGCTGCGCCAGGACTGCCGGAGCGGCCGGGTCGGCCGCCCTGGCGCGGCGCCTGAGCACCGCGCGGTGCAGCAGCGCCGGCAGGCTCAGGCTGGCGGCAACCAGCATGTCGAAGCCGAGATTCACCACGACGCCATACTGCTTGGGCAGCTGGATGGCGAGCGGGGTCATCAGATACACGACGACGATGTGGAAGGCGAATACCTGCAGCGAATGGGCGCCGATGAAGCTGAACCAGGGCAGCCCGCGTTCGCGGCGCACCAGGCGCAGCAAGCCGAGCAGCAGGGTCAGCTGGGCAATGACGTTGGCAAACCGGAAGAAGCCCAGGTCGGTCTTGTCGAAATACACCCGCATCATGCGCGGCAGGTCGATGACGCCATAGCGCGCCAGCAGGCAGAACACGACAATGCCGGCGGCGACCGCCATCGAGGCCTTGCTGGGCAGGAGGTCGGTGCGGTTCTGGTGCTTGTGCGCGAAGCCGAGGTAGAGGCCGGTGATCCACAGTAGCTGCCAGCTGAGCAAATTGAAGAAGCCGGCGCGCTCGCTGATGCCGGACGCTTCGGCAATGGCCGGCACCGGGTCGAACACCTGCCCGGCCATCCATAGCGCGATGCTGGCCGCGAGAACCAGCGCGCCCAGGCGGCGGTGCATGGCGAACAGCAGCGCCGGCGTGAGCAGGGCGAACACGATGTACATCGGCAGGATGTCGAAATACTTCGGCTGGTGCACCAGCAGCAGCACGCCCGTCACCGACTCCATCACCGAGACGTCGTCGACGAAGGTACGGCCGAAATAGCGGTCGTAGGCAGGCACCGCCAGCACCACCAGCAGCAGGAAGGCGAAGGTCAGGACGTGGTACTTGTAGATCTTGCGCGCGCGCCTGGCGGCGCTGGTCAGCATCGCCCCGAAGGAAGCATGGGCGACGCGCGAGGTGATGGCGAAGGTATAGGCCGACAACAGGATGAAGCCTTCCGCGGCCGAGACGAAGCCGAAGGGCTCGCGCGTCACCATCACGCCCAGGTGGTTGAGCGTCATGATGACCAGCAAAATACCGCGCAGCGTGTCGAGGCGGATATCGCGTTTGCTCATGTTGTTTTTGTTATCTGGTTGTCCCGGCTTGCTACGCTCTTGCAGTGAATGTTTTTATTGCATGGTAAGAATATCAGCAAACCATTCTAGCAGCGCTCCGGCTCGCCATTGTGGCGGCCGGCCGCTTTGTTACGTTTCGATACACGCGCTCAGAAACCGATCGACGCCCCGCCCGAGGCGTTGCCGCCGGGGCTGCTCATGCCGCCGCCGGGGCGTCCGCGGCCGCCGCCCTGGCCACTCCCGTGGCCGCCCTCGCGCCCGCCCGGCCCGCCTTCGCGGCCGCCCTCCCCGCGCGGCGGCGCGGCGTCGCGCACCCGTTCCAGCTGGTCGCCCAGGAAGCGCAGCACCACGGCGCGCTGGCGGTCGTCGAGGGCGTCGTTCAGCAGCAGCCACTGCGCGCGCAGGGCCTGGTCTTCCCGGGCCGTGGCCGCCGCTTCGGTATCGGCCGCCGCGCCCAGCTCGCGCAATTCGGCGCCCGGGTTCCTGGCCAGCGCCGCGGCCTGGGCCTGCAGGCGCTCGCGCCGGCCCTGGCGTTCGCGCAGCAACGCGCGGGTGCGCTGTTCGCTTTGCTGCCACAGCAGCTGCTGGTTGGCGTTCAGCGCCAGCGCCTTGCGCAGCTCCGGCGCCATGGCCAGCAGGTCGTCGGCGCGCAGGTCCATCAAGGGGGAAGCGGCGGCGCTGCCGGCGTGCAGGATCAGCGCCAGGGCGGCGGCGCGCGCAAGAGGTTTCAGGTTCATGGGTGCTCCAGGCAAAAAAAAGCCCACGGAGGGGACCATGGGCAAAATCCACTGATTTGGGTGGAGAGAGAAAAACTGCAATTGACTATAGGACCCTGACCGGGGTAGCGCGGCCACTCTTACAATTGCTTACCGGACGCAAAGACGCCTTTACAATCGCCTTTACCGATCTGCTTTATCGCTCGGCATGACAAACGCTTCACGGATCGCCTGCGCCCTGCGGATGCAGGCGAATCGGGTTTATACTGGCCCCACGCTATCTCATGCGTGCCAGGCGGCCGCGCGCCGCCGTTAATAAGTTACCTATGCGTTCCACTCTGAAAAACACCGGCTTGCTGGCCGTCGGCGTCGTTGCCGGCGTGGCGGTCACGATGCAGTTTTCCGCGCTCGCCTACAAGCCGGTCGAGCCGAGCATGCCGCTCGACGGCCTGCGCCAGCTGTCCAGGGTGGTCGACGTCATCCAGTCCAGCTACGTCGAGCCGGTCAAGGGCGACAAGCTGCTCACCGAAGCCATCAACGGCATGGTCGGCTCGCTCGACCCGCATTCCGGCTACCTCGATCCGGCCGCCTACCGCGAACTGCGCGAGGGCACCGAGGGCCGCTTCGTCGGCCTGGGCATCGAGATCGGCCAGAGCGACGAGGGCTACGTGGAAATCGTGGCGCCGATGGAAGACTCGCCGGCCGAACGCGCCGGCATCCAGGCCGGCGACCTGATCACCCGCATCGACGGCGCCGACGTGCGCGGCCTGGGCCTGGACGAAGCGGTCAAGCGCATGCGCGGCACGCCCGGCACCCGCGTCACGCTCACGATTGCGCGCGCCAGCGCGCCGCAGCCACTGGTGCTGACCGTCGAGCGCCAGGAAATCGTGCAGAAAAGCGTCAAGGCGAAGATCGTCGAGCCGGGCTACGCCTGGATGCGCATCTCGCAGTTCCAGGAACCGACGGTCGACGACATGGCCGCCAAGCTGGCCGAGCTGGCGCGCGCGGAGCCGCACCTGAAGGGCCTGGTGCTCGACCTGCGCAACGACCCGGGCGGCCTGCTGCAGGGGGCGATCGGCGTGGCCGCCGCCTTCCTGCCCGAGGGCGTGGAAATCGTCTCGACCAACGGCCAGCTGGCGGAAATGCGCCAGCGCTACTTCGGCCGGCCCGAGTACTACATGCTGCGCAGCGGACGCGATCCGCTCGCCGCCGTGCCGAACCTCTTCAAGACCCTGCCGCTGGTGGTGCTGGTGAATACCGGCTCGGCCTCGGCCTCCGAGATCGTGGCCGGCGCGCTGCAGGACCACAAGCGCGCCAGCATCGTCGGCACCCGCACTTTCGGCAAGGGCTCGGTGCAGACCATCCGCCCGATCGGCACCGAGGCGGCGGTGAAGCTGACCACGGCGCGCTACTACACCCCGGCCGGGCGCTCGATCCAGGCGCGCGGCATCGTGCCCGACTTCGCCGTCGACGAAACCGCCGAGGACGACGGCCTGAACGCGCTGCGCATGCGCGAGGCCGATCTCGAGCACCACCTGAGCGGCGACGCCGAGGAAGCCACGCGCGAGGACGACATCGAGGAGCAGATGGCCTTGCTGGCCAAGCTACGCCAGCGCAAGCCGCTCGCCTATGGCAGCGCCACCGACTTCCAGCTGGCGCAGGCGGTGAAGCACCTGAAGGGCGAGCGCATGCAGTTGTCGACGCGGCAGGATGGGGCGAAGCTGGCGGGCGCCGTGAAGCAGGATTAGCGTGTTTGCCGCACCCGTACGGTGGGCACTCCGTGCCCACCGTACGGTCGCCTTATCGACTTGGCAAAAACCGGCCATCCAATCCGAATAATCTGCCTACAAAATAGTCACCCCGACAATTCCCACGACCTGCCCGATTGTGTAGAATCGCCGTCAGTCTTGGGGAAACACCCCTTATCTCCTTTGAAAGTCCGAACATGAAATCTGTCGTCATCAGCGGCACTGGCCTGTTTACGCCTCCGTATTCCATCTCGAACGACGAGCTGGTGACGGCGTTCAATGCCTACGTCGAGCTGCACAACCTTGAAAACGCTGCCGCCATCGCCGCCGGCGAAGTCACCGCCCTGGAACCGTCGAGCAGCGGCTTCATCGAAAAAGCCTCCGGCATCAAGTCGCGCTACGTGATGGAAAAGGAAGGCATCCTCGATCCGAAGCACATGACCTCGCGCATTCCCGAGCGCGGCGACGACGAGATCTCGCTGCAGGCGGAGATGTGCGTGGCCGCCGCCAAGGATGCGCTGGCGCGCGCCGGCCGCGTGGCCGCCGACATCGACATGGTGCTGGTCGCCGCCTCGAACATGCAGCGCGCCTACCCGGCGATGGCGGTCGAAGTCCAGGAAGCCCTGGGCATCGAAGGCTACGGCTTCGACATGAACGTGGCCTGCTCCTCGGCCACCTTCGGCATCCAGACCGCGATGGCCGCCGTGCAGACCGGCCAGGCGCGCGCCGTGCTGGTGCTGAACCCGGAAATCACCAGCGGCCACCTGAACTTCCGCGACCGCGACAGCCACTTCATCTTCGGCGACGCCTGCACCGCGATGATCATCGAAGCGGCCGACACCGCCGTGGGCGAGCACCAGTTCGAGATCCTCGATTCGAAGCTGAAGACCAAGTTCTCGAACAACATCCGCAACAATTTCGGCTTCATGAACCGCTTCGACGAGTCGGGCGTGGGCGCGGCCGACAAGCTGTTCCGCCAGCAGGGCCGCAAGGTGTTCAAGGAAGTCTGCCCGATGGCCGCCGAGATGATCCGCGAGACCGTGGAAGCGGCCGGCCTGGACATCCCGCAGGTATCGCGCTACTGGCTGCACCAGGCGAACCTGAACATGAACCTGCTGATCACGCGCACCCTGCTCGGCCGCGACGCCGAGCCGAGCGAAGCGCCGGTGATCCTCGACAGCTACGCCAACACCTCGTCGGCCGGTTCCATCATCGCCTTCCACAAGTACCAGGACGACCTGCCCAAGGGCGCGAACGGCGTGATCTGCTCGTTCGGCGCCGGCTACTCGATCGGCTGCGTGGTGGTGCGCAAGAAGTAAGCGAAGCAAGGCATTCCGGCTCGCCGCCGGGCCAAACAACAATGGACCGCAAGCGGTCCATTTTTTTACGAGGCGGCGTGTGTGCTTACAGCCGCGCCGCCAGTTCCGCGCCTTCGCGGATCGCGCGCTTCGCATCCAGCTCGGCCGCCAGCACGGCGCCGCCGATCTTGTGGAAGGCCGGGCCGCCCTGCGCATCCGCCACGGTCAGCTCGTCCAGGCTTTCCTGCCCTGCGCAGATCACCACGTTGTCCACTTCCAGCAGCTTGCGTTCGCCGCCGACCGTGATGTGCAGGCCGGCGTCGTCGATGCGGTCGTACCGCACGCCGGCCAGCATGGTCGCGCCGCCGCGCTGCAGCGCCGCGCGGTGCACCCAGCCCGAGGTTTTGCCGAGTCCCGCGCCGGGACGCGTGCTCTTGCGCTGCAGGAGCCAGAGCTGGCGGTAGGGATGCGCCGGCACGGGTTGCACCAGGCCGCCGGGCGTCGCCACCGTCAGGTCGACACCCCACTCCCCGGTCCAGGTGGAGACCGGCTGCGGCAGCGGGTGCGCCGGGTCGTGCAGCAGGAATTCGCCGGTATCGAAACCGATGCCGCCGGCGCCGATGATGGCCACGCGCTTGCCGACCGGGGCCTTGTCGCGCAGGACCTCGAGGTAGGACAGCACCTTCGGATGCTCGATGCCGGGGATGGCGGGCTTCCTCATGCGCACGCCGGTGGCGACGATCACCTCGTCGAAAGCGCCGGCCAGCAGTTCCTCGCGCGTCACGCGGCGGTTCAGGCGCACATCGACGCCGGTGGTCTCCAGCTTGCGGCCGAAGTAGCGGATGGTCTCGGCGAATTCCTCCTTGCCCGGGACTTGCATGGCGACCTTGAACTGGCCGCCGATGCTGTCCGACGCCTCGAACAGCGTCACCTGGTGGCCGCGCTCGGCCGCGACGGTCGCCGCCGACAAACCGGCCGGGCCGGCGCCGACCACGGCGATGCGGCGCGGCGCGGTCGTCTTCGCGTACACCAGTTCGGTCTCGTGGCAGGCACGCGGATTGACCAGGCAGCTGGCGCGCTTGTTGGCGAAGGTGTGGTCCAGGCAGGCCTGGTTGCAGCCGATGCAGGTATTGATCTCGTCGACGCGGCCGCTGGCGGCTTTCGCGACAAAGGCGGCGTCGGCCAGGAAGGGCCGCGCCATCGAGACCAGGTCGGCGTCGCCGCGCGCGATCACGTCGTCGGCTTCGTGCGGCATGTTGATGCGGTTCGAGGCCACGACCGGAATCGTGAGCTCCTTGCGCAGGCGCCCCGCCACGCTGGCAAATGCGGCGCGCGGCACCGAGGTGACGATGGTCGGCACGCGCGCCTCGTGCCAGCCGTAGCCGGTGTTCAGGATGGTGACGCCGGCCGCTTCCAGTGCGCGCGCCACGGTCACCACTTCGTCCCAGGTATTGCCGCCTTCGACCAGGTCGAGCACCGAGTGACGGTACATGATGATGAAGTCCGGGCCGACGGCCTGGCGGATGCGGCGCACGACTTCCAGCGCCAGGCGCATGCGGTTCTCGATGGGGCCGCCCCAGCCATCGGTGCGCTTGTTCACGCGCGCGCACAGGAACTGGTTCAGCAGGTATCCCTCGCTGCCCATCACCTCGACGCCGTCGTAGCCGGCCTGCTTCGCCAGCCTGGCGCAGCGCGCATAGGCGCGGATGGTGGACTCGATGCCGCGTTCACTCAGGGCGCGCGGCTTGAAGGGCGAGATCGGCGATTTTTTGCTTGAGGCCGAGACCACGAAGGGCTGGTAGCCGTAGCGGCCGGCGTGCAGGATCTGCAGCAGGATCTTGCCGCCCTCCTCGTGCACGGCGCGCGTGACGCGGCGGTGGTTCGGCACGTCGCCGAGGAAGTTCAGGGTGCCGCCCATCGGCAGCAGCCAGCACTGCCGGTTGGGCGAGATGCCGCCGGTGACGATCAGCCCGACGCCGCCGGCCGCGCGCTCGCGGTAAAAGGCGGCCAGCTTGCCGTAGTTGTAGAAGCGGTCTTCGAGGCCGGTGTGCATCGAGCCCATGATCACGCGGTTCTTCAGCGTGGTGAAGCCGAGGTCGAGGGGCTGCAGCAGGTGGGGGTAGGCGGTGGTGGTCATCACGGCATTAGACCGTGAATCCGTGGAGAGGGGATTCTAAACGCTTTGCGCGCAGGCACCCGAGTCCACGCTGTCGTGCCTCCGCAAACTACTAAAGCAAGCAAAAAACAATCACACCAGATGGCTCTCCGGCGCGCGCAACTCGGCGAACTGCTCGATGCTGCCGATCCGCACCACCACCGGATTCAGGCTCGCACCCGGCGACATCGAGCGCCAGGCGAACTGCCATTCCTGTTCGCGCGCCTGGCCCGGGCTCTTGGTAAAGGCGGCGCCCAGCGGCGAGCGCGAACCATATTCGATGGCGCCGTCGATGCCGGCCCAGTTGGGCAGTGCGCGCTGCACGGCGCGGTGCAGGCGTTCGCCGAATTCCTCGGTGTTGTGGATCACCAGGCAGCAGTCGGCCGGCGACAGGATCTCGAACAGCGACTTGTTCCACTCGCGCGAGAACGACAGGGTCAGAAAACTACCGGACGGCACCAGCGTGAATTTTCCGGCCGTGAGCGCCTGTTCGAGGTCGCTGCGCATGCCATAGCTGTGCAGGGTGGGTGGGCGCTGATATCCTTGCATGGTGATACTCGATTCCTTGGTTAAGGGCGCCGCACCGGCGGCACCAGGCTGGCGTCGTGGCGCATGCGCATGAAGCGCGAGGAGATGAAGATCTCGCGCAGGAAAAAGACGAAGCTGAAGATCAGCCCGAACATCGCCAGCACGAAGGAGGCGGCGATGTATTTGTCGAGCTTGATGTTGGTGGAGTCGCCCAGGAACAGCATGGCGATCACCAGGCAAATCAGGAAGCCGCAGCCGGTGCTCGAGGTGATGGCGTAGTTGATCAGGTGCGAGCGCTGGTACAGCACTTCGAGTTCCTCGGTGTACTCGTCGTTGGCGGCGATGTGCAGGCGGTCTTCCAGCACGCGGGTGCGGTCGATGATGCGCGCCAGGCGGTTGGTCAGCACCGTCAGCTTGGTCGCCACGCCGGTCAGCAGGAACACGGGCGCGATCGCCAGCTGGATCATGTGGCCGATGTCGCTAATCTGGATATTCATGGGAACACGTTTCTTGGCTTTGTGGGTGTGTCAGGCGTAGTGTAGCAGGCGGGCGCATGGCCCCGAACCGCGAGAACCCTCAATCGAAACGCCGGTTGCGCTTGAACTGTTCGGTGGCCCCGACCAGGGCGCGCGCGATGCCCGTCTCCAGCGCGCCGTGGCCGGCGTCGGGAATCATGCGCAGCTTCGCGCCGGGCCAGGCCTTGTACAGGCGGTGCGCCGACAGCGGCGGGCAGATCACGTCGTAGCGGCCCTGCACGATCACGGCCGGCAGGTGGGCGATGCGGCCGATGTTACGCACCAGCTGGTCTTCCTCCAGGTAAGCGCCGTTCGCCATGTAGTGCGCCTCCAGGCGGCCCACGCCCAGGTCGAGCGTGTCCGACGGCTGCTCTTCTTCCTGCGGCAGCAGGAACACGCGCCGGCCCTCGAAGCGGCTCCAGGCGCGCGCCGCGGGCCAGAACACGGCCGGGTCGTCGCACAGCAAACGGCGCGCGTAGGCCTGCAGCAGGTCGCCGCGTTCGCCCGGGGGAATCGGTTCGATGAATTCCTCGTACAGCTCGGGGTAGAACCACTGCACGCCGTGCAGGAACCAGTCGACTTCGGCCGCGGTGCACAGGAAGATCCCGCGCAACACGAAACCGAGGCAGCGTTCGGGATGCGCCTGGCCGTAGGCCAGCGCCAGGGTCGAGCCCCAGGAACCGCCGAACACCAGCCACTGCGAGATGCCGAACATGACGCGCAGGCGCTCGATGTCCTCGATCAGCAGCTGCGTGGTGTTGTTGCGCCATTCGCCCAGCGGCGTGGACTTGCCGGCGCCGCGCTGGTCGAACAGGATCACGCGGTAGGCTTGCGGATCGAAAAAGCGGCGGTGCTGGGGCGACAGGCCGGCGCCGGGACCGCCGTGCAGGAACAGCACCGGGATGCCGTTCGGGTTGCCGACCTCTTCCCAGTAGATCGTGTGCAGCGCGTCGACCGCGAGCATGCCGTGGCGCAGCGGTTGAATCGGGGGAAACAGCGACGACGGGGTGGCAGGCATGGCGGCTCTCTTGAAGGTCGAACAAGAATTGTAGCCTACCGCCCCCCGCTTTCAGAAGAAGGTGTTGATGGCGCCACGCACGGCGTAATCGTCGTCCACTTCGAGCAGCAGCGGCCACTTGTCGAAGGTCGTGCAGGGGTGCGAAATGCCGCAGCCGACCAGGTCGCCCACCGCCAGTTCGCTGCACAGCGGGTGGCCCTCGGACAGGCACAGGTAGGCGTGCTGGTCGTTCATCTTGACGATGGCGGCACCATCGGGCAGCGTGTTCGGCATGCCCGGTCCGGGACGGTGCCAGAAGAGCGGCACGGGCAGACCGGCATCATGAGAGGCGTCGCGCTTGCCCATGGTGAGGATGGCGAGATTCGGCTCGGGGCGCGACTGCACCATCGACCAGACTTCCAGCGCCGGGCGCAGGCCCTCCCCTTCGTGCTCGCGCGCATCGAGTTCGCGGATGTGGTGTTCGTACAGGCCGTGGTCGCTGGTGAGGTAGCAGCCGCTGCGCAGGATGGCGCGTACCGGCTTCGACAAGTTGCCCACTTTGGCGAAGCCGCGCGCCACCAGGTCGAAATAAGACGAGCCGCCGGCCGACAGCAGGATCTCCATGCCCGTGAACAGGCCCTCATCGTCGGCGCTCTGCGCCAGCGCCACCAGCTGGGCCAGGAAGGCGTCGACGGCGCGCAGGTCGTCTACGCGGTCTTCGCTCACCAGCAAGCCTTCGTAGCCCTCGAAGCCGGCCAGCAGCAGGCCCGGCGCGCCGGCGATGGCGCGCGCCACCGTCAGCGCTTCCTCGGGCGTGCGGCAGCCGGCGCGTTTTCCCGCCAGGCCGAGTTCGACCAGCACCGGCAGCGGCCGCTGCAAGGGGTGCAGCCCGACCGCCTGCGCCAGGCGCGCGACGCCGGCCAGCGAATCGGCCAGCACCACGCACTCGAAGTCCGGGTCGCCACGCAGCAGCGACAGGATGGCCTTGATGTCGGCGGGCGCTACCAGCTGGTTCGCCAGCAGCACGCGGCGCACGCCGAAGCGGTGCGCCACCTGTACCTGGCTGGCGCTGGCCAGCGTGATGCCCCAGGCGCCATTGGCGAGCTGGGCGCCGAAAAGCTGCGGACTCATCGTCGTCTTGCCGTGCGGCGCCAGCAAGACGCCGTGGCCCTCGCAAAAGCGGCGCATCCATGCCAGGTTGTGCTTGAGCGCCGCCGTTTTCAGCACGGCAACCGGGAAGCTGGTGTCGGCGTGCAGCACGTTCCAGCCTTGTACGCCGATGGCGCCCTGGCGCAGCGGCTCCGTGATCGGCAAACCTTTGTCGCCTGGATTCAACAATTGTTCATCGAGGCTGGCCAGGGCCAGGCCATCGTGCGGGAGTGGGTGCATGGCGTCGTTTTATTCGGGTGGGTTGGATGCCGCGTGTTCGCGGTGCCGGCGTAAACGCCACTCTAGCTCGGCGCGCAATTGATCGTGCGACGGCGTCAGTCCGTATTCGTCCGGCGTGTAGGTAATGCCCGGCAGCACGCCATCGTTTTCCAGTTGCGGCAGCAATTCCTCGAGCAATTCGGTCAATGCAAAGGCGTGCGGCTGGTAGCCCGTCCATTCGAGCACGGCGCACTGCTGGGCCAGCTCGGCCGTCGGCCACATCGGAAACACCAGCGCCCCATCGTCGGTCTTGCCGATCGCCCAGCCATCCTGGTACAGGCCCCAGACTTCGCCGGTGGCGGCCACGCGGCGCACGAAATGCTCGTAGCGCAACTGCTTGGGGAGAACGATGACGGAAGCGGTGTCGCTGGGTTCCATGGTGCGGCCTGGGAGTGGGGTCAGGTGCAGGATACAAAAAATGCGGCGGATTGGACGCGCTCTTGGGACAAAAGCAGTTTGACCATTCCCATTTTGGGTACTATCATTCCCAAAATGGGTACGATGCTCGACTTCCTTTTCACGTCAACTCAACAGCGCCTGCTGGGGATCCTGTTCAGCCATGTCGACCGGTCCTTTTACGCCAATGAACTCATTGTCATGGCAGGAGTGGGGACGGGATCTGTACAGCGCGAACTGGTTCGTATGGAAAAAGCCGGGCTGGTCTCGACCGAACGTATCGGCAACCAGAAACATTATCGGGCTAATCCTGCCTGCCCGATTTTCGAGGAAGTGCGTGCCATTGTCCGCAAAACCTTGGGTGTCACGGAAATCCTCGGCAGTGCGCTCAAGCCGCTTTGGAAGCAGATCGACTTTGCGTTCGTATACGGATCGGTTGCCGATGGCAGCGAACATGCTGGCAGTGATGTCGACCTGATGGTGATTGCTACTTCGCTGACGAATGCGGAACTGTTACGCGCCCTGGCGCCGGTGCAGGCAACACTTGGTCGTATCGTCAACCCTTCGCTGTAGACACCGGACGAATTTGTCCAAAGGGTGCGCGAACGCCGCTCCTTTATACTGCGTGTACTCGCCAAGCCGAAATTGTTCATAAAGGGGGCGGAACATGAGCTCGCCCAAATTAGCGAACCTGTCGAAAATCGGACAACTCAAAGCTGAAGCACCCGATGCCAACGAACGCGCAGGCTTGCTGCGTTCGGCTGTCGAACGCCTGCAGGATTCCCGGATTCCTCAACTGTCGCTGGTAGGCCGCTTCGACCTTGCTTATAACGCTGCGCATGCAGCAGCCCTTGCCGCACTTCGTGCACACGGCTAGCGCAGCGAAAATCGTTATATCGTATTCCAGTGTCTCGAACACACGGTTGGCTTCACGGCGGAACAATGGCGTGTGCTTGACCAGGCCCACAAAAAACGCAATCTGGCCGAATACGAGGGCGATCTGGATGTCACTTCAGGTTTCGTTGACGAGCTGATCGTACAAGTCGCTGCCTTGATTACCGCCGTACAAAAGCTTCCCTGATTGCTCAGCGCGCTTCAGGTGCAGTATCCCGTATCGCGGCCGCAAATCGCGCGTGGATGTCCGGATCGACCGGCCGGTGCCGGACCGTCGTGGAAGCTGGATCTCTACCCAGGTAATTTCCGTTCTTCCAATCGCGCGCTGGCCGGATCGGCCGCCGCGTGAAACCGCCGCCGCAGTTCGGGCAAACATTGCCCAGCACGGTATCGACGCAAGAGGCACAAAAGGTGCATTCATAACTGCAGATACGGGCTTCCAACGATGCCGGTGGCAGGGCTTTGTTGCAGTGTTCGCAGCTGGGCCGCAGTTCAAGCATGTACTTTCCTCATTTAGCGTCAGCGTTAAAACAAAAAAGCACCGCCCGGCCGCAGCCGCAACGATGCTTTCGCAATGGTCCAAACTGCCGATCAAGACATGTGCTGCCCGCCATTGATCGCGATATTCGCGCCGGTAACAAACGCCGCTTCATCCGACGACAGGTAAGCCACCAAGCCGGCCACTTCTTCCGGCTTGCCCAGGCGGCCCATCGGAATCTGCGGAACGATCTTGGTTTCCAGCACGTCGCTCGGGATGTCCATGACCATCTTGGTGCCGATGTAGCCCGGCGAGATGGTGTTCACGGTCACGCCCTTGCGCGCCACTTCCAGCGCCAGTGCCTTGGTGAAGCCGTGCATGCCGGCTTTCGCGGCCGAGTAGTTGGTCTGGCCGAAGGCGCCCTTCTGGCCGTTCACCGACGAGATGTTGATGATGCGGCCCCAGCCACGCTCGACCATGCCGTCGCAGACCGGCTTGGTCATGTTGAACACCGAATCGAGGTTGGTCTTCATGACCATGTCCCAGTTCACCTTGTCCATTTTCTTGAAGGTCATGTCGCGCGTGATGCCGGCGTTGTTGACCAGTACGTCGACCGGGCCGACTTCCTGCTCGATCTGCCTGACGCAGGCGGCGGCCGACTCGTAGTCGGCCACGTCGCAGGCATAGGCCTTGAAGTTATAGCCCTGCTCGCGCATGCCGGCCAGCCAGCTCTCGGCCTTGGTGCTGCCCGGCGAGTGCGTGGTCACCACCGTATATCCCAATGCGGCCAGCTTGATGCAGATCGCTTCGCCCAGGCCGCCCATGCCGCCGGTTACTAATGCCACTCTAGCCATTTGTCTTCTCCTAGTTTTTTGTCCGTTGCTTTTCTGGAATCATGTGCTGCAGTCAAGCCAAGTCCAGCCAACTCAAGCCACTTAGTCGCGCTCGACCGCCAGCGCGACGCCCATCCCTCCACCGATGCACAGGCTGGCCAGGCCACGCTTGGCGTCGCGGCGCGCCATTTCGTGGAGCAAGGTCACCAGCACGCGCGCACCCGAGGCACCGATCGGGTGACCCAGGGCGATGGCGCCGCCGTTGACGTTGATCTTCGACGTGTCCCAGCCCATTTCCTTGTTGACGGCAATCGCCTGCGCGGCGAAGGCCTCGTTGATTTCCATCAGGTCCACGTCTTCGTGGGTCCAGCCGGCCTTTTGCAGGCACAGGCGCGACGCCGATACCGGCCCCATGCCCATGATGCTCGGGTCCAGGCCGGCCGAGGAATAGGCCTTGATGCGCGCCAGCGGCTGCAAGCCGAGTTCGCGCGCCTTCGAGGCGCTCATCATGATGACGGCGGCGGCGCCGTCGTTGATGCCGGAAGCGTTGCCGGCCGTGACTGTACCTTCTTTGTTGAAAGCGGGGCGCAAGCTCGACAATGCCTCGAGGGTGCTGCCGTGCTTCGGGTATTCGTCGGTGTCGAACACGACCGTACCCTTCTTCGACGGGATTTCCACCGGAATGATCTCGTCCTTGAAGCGGCCTTCCTTGACGGCGGCCTCGGCCTTCAGCTGCGACTGCAGCGCGAATTCGTCCTGCTCGGCGCGCGAAATGTCGTACTTGCGCGCGACGTTCTCGGCGGTCACGCCCATGTGGTACTGGTTGTAGACGTCCCACAGGCCGTCGACGATCATGGTGTCGACCAGCTTGGTGTCGCCCATGCGGAAGCCGTCGCGCGAGTTCGGCAGCACGTGCGGCGAGGCGCTCATGTTTTCCTGGCCGCCGGCGATGACGATGGCGGCGTCGCCGCAGCGGATGGCCTGGGTCGCCAGGTGGGTGGCCTTCAGGCCGCTGCCGCAGACCTTGTTGATGGTGTAGGCGGGCACCATGTCGGGCAGCCCGCTTTTCAGCGCGGCCTGGCGCGCCGGGTTCTGGCCGACGCCGGCGGTGAGCACCTGCCCCATGATGACTTCGCTGACGCCGGCCGGATCGATGCCGGTTTTCGCCAGCAGCTGGCGGATCACGAGGGCGCCGAGCTCGGCGGCGGGAATCTTGGCGAGCGACCCGCCGAATTTGCCGACCGGGGTGCGGCCGGCTGCTACGATGACGACGTCTTCCATGTTTTGTCTCCGGTGTCTGGCTGGGCCAGGATGGGTGGGCGGCGGATGCGGGCCGGGGCCAATAAGCGGACACGACTGCAAAGGACGGGCCGCGCCCCGGCGTTTGCCGCGGGTTGGGCCCGGCGCAAGCTCCGCATGTTAATTTTCGAGGCTGCGTTTTCGTTTGATCTAAATCAATCTTATCAGCTTATCCATGGAAAACAACCTGTATTGGCAGCGGGGCGACAGCCAGTATTTTTCCCGTTACGCTCAAGAAAATCCGGAACAGGAAAGCATCCCTAATTGCCTATAGGAATGATGGTGAAATGCTGTCCTTTTCAGCAAATTTCACAGTAGAATGCACGGGCTATAGCCAACCAGAATTGTTTATGTCGAAAAGCCCGTCCAGCCTGCCCATCGAAATCAAGATCTCGACGGTTGTCGCTATCTCGGCGATCCTGCATTCGTCCGATCCGATCGCGATCGATGCGGCCCTGAAGCAGATGACCGGCGGCGTGTCGGACTTCTTCGAGGACGAATTCGCCGTGATCGACGTCGGCGCGATTGCCGGCGAGACCGCCTACATCGACTGGCGCGCGCTGGTCGACCTGCTCAAGAAATACCGCCTGAACGCGGTCGCCGTGCGCGGCGCCACGCCCGAGATGGCCGAGGCCATCAAGGCGCTGGGCCTGGCGCTCGACGACGGCGCCGGCGCCGACCGCGCACGCGAAGACGTGGCGGCGGCCACCGCGGCCAGCGCCGTGAGCATCGCTCCGGCCCCCACAGCTGCGCCGACCCCGGCACCTGCGCCGGCGCCCGCGCCGGCCCCGGCCGCCCCGATCCCGGCCCTGATCGTCGACACCCCGGTGCGCGCCGGCCAGCGCGTGTATGCGCGCGGCTGCGACCTGATCATCACCGCGGTAGTGAATAATGGGGCCGAGATCATTGCCGACGGCAGCATCCACGTGTACGCGCCGATGCATGGCCGGGCCCTGGCCGGCGCCTCGGGGAATGCCGACTCGCGCATCTTCGGCCTGTCGCTGCAGCCCGAGCTGGTGTCGATCGCCGGCGTCTACCGTACTTTCGACGAAGGTTTCCCGGCCGAGCTGGCACGCCAGCCGGCCCAAATCCGCCTGGTCGGCGACCGGATCGATATATCATCGCTGACGCCGGCTCCGGCCCGCGTGTAACACGCCGACACAGGCAGCCAAGACCAGTTACTGTAAAGGACATTTTTGTGGCAAGAATTATTGTTGTGACGTCCGGCAAGGGCGGTGTGGGCAAGACCACTTCGAGCGCAAGCTTTTCGACCGGCCTGGCCCTGCGCGGCCACAAGACCGCGGTGCTGGACTTCGACGTCGGCCTGCGCAACCTCGACCTGATCATGGGCTGCGAACGCCGCGTCGTGTACGACCTGGTGAACGTGATCAATGGCGAAGCAACGCTGAACCAGGCCCTGATCAAGGACAAGCACTGCGACAACCTGTTCATCCTGCCGGCTTCCCAGACCCGCGACAAGGACGCCCTGTCGGAAGACGGCGTGGAGCGCGTGCTGAACGAACTGGTCAAGATGGACTTCGAGTTCATCATCTGCGATTCGCCGGCCGGCATCGAGCACGGCGCGCTGATGGCGCTGACCTTTGCCGACGAAGCGCTGATCGTGACCAATCCGGAAGTGTCGTCGGTGCGCGATTCCGACCGCATCCTCGGCATCCTGCAAGCCAAATCGCGCCGCGCCCAGACCGGCGGCGAGCCGGTCAAGGAACACCTGCTGATCACCCGCTATTCGCCGAAACGCGTCGAGAACGACGAAATGCTGTCCTACCAGGACGTGCAGGAAATCCTGCGCATCCCGCTGATCGGCATCATCCCGGAATCGGAATCGGTGCTGCATGCCTCGAACCAGGGCAACCCGGCGATCCACTTCAAGGGCACCGACGTGGCCGAAGCCTACGAGGATGTGGTGGCGCGCTTCCTGGGCGAAGAGCGTCCGCTGCGCTTCACGACCTACGAAAAGCCGGGCCTGCTGCAACGCATCTTTGGGACCAAGTGACATGGCATTGCTCTCATTCCTGTTCCCCGAAAAGAAGAAGAGCGCGAACGCGGCCAAGGAACGGCTGCAAATCATCATCGCCCGCGAGCGCACCAGCCGCAGCGGCCCGGACTTCCTGCCGGCGCTGCACCGCGAGCTGATCGAAGTCATCTCGAAGTACACCAAGGTGAATGCCGACGACATCAAGATCTCGCTCGACCGCCAGGGCAACCTGGAAGTGCTCGACGTGAACGTGGTGCTGCCGGACGCCTGATCCGTCTTACACAGCCCATCCGCCGGCCGGATGGGC
>Ga0308166_1000548_pt1 | contig 49981 bp, 34 predicted proteins | sample PhyCR2_2_FD_202137 | JGI IMG/M metagenome (GOLD analysis project Ga0308166, IMG submission 202137) | Phyllosphere microbial communities from UC Gill Tract Community Farm, Albany, California, United States - DLSLCC.R2 | ecosystem: Host-associated > Plants > Phyllosphere > Unclassified | place...
TCGTTTCATGGAGCGTGGCGACTCCGGTCCGACTGGTCGTGCTGGCTACGCCAAATACTGGTACCGACAGCAGCTATTTCGGCCAGTCGCTGTATTCATATGACGCCTATGGTAACAAGACGGTAAAACTGGCTCCGGATTTCGTCCCGTTCTGTCTGGTTGACGTCATAGACGTGCAGCCCGGCGGCCAGCTTATTCAGACACGGATCCCTGTCAGCAATAAAATCGTCACGTTTCACCGGCTGCCGAACGCCGACGGGCGGTTATCGACATCCGTTTATTCGGTGGTGAATTCCGGTGGGTATCATGCATTCTCGTTCAATGCCTCCGGAATAAACCAAACAGGGTGCCGAATTTACGTTTTCTCAAACTATCTGGTGAACATCCCGGACTGGGGATTTTTCGTTTACCGGGACGGGACGCTGGTCTGGCACAGTAACTGCCTGCCGCTCAATATGGGGCTGATGACCGGCGATCTTGAATCGGCAACGCCACTGGCGGTGACACCTGGCGTGACATCCGTCGTCTTTATACCCGCGGATCCGGCATCGCCAAAAAGCGGCGGCTATCTGAACTCCAGTTGTTCTGCCGCCGGATATAAAAACGGGGTGTGGCAGGCGACGATAGCGAACGTGTTTTCAAGCCGCATAATTTCAGGACAGGAGGCCGATGCAGTAAAGCCATGGGCTATTCGTGGCTATGTCGGTTACATAGACTGCAGTATCTACGACCAGTACTACCCCTATGCGCTCGGGCTGGTTTAATCCGTCTTACACAACATTGCATATACAACCCGCTTCGGCGGGTTTTTTATTGCCCGGAGAAAATATGATCTATAACGCAGGTACAATCTCTTTCAATGGTAATTCTGTCACGGGCACGGGCACGAACTTCACCGCGCCGACCAGTCAGATCCGCATAGGGCAGACTTTGCTGGTGGCATCAAATCCGGTGCAACTCGTTCAGATAACGGCCATTAACAGCGCCACTTCCCTGACCGTTACGCCTGCAGCATCACCGGCTGTTAGCGACCAGCGTTACGGTATTCTTGTTACGGATAGTCTGTCAGTTGATGGCCTTGCCCAAAGCATTTCCCAGCTCATCAATGAGTACGATGAGAACATTGGGGCATGGGAGGCGTTCGCCAGTACAACAGCAAATCAGATGGTCACAGTCACCATTAACGGGGTGAGCCTGAGCATCCCCGCAGCAGGCGCACTTGCCAGAAGGGGCGCTAACAGTGACATCACGAGTATTTCAGGTCTGACAACGCCATTAAGTCGTTCGCAGGGCGGTACAGGATCTGATTCTCCTTTCGGGACAGCAGAGGGTTCATTCGCACAGGGGAATGATGAGCGTCTCAATACCGTTAACAACAAAACTGGCGGGCTGGTAAAAAGCAAAATAGTTTTCAATGCCAACAGCACTTCGAAAGGGATAACCGTAGCTTCACTTAATCCTTCTGACTTTTCTGCTATGTATGCTTCGGATGAGTCTTCCGCAGTATCGATTTCGCCTGCCAGAGTGACCATAGGATCATTTTATCCGGAGTTTACCGATAAGCATTACGTTGATGGCAGATATGCCGGCGTGTTTTATCGGGGTACCGTTCACACCAATACCGAACCAGTAGTGCACTGGGGGTATACCTTTGAAAGTGGGGCGGTATCTTCACAAATTCTTCAGTACAGACCAACACTTGGCACCCTGTATGTCTCAGGTTCTGTAACATCTCCGGTGATCGCTCAGACATCAGATCTGGACTGCAAAGATAAAGTAGAAGTCATACCCGACGCCATGTCGAAAATAAATGCTATCAGGGGTGTCACGTTTAACTGGGCCGCAACGGGCTATCCTTCGGCGGGTGTAATTGCTCAGGAAATAAAAGAGGTACTGCCGGAATGTATTTCTCAGCAGCAAAATGCTGAAGGTGAAAGATTTTATGCAGTTGAGTATGCAGGCGTGGTTGGTTTGTGCGTTGAAGCGATAAAAGCACTGAACGAAAAAGTCGGGCAACTTGAACGAGCTTTAGCAGGATGTGACCAGGGCTGATGCACAACAAAAAGCTGTTCTGGTGATTGATAGTTTTAACCAGTATTGATCTGCCTCCAGATTAAAACTACTGTATATATATACAGTAAGTTACAAAGGAGGTAATTATGCGACTACAACGCCTTATTTTTCCGGACGTTCCGGTATATATCCCTGTTTATGGGGATCTCATTTCGGCAGGCTTTCCCAGTCCTGCCGCTGATTATATTGAGAGCGGCATCGATCTGGTGTCGCATCTTATTCCGCACCCGTCCTCTACTTACACGCTGCGCGTATCCGGTGATTCCATGATCGGGGCCGGCATTCTCGACGGCTCACTTCTTCTTGTCGATTTCAGCATTCATCCCCAGCATAACGATATTGTCGTAGCCAACCTCGGAGGTGAGTTCACCGTCAAAAGACTGGTGACACACCCGGTGGCACAGCTGCTGGCAGAAAACCCGGCCTATCCTGCGATCCCCATTTATGACGCCGACGAACTTGAAATCGTCGGCGTTGTCATTTCCGTCATCAGCACGATGCACCGCAATGTTCGCCCTCGTTGATATGAACTCGTTTTATGCGAGTTGCGAAACCGCATTTCGCCCCGATCTGGCCGGGCGGCCCATCGTGGTACTGAGCAACAATGACGGCTGTGTCATTGCCCGATCCGCCGAAGCAAAAAAGCTCGGCATAAAAATGGGCACGCCGTGGTTCCAGTTGCGCGAAATGCCTTTCCCGCAGCCGTTGCTCGCGTTCTCGAGTAATTACGAACTCTATGGCGATATGTCGCAGCGCGTGATGACCACCCTCGAAGAAATATGCCCGCGCGTGGAGGTTTACTCAATCGATGAGGCCTTTTGTGACCTGACCGGCGTGCGTAACTGCCGCGACCTGGGCGATTTTGGGCGGGAGATCCGAGATACCGTCTGGCGCAACACTCGCCTGCGCTGCGGCGTCGGGATCGCCCAGACGAAGACGCTGGCCAAGCTGGCTAACCGGGCCGCGAAAGAGTATCCCCAGACCGGGGGCGTGGTCGATCTATCGAACGTTGAGCGCCAGCGCCGTTTAATGGCGCTGATGCCGGTCGAGGAAGTGTGGGGCGTTGGCAGGCGGATAGCCAAAAAGCTCGAGGCAATGGGGATCAGCAAAGCGCTCCAGCTGGCGGACACGGATATTCGATTTATCAGGAAACACTTTAACGTCGTGCTCGAACGAACGGTGCGGGAGCTGCGCGGCGAGTCCTGTCTGGAACTGAAAGAGTTTGCGCCAGCGAAGCAGGAGATTGTCTGCTCCAGATCGTTTGGTGAGCGGATCACAGGGTACAACGAAATGCGCCAGGCGATCTGCTCGTATGCGGCCCGGGCAGCGGAAAAGCTGCGCAGTGAACGCCAGTACTGCCGGTATATTTCCGTATTCGTGAAAACGTCGCCATTTGCGTTGAACGAGCCTTACTACGGCAATAACGTCGGCACGAAACTACTGACACCGACGCAGGACACCCGCGACATTATCGCGGCGGCCACGCGCTGCCTGGATGCAATATGGCGCGATGGTCACCGGTACCAGAAAGCGGGGATCATGCTGGGCGACTTTTTCAGCCAGGGCGTGGCGCAACTCAATCTGTTTGATGACAACGCGCCGCGGGCCGACAGCGATGCACTGATGACGCTGATGGACCGGCTCAACAAACAAGGCAGGGGTACGCTGTATTTTGCCGGTCAGGGCGTCCAGCCGGCATGGCAGATGAAGAGAGAAATGCTGTCTCCGTGCTACACAACGCGGCTCTCAGACATACCTGTCGCTAAGGCTGGTTAAATAGGATAAGCAGTGGAAAAATAATCCTCTATTCAGCTTTGATTCTCTGCTGAGAAATCGAGTCAGGCTCTGCCGATAGTAAAGCAAAGCGATATGTCTGCTTACGTTGCCTGCATAGTGAATGCGTATATTAGGGCAGTTCTTCTGCAATCTGCGCGGAGCCTACAGTCAGTGCATAGTGATATTTGGCAAGCTCTAATTTATCCATATCGCCATCATGCTCGAACTCGTCTTTAGCTTCTTTGAGCATCTCCTCAGCTTTAGTTTTGACTATTTCGGATGTTGTTCCTTTGGTCTTGATGAACTGGACCACTCGTTTGCAAAATGTTTCGCCATCTGCCATTTCATTTTTTGCGTCTTTTAAAGTTTCTGGCGTAGAAACTGTTGGTGAGATGCTGCTATCAAAAAATGTTGTTGTAGCCAACTTGTAGCAGGGCGACTTTGCATACGCTAGTTGAGTACATAACATCAGTGAAAAGAAAATTTTAATGCAGCTGCAAGTTTTCATAGCGATCTCCATATATAGATTAAGAAGTTATCGGCAAGATGATATGATTTTTTAGGATAAACACTAGCGCCAAACTAAAGTCTTTTGTCCAGATATGAGGGGTATCGCATTTGCGGGAGTTAAAGTCATCATTGTGACCGCAAGTGGCTTGGTCAAACACAATGCAATGAGCAATCAGAGTTTATACAATGCAATTGAGGCATTCACAGCGGTTTAATCGCCGCTACTCTTCTTTTGGCAAGATTTTCACGTGATCTGACCACGTGGGCACTGCATCTTCATTACATTGTGGGTGCCATTATTCCCCAAAAAAATTTCAGGGAAAAACAGTCTTAACCCTCTGGTTTTCTGAGGCTTCTTGGTTTGCATTAGAGGATTTAACCGCCGACACCCCATATCTTCAATAAGTGAGGACTCTACTAAAGCTTAAGATTCTTTAAGGGAGGTCTGATAACGTTTTACTGCCTCAGCAAAGGCTTGCGCGGCATCTGCATTTGATACCATATATTCTTCAGTTACCCCTGTTTGAGAATGGAAAGTAATATTTCCATAAACGCATATAGGGATTTGGTAGTTGTCTTTAAATCGACGGTCTGGCGAGCCATTTTTATTCGTTTTCGCCCATGTATGCCCATCTAAATATGAATCTCTGGGAACATCTTCTTCCTCATGGAATCTTCGATATTCTGAACTGATTTGCAATTCGCGTAAATCAATCAGAGCGAACGCCCCATCAGCTCGTGGTATGACTGCAACTCCAGGATAAAGCAAAATATCGTCGCCATTAACATTTTCAAACCGCATCGCACGCCCCGCAAATTGAATGAGATCCGTTGAACTGAAATCAAAGGTAACTGGGTGACGATTAACAGAACGGGCTGCTAATGTTCTTTCGGCAAACTGGTCAGTTGCTTTATCAGCAGTAATATCCCATTTTTTAATACTCGATTTTAACATATCGAATGCTCGGACCATTGCTGCATATGCACGCTGCGAAGTATCACTACTCTCGAATGTTATGGCTATTTTTGTCTTATCCTCCCAAGATACCAGGCGAGATATCTCAGCTTGTGTTAGGGGGAGTTCGATCTCAAGTTCTGCGATGCGTCGCTTATAAAACCAGCGGAATAGACTTGATTTGCGTCGAATCAGCTCGTGCCTTTGTTTTGATTCTTCAGCAAGGGCTTCTTGTAGATCCGCTTCAATCTCCGCCCTTTGTTCTCGAGCTTTAGCAATCATATCTCGTAAAGGTAAAAGGGAGGAACTTGTTAGGACTTCTACCGAAGCGCTGGAAATTTCATTCATGCCAGCCATGGGCATATATATTTTAGCGTTCGAAGGGGTGTTACTTGGGAATGCTTCCGGTATTCCAAATGGAAGTTCTTTAGAAGGCGGATTTGCTGGACTGGTAACTAGGGGGCCATGATCGTAAGGCATGGTAGGTGTAGTATAAGATAAGCCTGTCCCTGGCAGTCCGACAGTCGCTCTGAGTCCTTTTTTCCCAACATTGATAGCGGCACCATGGATACCAATGCTTGCACTTATGCCACGTTTACCAATGTTGAGTTTAACGCCAGGGAACAGAGTAAAAGTTTGTCTGAAACGAAGAGACATAAAGTATCCCTATGTAGTTTTTGCGCAACAATATCGAAATGTTTTATATGAGCATTGAGCTGATAAAAAACCTACCCTTAACTCATCTTCATACCGCTATGATACAGCGGTTTAGATGCGTGTGAAAAAAAACAAAAAAGCCCGCATAAGCGGGCTTTCATGTCACTCGGGAGCCGCGGCTCCTTTGCGTATCCTTTTTGGTCACGTTACTGTCTGGTCAGAGTCCTACCGTGATACCTAACTTCCTGTTTTTAAAGGTGCTGTCCATGCACTGTCCAATCATGATTGGTGGAGCTGGCGGGAGTTGAACCCGCGTCCGAAATTCCTACATCCTCGGTACTACATGCTTAGTCTGTCTTTACATTCACCTGCCAGCTGCGAACAGACACGCCACTGACAAACTAGCCTGATTAGTTTTAACGCTTCAACCCCAGGCAGGGCATCCACGCGATCTCTTTTGGGTTTGACCTCTCTTGATCCCCGTCCTAAGAGCGGAGGCTAGGGAGAGAGGGCTCTTAGCAGGTTATTAAGCTGCTAAAGCGTAGTTTTCGTCGTTTGCGACTATTTTTTTGCGGCTTTTTACGAGGCAAACCGCCCCTCGGCATGCACCTTGGGTTTCGCAAATCCCGTCGAATCCAGAATCAGCCCCAATGTGTTGAACACAGTATAACAGATTTTTGACACGGCACACCAGTCCATATGCCTGCAACTTACGTGGGGCGCGCGTTTGCTCAAAGTGTGAACAGCGCATGGTGTGTGATGTGTAAGCGTCACTTCATTTGTCTGAAGCACCCCTGAATATAAAAAATTAAAAACAAAGCTTAATCGAAAATAAAAAAATACATGATATATCCTCATTTAAATTTACAATCAACTTACATTATATGAATTTAAAGTAATCACGGATGATTTCATTTAAGTACTGCTTAACCTTTATTTAAGTACCTCAGGATATATTCTCTTAAAGAAAAAAATATGTATAAATTTGTGATATTAGAATTTGCCAATTTGGGAAAAGTCATTATATATTTTAAACAGATGATTTTCGTAGTTCTGCAATGGATGAAACATCGAAACCAATAAATATCAATGATTTACCTCATAAAACGCTCCCAAATCTTACCCGAGCTCAATTCTGCCAGATAATTTTGGCTGCCATTGGCTTATCCAAAATAAATTCGTCAGGTGCGTAATAACAGGCACTTGCTGCAAGAGGAATATAATATGGCGCCGAAAAATGGCCTTCCAGGATCCGTGGATATTATAAATCAGAAAACCGGCGATGTGGTGATGGAATATCCGCAAAATGCGGATCGCGTCGTTAATCTCTCGCAGACAAGTGTGGTGCGCGTAAATGCTTCTCCCGCCTCGGTAAATTTTTACGAGCGCGAAGGAAATGACCTGATCGTCCATATGAAAGATGGCTCGACGGTACGCTATCAGAAGTTCTTTTTCCTGGATGAAAATGGCCTGCACAGCCAACTGGTGTTTGAGGACAATCTCGGCGCGCATCAGGCCGTGTTCCCGTTCGCGTCTGAGGCCGGGCCGCTCACTGCCGAGGCGATAGTGCCGGCGATGGCCGATGTTGCGGTCGGTTCCTTGATCGGCGCAGGTGGCATTTCAGCGCTGGCCGTGCTGGGCGGACTGGCGGCGGTAGGCGGTATCGTGGGCGTCGCCGCGGCATCCAGTGGAGGTGGCGGCGGTGGGAGTGATAATGATAATAACAATGGCGGTACCACGCCGCCGGACGGAGGCACCACACCACCGGGTGATGGCGGTAGTCCTACGCCACCGGATGGTGGCGGCACAACCCCGCCCGATGGCGGTGGCACAACCCCGCCTGATGGAGGTGGTACTACGCCGCCGGATGGCGGTGGCACAGCGCCGCCAGTCGAATCAACTCTGACGGTAGATCCGCTAACGGAAGATAACCTGCTCAATCTGGAAACGGTATCGCTCAGTCAGGTTCTGAGTGGCTCAACCCAGGCCGAAAATGCTGGTTGCCTGATTACCGTCATGTGGGGCGACAGCGTCTGGACCACCACGGTCAATGATGATGGCTCCTGGGCCTTAGTCTTTCCGCCGGAAGTCCTGCAAAGCTTTTCACAGGGCCAGAGCTTACTGCGAGTGCGTCTGGTGGATAACCGCGGGACCGCTCTTGAAGCCGCCATGCCGGTGATGGTTGATACCATCCCGCCCGCGCTGGATCCGGTCGAATTTGTGCCCAACCGTATCTTCGACAGCTCCCAGCTTAACGGCGATAAGATCCTGCGCGGCTACTCTGAAGCGGCTGACGAAGGTAGCACTGTCTTAATCACCCTTAACGGTAAAACCTACAGTGCGGTTGTCGACAGCAGTGGCAACTGGCAAACCTCGATCCCGCTGGCGGATCTGCAGGCGCTTGCCGATGGCGATAGCTACACCATCACCTACGAAATCACCGATCTGGCGGGTAACGTTACCACCAGCAGCAGCGATTTTACGGTCAACCTTACCGCACCGATCATCACCGTTAATCCCCTGACCGGCGATGATGTCCTTAACAGTGCGGAGATCCAGCTGGATCAAGTCCTCTCCGGTACCACGGAAAACATTGCTGCCGGTCAGACGGTCACCATTACGCTCGGCGGGCAGACCTGGTATACGGTAGTGCAGGGGGATGGTAGCTGGAGCGTGACGCTGCCGTCAGGCGATCTGCTGGCGCTGGGCAACGGCCCTGGTACCATTACCGTCAGCGTGGTGGATAAAAATAACCAGACCATTACCAGCAACCATCCGATTACGGTGGATACCGCGCAGAGCGGTATCGCCATCGCGATTGTCTCAACCGATGACTATCTCAACGCTGCCGAAGCGACGCAGCCGCTGGAAGTGCGCGGTGTGACCACAGTAGTTGGTCCGGCGGTATCGGTGCTGGTGGAATTTAACGGTAAAACCTACACCGCCGTGGTGGATAACGCGGGCTACTGGAGCGCCGTGATCCCGGTCGCCGATCTGGCGGAGCTGAAAGACGGTCCGCGTCAAATCACCGCGACCGTCACGCTCGGCACCCAGAGCGCGTCCGATGAACATATTTTGCACGTGGCGATCAACCATGTGCCGCAGCCGACACTCTCCACGCCATTTGTCGATGGGATCCTCAGCGCCGCTGAGCGCGACGTCCCGCAGGCGATCAGCGGTAACACCGGCATCAGCGGTGCCGGACAGAAAGTCTCGGTGCTGCTGGGGGGGAAAACCTACACCGCTACCGTCGACAGCGACGGTAACTGGGCGATCACCGTACCGCCTGCCGATTTACAGACCCTGCCACAGGGTTCGCTGTCGATGATCGTTAACGCCTCGGATGCCGCCGGTAATAACGCAACGCTGCCGGCCAGCGCCATTGTCGATACGCTGGCACCGGATCTGGCGGTGCTGCCGATCTCCGGTGACGGGCGTCTGGGCGTTGAGGATTTGAACACGGCACAGGCGCTGAGCGGTATCTCGTCGATGAATGAGGCCGGTCAGCCGATCACCGTGGTGCTGAATAACAAAACGTACACCACAACGGTGGGCAGCGACGGTAACTGGAGCATTACGCTGCCATCAGCCGATCTCCAGCAACTGGTGAACGGCGCGAACGTGGCGACGGTTACGCTCACTGACGCCGCCGGTAACGCGCGCGTGGTTGAGCAGACCATTAACGTCAAAACCACGCAGCCGACCGCCACCGTCACCTCTTTCGCCGGAAATAACGGGCTGGATGCGGCGGAAATCAAAACCGATCAGCTGTTACGCGGTACGACTACTGATGCCGAACCGGGCAGTCGGGTGACGGTAACCCTTGGCGGAAACAGCTGGCATTCAGTGGTCGCCAGCGACGGCAGCTGGACGATGTTGATCCCGTCCGGCAGCCTCCATCAACTGACGCCGGGGGTGAATACGGCGCAGGTGAGCATTACCGATATTTACGGGCAGACGGCGAACGACACCTATACGGTAACGGTCGAGAGCGCCTCGACGGCTGTAGCAATCAGTATTGTCTCCGGCAATGACTATATCGGCGTACAGGAAGCGGCGGGCGTGGTCACCATCAGCGGTACCAGCGCCGGGCTGCCACCGAATACCGAAGTGCAGGTGCTGGTAAACGACACCACCTATAAAGGCTTTGTCGATGCGAACGGCAACTGGAGTATTGCGCTGGCACCCGGCGCGCTGTCCGGTTCTGTGGATGGCCCGCTGACCGTGACGGCCACGGCGGTAGTCAATGGCGTGACGGTAAGCGACAGCCATACCGTGAATCTGATCCTCAATGCGCTGCCGCAGGCGAGCAACGATCCGCTGTTTGGCGACGGCGTACTGAACGGCAGCGAAATTCAGCAAAACCAGACGATTACTGGTGACACCGGTGTGGCCGGGCCGGGGCAGACGGTGAGCGTCAATCTTGGCGGTAATACTTATACCGGTACGGTCAATGAGAACGGGCAGTGGAGCATAACTATCCCGTCCGGCGCGCTCAACGGCTTAACCAATGCAAATTCGCCGCTGCCGGTCACGGTGACGGTCACCGATATCGCGGGCAATACCGACACCAGCGCGCCGATCAACGTCAATATCGACGTTGTGCCGCCGGTGCTGAGCTTCGATCCGTTTGCTGCAAACGACATTCTCAACCTGGCAGAAGCCGGGGCAACCCAGACGCTTTCCGGCGTCGCCAGCGGCGCAGGGGCAGGGCAGCCGGTAACGATAGTGCTCAACGGGCAGACCTATAACGCCACCACCGGTGCGAACGGCGTCTGGTCGGTGGATATTCCCTCGTCAGCATTGCAGGCGCTGCCGGACGGCCAGGCGACCTTTACCGTAACGGTGACGGATGCGGCGCAAAACAGCACCACCGCCAGCCATAACATCAGCGTACGCATCGATCCGCAAAAACAGCCGCTGCTGACTATCGATCCGGTAGCGGGTGATAACGTCATTGATGCCGCCGAACGCGGCGAAACCATTACCCTGACCGGTAAAGTCTTTAACGTCGAAGCGGGCCAGACGGTCACCGTTACCCAGGGCGCGTCCAGCTGGACAGGCACGGTCGGTACCGACGGTAAATGGCAGGTCACTATTCCGCAGGGCGATCTGGCGGGGCTGCTGGACGGCAACTACGCGCTGGTTGTGCAGGTCAGCGATGCGGCAGGCAACAGCACCAGCGCCAGCCGTCCGTTTAGCGTGGATTCCACCGTTAGCGCCATTTCCGTTTCACCGCTTACCGGCGATGACCGGGTGAGCCTCAGCGATATCAGCAATGGCCTGCTTATCAGCGGCAGTTCGGTGGGGCTGGCGGAGGGTACACCGGTCACCGTGACCCTGAACGGTAAGCTTTATGAAACCGCCGTTGGCACTGGCGGGGCGTGGAGCCTCACCATTCCGGCAGAAGACGCGCGCGCCATCAGCGATGGCAACGTCACGCTGGCGGTATCAGCGCAGGAGAGCGACGGTACCATCGTCAACAGCAGCCATGTGTTCACTATTATCACCCATGACCTGCCTGTGGTGTCCATGAACCTGCCCTTTACCGATGGCATTATGAACGCCAGTGAAGCGTCGGCGGGCGGTACCCTGAGCGGCTCGACCGGCGTCAGCGGTGCCGGTCAGCAAGTCCAGGTGCAGATCGGCTCGGGTGCGCAGGCGCAGACGCTGACCGCCACCGTCGATGCTAACGGCAACTGGTCGGTGAACGTACCGTCAACGGTGCTGAACACCTTAGCGGACGGTACCACATCGGTGGTGATCACCACCACCGATGTGGTGGGTAACCCGGCGGTGCTGGAAAGCAGCATTGTGGTGGATAAAACCCCGCCGGTGCTCACCGTGGGTGCGGTGGGCGGGGACGGCATTGTTAATGCCGCCGAAGCGGCAGGCCCGATGGTGATCACCGGCAGCGCCACCCCCTACGATCCGGCGCAGCCGCAAACCGTGGTGGTGCAGATCAACGGCCAGATCTATAACGCGCTGATCCAGGCGAATGGCGACTGGAGCGTCACGCTACCTGCCGGGGCGCTGAACGGTATCCCGGATGGTCCGGTCAGCATGACGGTGGTGGCCACCGACAGCGCGGGCAACAGCTCCACCCAGAAACCGACCTTTATCCTCGACGCCTCGCCGGTGAATGCGCCGCAGGTGACGATGAACAGCATTTCAACGGATAACTACGTCAACGCCAGCGAAGCTGGCACGCCGCTGGTGGTTTCCGGCTCAACGGTGAACGTCGAAGCCGGGCAGACCGTGACCGTTACGCTGAACGGTATCGGCTATCCGACAACTGTACAGCCCGATGGCAGCTGGAGCGTGTCGATCCCGGCGAACGCCCTGGCAGCCGTGCAGGACGGCGTGCAGCCGATCCTCGTTACCGTCAGCGATGCGGCGGGCAACGTCGATGACGCCACGCAGAATGTCACCTTTATTGCGCAACCGGCCAGCCAACCGACGATCACCATCGACAGCGTGGCGGACGATAACGTGATCAACGATGCGGAAAGCGGCAATGCCGTCCCGGTCACCGGCACGTCTACCGGGCTGACGCAGGGCGCCGTGGTCACCATCACTCTGACACCGGGCGGCGGCATCTATACCGGTACCGTGGGCGCTGACGGCACGTGGTCAGTACTGGTGCCTGCAAATGTGGTCAGCGGACTGACAGATCAAACCTATACCGTGACCGCAACCGCCAGCGATGTCGCCAATAACCCGGCGAGCAACACCCAGCAGGTGCGCGTCGATACCGTCGGGCCGGACATCAACCTGAACAGCAGTTTCCTGTCCGATGGGCTGATTAACATCAGCGAATCCGCCACCGCGCAGACCCTGAGCGGCACCACCACGCCAGGCTCCATCGTATCCCTTGCGATCAACGGCACCTTTATTGAAACCCGCGCCGACCAGGCAGGGAACTGGAGCATTGCCATTCCGGCTGAAGAGTTGCAGGCGCTGCCGCAGGGCGTGTCCTCGCTGACCCTGACCGCGACGGACCCGGACGGTAATCTCTCCAGCCAGCCGTTACCGATTAACGTTGGCAACACGACGCTGCCGACCATCACGCTCAATAATTCGCTGGTGCTGAGCGACGGCATGGTGAATACGATTGAAGCCGCCGGGCAGAGCCAGATCACCGGCACGTCTACTGGCCTGCCGGTGGGGGCGACCATCGCGCTGTTTATCGGTACGGTACAGATCGGCACCGCCACCGTGGTCAGCGGCGGAGGCTGGACGGCGACCCTGCCGGCTGGCACCTTTGCGCAGTTTGCAGATGGCCCGTACACCATTACCGCCAGCACTACCGACGCCTTCGGAAATCCGGCGAACGGCAATCTGGGGATCGAAGTGGTGATCGACACCCCGATCGCCACGCTGCCGAGCGCGCCATTTACCGATGGCACCCTTAACCAGCTGGAAGCCAGTACCGGGCAGATCCTCACCGGCTCCACCGGCCTTAGCGGTGGCGGTCAGACCGTGAGTATCACCCTTGACGGCGGCGATTTGGCCAGCCCGATCACGGTTAACGGTGCCGTGGATAACAACGGTAACTGGACGGTGCAGCTGCCGTCTGACGTATTGCAAAGCCTGAACAATGGCGACTACACCCTGGCGGTAACAGTCACCGATAAAGCAGGCAACACCGCCACCAGCCCGACGGTTGACTTCGACGTGCGCACCGACGCGCTGCCCACCCCGGCGCTCAATACCGCGTTCGGTGATGGCGTGTTGATTAGGAGTGAAGTAGCAGACAGCGCGCTTACCGGGACCACCGGCATCGATAAAGCCAGTATTCAGACTATCCAGGTGAGCATTAATAACGGCCCGCTGATCACCATTGCCAGTGCCAATATTGACGCCAACGGTCAGTGGACCTTACCGGTCAGTGCCGGCACGCTCGGGGCGCTGCCGGACGGCACGATCCCGGTGAAGATTATCGTTACCGATACGGCGGGGAACGTGGTGTCCGGCGAGGGGAATTTCCAGGCCGTCATTAATAATGTGCCGGACTTTACGTTAGGCACGCTGTTTACCGATGGCGTGCTGAACAACCCGGAAGCGACCGCAGGCCAGGTGCTGCGCGGCAGTTCCGGTGCCATCGGTGCCGGGCAGACGGTCACCGTCACCCTTAACGGCGTGCCATACAATACCGGCGCGACGGTGGATGCCAACGGCCAGTGGAGTGTGACGCTACCGCCGTCGGCGTTAACCGGCTTAACCAGCGGCCAGACGCAGACCGTGGTGGTCACCGTCACCGATGCCTACGGCAACAGCGACTCTGCTACGCAGACCTTTGTACCGCAGCTGGCGCTGCCGACGCCGAGCGTGACGGATTTGTTTGGCGGCGACAACACCCTGAATATTAGCGAGGCGGCAGGGCCGCTGACGCTGACCGGCACTACCGGCCTCGGCGGTGGCGGTCAGTTTGTCACCGTCACTATTGATGTTGACGGCGTGACCTATATTGCAGATGTCGATACCAACGGCCAGTGGTCCGTCTCCCTGCCTGCCGGGACGCTACAGGGACTGGATCCGAACGATCCTCACGCCATTATTGTGCGCGCAGAAGATCAGTACGGTAACGTGCAAACTGCCGACGTGACTTTCGATGTGGCCTTTACCGCTCCGACCGTCTCGATCGAGACGCCGGTGTTTGGCGATGGTTATCTGAATATCAGTGAATCCGACACGCCGATGACGCTCTCCGGCAAATTTGAATCGCGCGATCCGGCGGCCACGACGGTGCAGGTGACTATCGGCGGTAAAGCCTTTACCGCTACCGTTGATTCACAAAACAAAACCTGGACGCTGGCGCTGGACAGCAACAGCTGGACCGGCGTCGCGCGCGGTGATCAGAGCGTGGCGGTCACCGTGACCGACAATGCGCTTAACACCGGCAGCACCAGCACGCCGGTGGTGATAGCCCTTAACCAGCCGACCATTTCGGTGAATGCGCCGTTTGGCAACAGCGATCTCGACTGGACGGAAAGCCAGCAGTTGCAAACCCTTACCGGTACCACCAGCAACGTGGAGGTGGGACGTACCATTACGGTCACCCTCGCAGGCCAGACCTTTACCACCACGGTACAGCCGGGCAATACCTGGGCGCTGCAATTAACCCCGCTGCAAATGGCAACGCTGGCTAACGGCAGCACCACGCTTGTGGCGACGGTGAGCGATACTGCCGGGAATCCGGCCAGCAGCGGGCCGGTGAATGTCACCATCGATACCGTACCGCCCGCCTTCAGCGTGACGGTTAATCCGGTAGCAGGGGATAACGTCATTAACGCCAGCGAGTTCAATGCTGCGCCGACGCTTGCGGTCAGTGGCCAGAGCAATGGGTATCCGGCGGGCACCGTGCTCAACATCACGGTGAACGGCGCGCTTGTCGGTACCGCGACGGTAGACGGCAACGGCACCTGGACAACCACGCTGCCGACCAGCGCCTTCCCGGATCAGGGGAGTTACACCCTTGAAGCCACCAGCCAGACCGCGCCGAATACCGCCTCGTCGGTAGTGGTGCAGGTGGATACTGTCCCGCCGACGGTGAACCTTAATCCGGTCTCCGGTGATGACGTCATCAACGCCGCGGAAAGCGGTTCGTCGCTGACCCTGAGCGGCACCGCCAGCCTGTCTGAAGCCGGACGCTCGGTGTCGGTGACCATGAACAACAAAACCTACTATGCGGTGGTCAATGCCGACGGCAGCTGGTCAATGGTGGTGCCGCAGGCAGATGTCGCCGCGCTGCCGCCGGGCAGTAATCCGGTAGTCGCGCAACTGAGCGATGCGGCGGGGAACCAGGCGCTGGACGGCAGGAGCATCAGTGTCGATCGCGATGGCCCGCTGCTGGAGGTCAATGCCCTCAGCCTGCCGCCGGTACTTAACACGGTGGCAGCCGGTACCGGCCTGCTGGTGGAAGGGCGCGGCGAACCGGGTAACACCGTCAAGGTCACCCTCGGGCCACTCAGCTGGAGCAGTACGGTCGATAGCAACGGTAACTGGAGTTACACCTTCCCGGAACTGGATCTGCGTACCCTCAGCGACGGCGCGCAGGTGATCAACATCACCTCCACCGATGCGGCGGGGAATACCTCCAGCAATAATGTCGGGCTGAACGTCGCCCTGAATCAGGGCCTCGGCGTACTGGTTAATGACGTGTTCGGCACCGATGGCGTGCTGAACGTCGCGGAATCGCTGGTCACGCAGCTGGTGACAGGGCAGGTCAGCGGCGACTATCGCGGGGCAACGGTGAAAGTGACCATTGCCGGGGTGAGTACCACTATTCCGACCACCGTGGTCGGCGCTGATGGCAAATTCAGCATCCAGTTGCCGCCAGACCTGTGGGTCGGGCTGACGCAGCAAACCCTGCAATTACAGGTGGACGTGACCGATATTTACGGCAACTCCACTAACCAGCTGATCAATGTCGGCACGGCGCTGACCGATCTGCCGGTGATCAATAACATTACGGTGGCGGCAGATAACGTTATCAACCTTGTCGACAGCACAGCCAGCCAGGTGGTATCGCTGGGGCTGGGCAACGCAGCGAACGTCGCGGGCGTGGTGGTCACCATCGCCGGACGGACCATTCAGGGGACTCAGGATGCGCTGGGCAACTGGATCGCCACCCTGCCGCCGTCGTTACTCGGCGCGCTGCCGGATGGTACCGTCGGCCTTGCGGTCAGCGTGACCGATAAATTCGGTAACGTCGTTAACGACACCGCTAACATCACGGTCGCCGTGAAAACCCAGCCTGCCATTGTGCTCGACCCGCTGTTTGGCGATGGCGTGCTGAGTATTCCGGAACTGCTGAACGGCGTGATCAGCGGCACTGCGACCGGGCTGAATGGTCGTACCCTGAGCATTAAAGTCGGCGATACCACCGCTTTCACCACCAATGTGGATGGCAACGGGAAATGGTCGATTGCGCTGCCGGACGCGGTGAAATCCGTGCTTCAGGGGCTGGGCACCGGCAACGTGGCGGTGAGCGTCGAGGCGACCGATCAGTACGGCAATAACGCGGCGGTAGGCACAAACGTCGCTCTTAATCTGCTGCCGCCAGTGCTGAACGCCGTCACGCTGTTTGGCGACGGACTGCTGAACGCCGCCGATGCGCTGCTGACGCAGACCATTACCGGTAGCGTCGGTCAGGCTCCGGCAGGCTCCACCGTGAGCGTGCAGCTGGGCAGTAAAGTTTTTGCCGGCGTGGTGGCGGGTAACGGCACCTTCAGTATTAACGTCAGCCCGGCGGATCTCGCCACCCTGGCAGACGGTACGCTGACGCCAGTCGTTACTATTCAGACGCCGGACGGCAACACCACCACCAGCAACGGCCCGGCGATCAAAGTCGGGCTGACCAACCTGCCTACGGTGGGGGTTAACCTCGGGACGCTGTTTGGGGGCGATGGCTATCTGAGCCGTGCCGAAGCGGATGTGGCGCAGACGATCAGCGGCGTCACCAGCCTTGCCAGCGGCACCGTCACCGTGCGCGTCGGCAGCGCCACGCTGACCGGCACCATCAACAACGGCACCTGGTCGGTAAGCGTTCCGTCTGCGGTTCTGAAAGGATTAGCCGACGGTAATGTCACCGTCAGCGCCAGCGTGCGTGATGACGTGGGCAACCAGGGCACCGGCTCCCAGCTGGTGAACGCCATCGTTAACGCGCTGCCGACCGTCAGCCTGAATACACCGTTTGGCGACGGCAACCTGAGCCTGTCGGATCTGCTGGGCGCGCAGGTGCTTAACGGCACCACCACTAATCTGGCGGCAGGCACTGCCCTGACCGTTACCCTCGGCGGCCTGACCTTTAACACCACCGTCGGCAGCGACGGCAGCTGGCGTTTACCGCTGCCGACTGCCACCCTGCAAGGGCTGACTGACGGTACGCTGTCGGTTGGGGTGAGCGCGCGTGACGTGGCGGGTAACGTCGCAAGCGACAGCAAAAATCTGCTGGTGGCGATCCAGCAGGCGCCGACGCTGGTCATCAATTCGTTGTTTGGCGACGGTGGCCTGAGCGCCGCCGATATTCTCAGCGCCCAGGTGATCACCGGTTCGTCTACCAACGCGGCAGGTTCGCTGGTGAATGTGACGCTGGGCGGCAAGGTTTATCAGGCGCTGGTCGGGGCTGATGGCAACTGGTCGGTCTCGGTGCCGAAAACCGATCTCAGCGCGCTGCTCGACGGTACGCTGACGGTGAACGCCTCGGTGACAAACCCGGCAGGCAACGTGGCGGGCACCAGTGGATTGCTGAACGTCATTACCCACAGTTTGCCGACCATTTCGCTTACCTCGCTGTTCGGTAACGACGGCTTCCTCAACGTCGCAGAGTCGAACGGCACGCAGACGATTTCCGGTCGCATCAACGGGGGGATCACCGACGGCTCCCGCGTGGTGGTGTCGCTGGGCGGCACCAGTTATAACGCCACGGTGAATGCCGACGGCAGCTGGTCGTTGCCGGTCAACAGCACCATCCTGAAAGGGCTGACCGGCGGGGCGCTGAAAGTGGGCGTCTCGGTTGTCGATAAAGTGGGTAACACCAACAGCACCAGCGCGGATGTCACGGTGAAACTCAGCACGCCGGAACTGTCGTGGAACGCGCTGGCCACCCTCAACCCGCTGACCCTGTTAACCAAAGGGCTGACGCTGAGCGGCGGATCGCGCAACCTGGCGCCGAACTCGGTGGTGCATCTGTCACTGCTGAACGGTACGGTCAGCACCACTGCGGTCACCGACGCCAACGGTAACTGGTCCACAACGCTCTTCCTTGGGCTGAACATCCTGAACCTGCTGTCGCTGACCAGCGCGGTTAATCTGTACGCCACTGATGAAGCGGGCAACACCGGCTATCTGAACGTCGGCCTTGGCGGGAATATCATCTCCACCACGCCGCCTGCCACCCTGATGGCGATGGCGGTGGATGAATCCAGCTTTGTGCTGCATTCCGACAGCATTAACACCGTAGAGGAAAACAGCGGCGCATCGGCCAGCACCCTGACTGCGCGCACGGCCACCGCTGCCACCCGCGAAACGGAGAGCAACACCACCCAGACCACGGAGGAGAGCGCCTACACCATTGGCGGCGTCAGCATCACGCTGGCGGATGGTACCGAAGCCAGCGGCGACAGCGTACAGGGCAGCGCAGGCAACGACACCATCCACCTCGCCACGCTGGGCTTTGTGGCTATCGACGGTGGCGCGGGGACCGATACGCTGCACCTGGACGGAGTCGATATGGTGCTCAACCTCATTGATGCCGCTACCCGTGTACATAACATCGAGATCATCGATCTGGGCAAATCGGGCACCAACAGCATCACACTGGATGTGCATGAGGCGCTGACGGTCACTGATAAGCCGGAAGACGATTTGATCATCAAAGGCAGTTCGGGGGATCGCGTTAACCTGGTGCAGGGCAACAGCGATATCTGGTCGGTCAGCGGTCACCGGGAAGTGGATGGCATGCAGTTCGACATCTACCACAACAGTTCACAAAGCAACACCTTAGGCGATGTACTGGTGCAGCAAGGGCTGCACGTCAATATGGTCTGATGACCGGATCGCGGCCTCAGGGACGAGGCGAGGGAACGTAAAATATCACCACGGGCAGCCAAAGGTGGAACCATGAAATTAGCAACGATAGGGCTGTTACTGCTGGCCGTGCCCGCAACAGCGATACTGCCAGCCTGGGCTGACGAATATCAGTGGCAGACCGCACCCGGCGAACAGCTTCAGGCGCAGCTGACCATCAAAGAGGCGATCCTGCGTGCCTTCGCCCGCAATCCCAGGATTGCCCAGGCAGCGGCGCAAATTCAGGTGGGGAAGGCCAATCTTTCCGAAGCGGAAAGCGCGTGGTTTCCACAGGTTTCGCTCCAGGGAAACGTCGGACGTTCACACCGCACGGATTCGGCAGGCTCGCTGAGCAGCAACGGCGCGGGGGGCGTCAGCTTAAAACAGCTGATTTACGACTTTGGCAAAACCGGTGGCAGCATTGATGAGCAGCACGAGCTGTCAGATGCTTACCGGTATGATCTCTACCATTCGCTGAATGAAGTCGGCATGGAGACGCTGCAAACCTATTTGCAGGTCAAACGTTATCAGGCACTGGCGGACGCGGCGCGAAAAAATATCTCCTCGTTGCAGGCTGTACAGGAGATGGCCGATCTGCGCGCCCAGGCCGGGCTGAGTTCCCAGTCAGACGTCTTACAGGCGCAGACGCGCATTGCCGGGCTGAACGCGACGCTTGCGCAATATGAGGCACAGACCCGCTCCGCTCAGGCGGCGCTGAGCGTGCTGACCGGCGTGGTGGCAGACTCGTTGCCGGATCTGCCCGACGATCTGATGAAGCAAAAAATCACCCTCAAATCGCTGCCTTACGAGCGGAGCAACGCCGTGCGCAGCGCCCAGTCAAAACAGCTGGCGGCGGAACAGCGCATTCGTCAGGTGCAGGCGCAGCACTGGCCGACGGTCTCCGTACAGGCGGGGAGAACCCGCTATCAGAATGAAAACAGCAGCTACTGGGATGACCAGGTGCAGCTGGTGGTGGATGCGCCCCTGTATCAGGGCGGCGCGGTCAGTGCGCGGGTGGATGCGGCAGAAGGCGATCGTGCCAACGCCCGCGCCCAGGTCGAGGCCAGCAAGCTGGAGATGAATCAGCGTGCCGCCACCGCCTGGGCGGATCTCACCGGGGCGCAGCAGCGCCAGCGGGCGGGGGATGCGCAATTCCTCAGCGCCGATCGCGCCCGCGAGGTGTACCGCGATGAGTATCGCCTCAGCAAACGCAGCCTCAACGATCTGCTGAGCATTGAACAGGATGTCTTTCAGGCAGATACGGCCTCGATCACCGCGCGCTATGACGCCTGGGACGCCGCCGTCCGTTACGCCGGGGCCGCAGACAATCTGCTGGATATGCTGGGCATTGAACGCAGCCGCACGATTGGCGATACCCTGCCTTCACTTTAAGGAGCAGTAATGCAAGAGCCTGATACCGAAAGCTGGATCAATGTCATGGTGCGCGCGGCAGGACGTTTCGGTCTGCCTGCCGACGCCCCGGCCGTGCGCCAGCAAATGCGCTGGTTTGAAGCGCTGCCGCTGAGCGCCCGGCTGGAGCGTTTAAGTGGCCTGATGGGATTACAGGTGCGCACGGTGCCGCTGGCGCGTATGCGCTGGAATGCGCAAAACCTGCCGGTGATCGTCCAGCTGGAGTCCGGGGAGTTAATGCTGCTGGAGTCCATTGATGCCGAGGGGCTGGCGACCTACTGGCTGTCTGAAGGCGGCGATCTGGTGCGTGAAGAGCCGCTGGAAACGCTGCTCACCCGCGTGAAGCCGGAAGTGGTGATGCTCGGCATCGCCGCCCGTGGCCGCGATGCGCGCATTGATGATTTTACCAAACCCTGGGAAGCGCACTGGTTCTGGCGGCACTTCCGTCACAGCGGGCGCAAGCTGTCAGAGATCGCGCTCGCCTCTCTGCTCGGTAACGTGCTGGCGCTGGCGGGGATCTTATTCTCCATGCAGGTGTATGACCGGGTGATCCCGGCCCAGTCGATCCCGACGCTGTGGGTGCTGTTCATCGGCGTATTATTCGCCGCCATGCTGGAGTTTTTCATCCGCCTTGCCCGTACCCATGTGTCGGACATTATGGGCAAGCATATCGATCTGAGTGTCTCGTCGCTGTTTTTTGCCCGGGCGCTGGCGATCAAAAACGATGCGCGACCTAAATCCACCGGTTCGTTTATTTCCCAGCTGCGTGAAATTGATCAGGTGCGCGAACTGCTCACCTCCACCACCGTTGGCGCAGCGATGGATATTCCGTTCGTGCTGCTGTTCCTCGCCATTATGGCGCTGGTGGGCGGTCCGCTGGTGGCGATCCCGCTGATCGCCATTCCGCTGATTGTCATCCCCGGCATCCTCGTGCAGTGGCCGATGGCGAAACTGGCGAAAGAGGGGATGCGCGAAAGCGCCATTCGTAATGCGGTGCTGGTGGAGTCCATCGAAGGCGTCGAGGACATCAAAGCGCTTCAGGCCGAGCCGTATTTCCAGCGCCAGTGGGAGCACACCCATGCGGTGGGGGCGGGGATCGGCATGAAGCAGCGCGTATGGGGCGCACGCCTCAGCGGCTGGGCCTCCACCGTGCAGCAAATCACCTACGCGGGCATGCTGGTGTTTGGCTGCTATCTGGTAATGGAAGGCAGTATCACCACCGGCACGCTGGTGGCCTGTAGCCTGCTGTCGTCGCGCACCATCGCGCCGCTGATGCAGCTCACCATGGTGTTTTCCCGCTGGCAACACGCGAAGACGGCGATGAACGGCCTGAACGATCTGCTGAAAAAACCGCTGGATAAAACCGCAGGCGAAAAAATGGCGCACTGCCCGGTACTGGCCGGGCATTTCCAAATGCAGCAGGTGCAATACAGCTACGATGTGGAGAAGGGGGAGCAGGCGGTGCAGATCCCGGAACTGACCATCAAGCCAGGGGAGCGCGTGGCGATCCTCGGTAAAACGGGGGCGGGGAAATCAACGTTGCTGAAACTGCTCTCCGGTCAGGCGCAGGCTAGCAAGGGCAAAGTGATTATTGACGGCGTGGATATGGCGCATATCGACCCCAACGATGTGCGTCGCCAGCTCGGCTATCTGTCTCAGGATTCACGGCTGTTTTTCGGCACACTGCGCCAGAACCTGATGCTCGGTCATCCCCATGCGACGGAAGCGGAGCTGATCCAGGCGCTGCGTATCAGCGGGGCGATTGGCATGGTGCAACAGGATGCCGCCAGTCTGGACCGCCTGATCAATGAGGGCGGGCGCGGGCTGTCCGGCGGGCAGCGGCAAATGGTGCTGCTCAGCCGCCTGATCGTGCGTAATCCGCAGATCGTGCTGATGGATGAACCCACCGCGTCAATGGATGAGCAGCTGGAAGCCTGGGTGATCCGCCAGCTTTCTCAGTGGCTGACCGGTCGCACACTGGTGCTGGTGACGCATCGCCCGGCGCTGCTGAATCTGGTCGACCGCATTGTGGTGATGGAGAACGGCAAAATCGTTGCCGACGGGCCGCGCGATTCGCTGATAAAACAGGCGGTGCGTAACAGCAGCGTCTCGTCAGTCGCATAAGGAGTACGCCATGAGCCAATTAAGTATGCAGGACGATCTGGCGCGCCAGGGCCGCTTTTACTCCTCCGTGATCTGGCTGACGCTGATCGGACTGCTGTTTTTTGTCGTCTGGGCCTGGTGGGCGGTGCTGGATGAAGTGACGGTGGGCACGGGCAAAATCACCCCGTCCAGCCATGCGCAGGTGATCGACAGCCTCGACGGCGGCATCGTCAACGGTCTGCTGGTGAAAGAGGGGGATATTGTCGAGCGCGGCCAGTTGCTGGCGCGCCTCGATCCGACCCGTTTTCAGTCTAACTATGGTGAGGCGGCCTCCAGAGTGCGCACGCTGCGCGCCTCCAGCGAACGTCTGCGTTCCGAGTTGACCGGCGAGCCGCTGCGTTTTAGCGCCGAGTCGATGCGCGAGCCGGATCTGGTCGCCCGTGAGCGGCAATTGTATGAATCGCGGCGGCGCAATCTTAATGAGACGGTGGCGAACCTGCAAAAAACGTATCAACTGGTGATGTCGGAGCTACGGCTGACGCAGCCGCTGGTGGCGAAAGGGGCGGCAAGCCAGGTGGAGGTGATCCGCCTGCAACGACAGGCCGCGGAATTGCAGGGCAAAATCGACGACGCCCGTAACCAGTTTGCGGTGCGGGCGCGTGAGGAGCAGGTAAAAAATAACGCCGATCTGGACGCGCAGATCCAGGTGATGTCCGGCAAGGCGGATCAGGTGGATCGCGCCTCGCTGTTTTCACCGGTACGCGGCATCGTGAAAGACATTCAGGTGACCACCGTCGGCGGCGTACTGCAACCTGGCGGCAAGCTGATGGAGATCGTACCGCTGGAAGATCAGCTGCTGGTGGAGACGCGCATTAATCCGCGTGATATTGCCTATATCCGCCCCGGTCTGCCGGCAACCGTTAAAGTGACGGCCTATGATTCGTCGATCTACGGGGATTTAACCGGCAAGGTGGAAGTGGTGTCGCCGGATACCCTACAGGACGAAGTGAAGCGGGATCAGTTCTACTACCGGGTGTATGTGCGCACCTCTAAAGCCGAGTTGCATAACAAAAGCGGCAAAAGCTTCCCGATTTTACCGGGCATGGTGGCGAACGTGGAGATCAAGACCGGGCAGAAATCGGTAATGGATTATCTGATCAAACCGCTGAACAAGGTCAACGAGGCGTTGCGGGAACGGTAACGAAGGCGCCAGGAAATGTCCTCTCCCTGTGGGAGAGGACCGGGATAAGGGCAGGGTTTAGCGACCGGCGTGTTTCATAATGCGGGCTTTATCCACTGCCCACTCTTTATCTTTCACATCGTTACGCTTGTCGTGCTGTTTCTTACCTTTCGCCACGCCGATTTTCACTTTGCACCAGGCGTTCTTCCAGTACAGCGACAGCGCCACCACGGTATAGCCATCGCGGTTAATGCGACCATACAGCGTGTCCAGCTCGCGCTGGTTCAGCAGCAGTTTACGGGTGCGGGTGGGATCGCAGACCACGTGCGTGGAGGCAACGGCCATCGGCGTAAAGTTTGCGCCGAACAGGAAGGCTTCGCCATCGATCAGGATGACGTAGCTGTCGCTGATGTTTGCTTTACCGGCGCGCAGTGATTTTACTTCCCAGCCCTGTAAGGCCAGACCCGCTTCAAATTCATCTTCGATAAAATATTCATGGCGGGCGCGCTTGTTGAGCGCAATGGTGGCTGAGCCAGGTTTGTGTGCTTTTTTCTTGGTCATAATGCCGCTCAGTATAGGTAATCTGATGTTATAAAAACACCCCATTCCGTCCTGCGAGGTGTAACGCGTTATATTAGCACGAGTTGCGGCTAAGCGTTTTCCTTTCCTGGGAGGGAGATGTTATTATTTATAAGGTGTAGATCCCAGGAAAACGCTATGCCTCAGATTAGCCGATCTGCGTTAGTGCCTTACAGCGCAGAGCAGATGTATCAGTTAGTAAACGATGTGAAGTCCTATCCGGAGTTTTTGCCGGGCTGCACCGGCAGCCGCGTGCTGGAGTCCGGCCCGACGCAGATGACTGCCGCCGTGGATGTCTCCAAAGCCGGTATCAGTAAAACGTTTACCACACGTAATACATTGACCAGCAATCAAAGCATTTTGATGCACCTGGTCGATGGTCCCTTTAAGAAGCTGATGGGCGGCTGGAAGTTTACGCCGCTCAGCCCGGAAGCCTGTCAGGTCGAGTTTCAGCTTGATTTTGAATTCACCAATAAGCTCATTGAACTGGCGTTTGGTCGTATCTTCAAAGAGCTGGCGATGAACATGGTGCAGGCCTTTACCCATCGCGCCAAAGAGGTTTACAGTGCCGGGTAAAATCGTGGTGGAAGTCGCCTATGCGCTGCCGGAAAAGCAGTATCTGCAGCGCGTGACGCTCAATGAAGGCGCGACGGTTGAAGAAGCGATCCGCGCCTCCGGGCTGCTGGAACTGCGTTCGGATATTTCGCTGACGAAGAACAAAGTCGGTATTTACAGCCGTCCGGTGAAGCCTGGTGACGAGCTGCATGACGGCGATCGCGTGGAAATTTACCGCCCGCTGATTGCCGATCCGAAAGAGTTGCGCCGTAAGCGGGCAGAAAAAAGCGCCGATAACGACAAGTAAAGGCGATACGTCAGCCATAAAAAAAGGTGCTCATGAGCACCTTTTTTGCTTTCTGCAAGCCTTACTTAGAGGTTAACGCAGGCTTGTTATCGATGTTGGTCAGTACGCCGTTGCTGTTGAAGGTCAGCGTCAGGGTTTGCTGTGTGACATCTTCATGGCCGGGTTGCTGACGGAAGACGTAGAACCAGGTGTTAGTCCCGAACGGATCGGTCACCATCGGCGTACCGAGTGCGTAAGCAACCTGCTGTTGCGTCATACCGATACGAATTTTAGATACGTCGTTAGGTGCCAGGTAGTTGCCCTGATTAATATCAGGACGGTAAACCACTCGCTCCAGAGTGGAACAACCTGCGGTCAACATCAGAAGAACCGCTGCGGCAGCAGTCAGCATTTTACAGCGCATAGTGATTTTATTCCTTTTCGGGCCAGAGCAGTACGCGGCTCATTGGTAATATGCCGATGATAATAGACCTTTAGTCACATTAAAACCTTTATACACTTCATCCTTCAGGCTGCCTCGTCGTTGGCTGCGTTCACTCACCCCAGTCACATAGTGAACTATGCTCCCGGGGATTCGTTCGCTTGCCGCCTTGATGCAACCTGAATGCTATTGTGTAGGGATACTTCCATCCTTCAGGCTGCCTCGTCGTTGGCTGCCTGAAAGTGTTTGTGTATCAGTATCCGGTCTTACGGCAATTTTCTGCTTCACTATGACTCTGAATTACTGAAAAAGTTTACGCTGCCAGCAGTTCTTTAGCGTTTGCCAGTGTATTACGAGTGACTTCGCTGCCGCCCAGCAGACGCGCCAGCTCTTGCAGGCGAGCGCGTTTGTCCAGCGGCTGCATGTGCGTTTCGGTCATGGCACCGTCCGTCTCTTTACTGACGTAGAAGTGATGATGTCCGCAACCGGCCACCTGCGGCAGGTGCGTGACGCACATTACCTGCGTGGATTCGCCCAACTGGCGCAGCAGTTTGCCGACTACGGCGGCGGTCGGGCCGCTGATACCCACGTCCACTTCATCGAAAATCAGCGCCGGGGTTTCCATTTTACGCGCGGTGATCACCTGGATTGCCAGCGCAATACGCGACAGTTCGCCGCCGGAAGCGACTTTCGAAATCGGCTGTAACGGCTGGCCAGGGTTAGTGGTCACCCGGAACTCAATGCGATCCGCGCCTTCCTGCGTTAAGTGACGGTCATCAAAGCTGACGTCGATGTTAAACACGCCGTGCGGCATCGAAAGTGAGTGCATACTTTCAGTAATTAACCCGCCCAGCTCCTGTGCGTACTTCATGCGTTCAGCATGCAGCAACTGCGCGGTAGCCAGTGCCTGCTGATGGTGTTTCTGCACCGCCAGCGACAGGGTTTCCTGCGAGTCGGCCTGATCGTCCAGCAGTTGCTGTTCGTTCAGCAGATCCTGATGGAACTGTGCCAGCTCTTCCGGGCTGATGTGATGTTTACGCGCCAGCGAAATGTACTTCGCGATGCGCTGTTCCAGTTCAAACAGACGGTTTGGATCGAGGTCAAGACGCTCGCAGTAATGGCGCAGCTCTTCGCTGGCTTCGCTGATCTGGATCGCGGCTTCTTCCAGCATATCCAGCACGCCGGAGAGTTTGGGATCCATGCCCGCCAGCTCCGTCACCCACTGGCGAGCGGTGTACAGCTGGCTTTGCAGGTTGGCATCGTCATCGTCCGCCAGCAGATTAAGCGCACTCTGGCTGGTGCTCAGCAGCTGACCGCTGTTTGCCAGGCGTTTGTACTCTTCGTCGATCTGCTCGAACTCGCCTGCCTGCGGGTTAAATTCGTTCAGCTCTTTCAGCTGATAGTGCAGCAGTTCAGCGCGCGCGCTGCGCTCCTGGCTAAGTTGCTGATGCTGCGCCAGTTCGCGGCAGCTTACGTTCCACAGACGGTAGTGTTCCGCCATCTGCTGCATCAGCGCCGACTCACCGGCATAGCCGTCGAGCAGGGATTTTTGATGTTCAGGTTTAATTAACAGCTGGTGGGCGTGCTGGCCGTGGATCTGGATCAGCAGTTGCCCGAGCTCGCGCAACTGAGAGAGAGGCACAGCCGTGCCGTTGATAAAGCCACGAGAGCGTCCGTCGCTGCTGATGACGCGGCGAAGTAAACACTCACGTCCATCTTCAAGCTGATTAGCTTCAAGCCAGCGCAGCGCGGCGGGAGTATCTTTGAGGGAGAAGCGGGCGCAGAGATCGGCGCGCGAGGCGTCGGTACGCACCATGTCGGCGTCGGCGCGACCGCCGAGGCACAGACCGAGCGCATCAATAGCAATAGACTTACCGGCACCGGTTTCCCCGGTGATGGCGGTCATCCCGCTGTGAAAATCAATTTCAAGCTCACGTACGATTGCAAAGTTGCTGATGGTCAGTTGTGCCAACATAGTTGCTTTCCTGTATGAAAAACCATAACTGTGTTTTCGTACAGTATAAACTGGTTTTATATACAGTAAAGCCCTGACGCTGAAATTAGAACAATTTTTTTGACCAGCCGAGTTTGGAACTTAATGTGTTGAAATAGTTGTAATCTTTTGGATGGATCAGGTTGAGATGGTAGTCACAGCGGCGGATCAGCACATCTTCCCCCTCCTGGATGGGCAGGGCTATCTGGCTGTCGCAGCTGATTTCCAGATCGTTGCGGCGATGTGAGAAGCGCAGGCGAATAGTGCTGCTGCTGTTGATCACCAGCGGTCTTGCCGACAGCGTATGCGGGAACATCGGCACCAGCGTAATAGCATCCAGTTGTGGCGTCAGAATAGGGCCACCCGCGGAGAGGGAATAGGCGGTCGAGCCGGTGGGCGTGGATATAATCAGGCCGTCGGAGCGCTGGGAGAAAGCGAACACTTCATCGATATAGACTTCGAATTCAATCATGTGCGCCACTTTACCCGGATGCAGCACCACTTCGTTAATGGCCGTGCTGATGCGCTTCTGACAGTCCTGCTGGCAGACCTGCGCCTCCAGCAAGAAGCGTTTTTCCGCGATGTAATGGCCTTCTAAGACGTCAGCCAACTGCTGTTGAGCGTTGTCTGGATCGAGATCGGTTAAGAATCCGAGGTTGCCACGGTTGATGCCGATGACGCTGATATCATAGCGAGCCAGGGTGCGCGCCGCCCCCAGCATATTGCCGTCACCCCCTACCACGACCGCCAGATCTGCCTGCTGACCAATATCGGCAAGTGTGCCCGTCTTCACATTTTTGAGACGAAGTTCCTGGGCAATCTGCTGCTCAACAATGACATCGTAGCCATTGCCGCACAGCCAGCGATAGAGCATTTCATGTGTGGTGAGGGCGGTAGGGTGACGCGGATGACCCACAATACCAATACACTTGAAATGATTATTCATTTTCTGGAGATCCTTGTGCCGGATGATGATGACAATCTTGCTGCTTCCCTTGAATCCCGGAAACATATCCCCATAATAAGCGAAGTTAGCGAGATGAATGCAAAAAAACGCGGAGAAATTCATGAGCAGTAAAGAACAGAAAACGCCTGAGGGGCAAGCCCCGGAAGAAATTATCACGGAACAGCATGATGAGATCGAGGCGACCGAGTCCGATGCGTCTGCTGAGCAGGTGGATCCGCGCGATGAACAGATTGCGAACCTCGAAGCGCAATTAGTCGAAGCGCAAAATCGCGAGCGCGAAGGTGTGCTGCGTATCAAAGCGGAAATGGAAAACCTGCGCCGCCGCACCGAGCTGGACGTTGAGAAGGCGCATAAATTTGCGCTGGAGAAGTTTATCAACGAACTGCTGCCGGTGGTCGACAGCCTGGATCGTGCGCTGGAAGTGGCCGATAAATCCAACCCCGATCTGGCCCCGATGGTCGAAGGCATTGAGCTGACGATGAAATCGATGCTGGATGTGGTGGGTAAATTCGGCGTGGGAGTGGTGGCTGAGACTAACGTCCCGCTGGATCCTAACGTGCATCAGGCCATTGCGATGGTGGAATCCGATGAGGTTGCTGCCGGTAACGTGCTGGGCGTGATGCAAAAAGGCTATACGCTGAACGGTCGTACGCTTCGTGCGGCGATGGTCACCGTCGCTAAAGCGAAAGCATAAGCGGCGTTTTTAGTGCCGGGTAAAGGCTTATGCCTTACCCGGCCTGTTATTTCCGCCAGATCCGGCCTGCTTATCCGCCGACGCTTTCCCGCAGCGGTTTCACCGGGATCACCTGCACCTGTTTAATCATATTTTCCTGCACGTCCAGAATATCAATATCATACTGCCCGATACGCACCCGCGTGCCGATCGCCGGGATCTCTTCCAGCGCTTCCAGCAGCATGCCATTCACCGTACGCGCTTCTTCTTCCGGTAAGTGCCAGTTAAACGCCTTGTTCAGTTCACGCACGTTGGCGGTGCCATCGATGATCACCGAGCCGTCGTTCTGCGGCGTGACTTCCTCCGCCAGCGTCGGCGACATTGAGGTGGTGAAGTCACCAACGATCTCTTCCAGAATATCTTCCACGGTCAGCAGGCCCTGAATATCGCCATATTCGTTAACCACCAGGCCCACTTTCTTTTTATTACGCTGGAATTTGACCAGCTGAATGCTCAGCGGCGTGCCTTCGGGGATGTAGTAGATTTCATCCGCCGCGCGGAGCATCACCTCTTTGGTAAACTCGTTTTTCTCTGTCATCAGGCGATAGGCTTCGCGCACGCGCAGCATGCTGATGGCGTTGTCTGGCGAATCCCGCCAGAGCACGATGCGGCCATGGGGCGAGTGGGTTAGCTGGCGGACAATCGACTTCCAGTCATCATTGATATCGATCCCGACGATGTCATTGCGCGGCACCATGATGTCGTTGACGCTGACCTTCTCCAGGTCCAGTACCGACAGCAGCATATCCTGATTGCGGCGGGAAATTTGCGAGCGGGATTCGTTCACGATAGTGCGCAGTTCGTCTTTGCTGAGCGCGCCGCTCACCACGACATCCGCCTTAATGCCCACCATACGCATCAACAGACGCGTCACCATATTTAACAGCCACACCAGCGGCATCATGATGATTTGCAGCGGGCCAAGCAGGAAGCTGCTCGGGAAGGCGACTTTTTCCGGATAGAGCGCGGCGATGGTCTTCGGCAAGACTTCTGCAAACACCAGCACCACAAAGGTTAAGACACCGGTGGCGATGGCGACGCCGGCGTTACCGTACAGGCGCATGCCGACTATAGTGCCGATTGCCGAGGCGAGGATATTGACGAGGTTATTGCCGATCAGCACCAGGCTGATTAAGCGATCCGGCTTACGCAGCAGTTTTTCAACGCGCTTTGCCGCACGGTTGCCCTGTTTTGCCAGGTGACGCAGCCGGTAGCGGTTCAGCGTCATCATGCCGGTTTCAGAGCCGGAGAAATACGCCGAGACGATCACCATGATAACCAGCGTAATGATGAGCGTGGTGGTTGATATATGTTCCAGGGGGAGATCCTTTGTTTCTTAGCCTGCCAGCTGTTGTAAAACGCGGCTGCCGAAATAGGCGAGCGTCAGAATACCTGCGCCCGTCACGTTGAACCAGACGACGCGGCGTCCGCGCCAGCCTTCATGATAATGGCCCCACAGCAGCACGATGTAGAGGAACCAGGCGATGATCGACAGCACGGCTTTGTCGATATTTTCCATGCTGAACAGGTTATGCATGTAGAACAGCCCGGTACACAGGGTGAGGGTCAGCAATACGACGCCTATCTGGGTGATATGAAACATTTTACGCTCAATGCTCATCAGCGGTGGCATTTCGCTGCTAAAGGCGAGGCGTTTGTTTTTTAACTGGTAATCGATCCACGCCAGTTGCAGGGCGTACATGGCGGCAATGATCAGCGTCGCATAAGAGAACAGCGAGAGGCCGATATGCACCATCATGCCGGGCGTGGTTTCCAGATGCGTGATGTATTCGTTAGGAACGAAAATGGCAAAGGCCAGGTTGATCAGCGCAAAGGCATAGACGATGGGCAGCAGCAGCCAGCCGCGATTTTTTGAGGCAACTATGGTCATCACCGTACAAATCATCAGGCTGACCAGCGAGCCGACGTTTAACAGGCTCAGATTCTGACCGCCTTCGCCCGGCGGGAAAATACGCGCTTCAAGGGCAACGGCGTGACTGACTAATGCGATGACGGCTGAGACGATAGCCATGCGCCGCCATCCACTGTTTTTTTGCAGCAAACCGGGAATAATCAGCGCCAGGCTGATGGAGTAGGCAATGAGTGCAATCAGTGCAAAAACGGGCATATAAGTGTCGATAGTGGCTAGTAGAGAAAGAAAAGCAGTATAGCGTCAGGTGACGTTGGCTCCAACCGTTGCATCACAACAAAGGCGGCTTCATGTTATACTGCGGCAAAATTGTATGTATGTGTCGCTTCAGGCGGCCAACGTTTCTGACTCAGGCGAGAGACAATGTTTGATAATTTAACCGATCGTTTGTCGCGCACGTTGCGCAACATCAGTGGCCGTGGACGCCTCACCGAAGAAAACATCAAAGAAACGCTCCGCGAAGTGCGCATGGCGCTGCTCGAGGCGGACGTTGCCCTGCCGGTTGTACGCGATTTCATCAACCGCGTAAAAGAAAAATCGGTTGGCCAGGACGTGAATAAAAGCCTGACCCCCGGTCAGGAGTTCATCAAAATCGTGCGCGGCGAGCTGGTTGCGGCGATGGGTGAAGAAAACCAGGTGCTTAATCTGGCCGCCCAGCCGCCAGCTGTCGTGCTGATGGCGGGTCTGCAGGGTGCGGGTAAAACCACCAGCGTCGGTAAGCTGGGTAAATTCCTGCGTGAGAAGCACAAGAAGAAAGTGCTGGTGGTGTCTGCAGACGTGTATCGCCCGGCGGCGATCAAACAGCTGGAAACCCTGGCCGAACAGGTTGGCGTGGATTTCTTCCCGTCTGACGTGGCGCAGAAACCGCTGGACATCGTTAATGCGGCGCTGAAAGAAGCGAAGCTGAAATTCTACGATGTGCTGCTGGTGGATACCGCCGGTCGTCTGCACGTCGATGAAGCCATGATGGACGAAATCAAACAGGTTCACGCCGCCATTAAGCCGGTGGAAACGCTGTTTGTGGTCGATGCCATGACCGGTCAGGATGCCGCGAATACCGCGAAAGCCTTTAACGAAGCGCTGCCGCTGACCGGCGTGGTGCTGACCAAAGTGGACGGCGATGCCCGCGGCGGTGCGGCGCTCTCTATTCGTCACATCACCGGTAAGCCGATTAAATTCCTCGGCGTTGGCGAGAAAACCGAAGCGCTGGAGCCGTTCCACCCGGATCGTATCGCGTCACGTATTCTTGGCATGGGCGATGTGTTGTCGCTGATCGAAGATATCGAAAGCAAAGTTGATCGCGCGCAGGCTGAAAAGCTGGCGACCAAACTGAAAAAAGGCGACGGCTTCGATCTGACCGACTTCCTGGAGCAGCTGCGCCAGATGAAAAACATGGGCGGTATGGCGAGCCTGATGGGCAAACTGCCGGGCATGGGTCAGATCCCGGACAACGTCAAATCGCAAATGGACGACAAAGTGCTGGTGCGTATGGAAGCGATCATCAACTCGATGACGCTGAAAGAGCGCGCTAAGCCAGAAATCATCAAAGGTTCACGCAAACGCCGTATCGCGGCCGGTTGCGGGATGCAGGTACAGGATGTTAACCGTCTGCTGAAGCAGTTCGACGACATGCAGCGCATGATGAAGAAGATGAAGAAAGGCGGAATGGCGAAGATGATGCGCGGGATGAAGGGAATGATGCCCCCAGGCTTCCCTGGCAGATAAATATCCCTGCCTGGCTTATTTGCCATTTTGACGCTGGGTGTGCTCGTTTAATGCTCTGCGGCAAGATGCTGATTGCAATTTCCCCAGAAATCAGTAAAATTTTCGGGCTTTTAATATAACACCGGGCTCCGTCCCTCGAGGGGGCCCGGTGTTTTATTCACACAAGAGGATGTTATGGTAACTATTCGTTTAGCACGTCACGGCGCGAAAAAGCGTCCGTTCTACCAGGTTGTTGTTACTGACAGCCGTAATGCACGTAACGGTCGCTTCATCGAGCGCGTTGGTTTCTTCAACCCGATCGCCAGCGAAAAAGAAGAAGGCGTTCGCCTGGATCTGAACCGCATCGAGCATTGGGTTGGCCAGGGCGCAACTATCTCTGATCGCGTTTCTGCGCTGATCAAAGAAGCTAAAAAAGCAGCTTAATCTGTCACGGTGGTCATGATGAGCAAGCAACTCACCGCAAAAGTCCCTGTTGAACCGGTAGTACTGGGCAAAATGGGTTCTTCCTACGGTATTCGTGGTTGGCTCAGAGTGTTTTCCTCCACCGAAGACGCCGAAAGCATTTTTGACTATCAGCCCTGGTTTATCCAGAAGGCGGGTCAGTGGGAGCAGGTACAGCTGGAAGGCTGGAAGCACCACAATCAGGATCTGATCATCAAGCTGAAAGGCGTTGACGATCGTGATAGCGCGAATCTACTGACTAATTGCGAAATTATGGTAGATACCTCGCAGTTGCCGGCCCTTACCGATGGCGACTACTACTGGAAAGACCTTATTGGCTGCCAGGTAGTGACCACTGAAGGGTACGCGCTGGGTAAAGTCATCGATATGATGGAAACCGGCTCGAATGACGTTCTCGTCATCAAGGCAAACCTGAAAGATGCATTTGGTATCAAGGAGCGGCTGGTTCCGTTCCTCGATGGGCAGGTTATCAAGAATGTCGATCTCACTACTCAAACCATTGAAGTAGATTGGGATCCTGGTTTTTAAAACCTCCGGATAAATAGTAAAAGTCGGTGCTAAGGGGATTGGCGCGTGTTTATTGGTATCGTTAGCCTGTTTCCTGAAATGTTCCGTGCGATTACTGATTACGGGGTAACTGGCCGGGCTGTAAAAAATGGCCTGCTGAGCATCCAGAGCTGGAGTCCTCGTGATTTCGCTCATGACCGGCACCGTACCGTGGACGAACGTCCTTACGGCGGCGGACCGGGGATGCTGATGATGGTACAACCCTTGCGGGACGCCATCCACGCAGCGAAAGCCGCGGCGGGTGAAGGCGCAAAGGTGATTTATCTGTCACCTCAGGGACGCAAGCTTGATCAAGCGGGCGTCAGCGAGCTGGCAACGCATCAGAAGCTGATTCTGGTGTGTGGCCGCTACGAAGGGATAGATGAGCGCGTAATCAAAACCGAAATTGACGAAGAATGGTCAATCGGTGATTACGTTCTCAGCGGTGGAGAGTTACCCGCAATGACACTGATTGACTCCGTTTCCCGGTTTATTCCGGGGGTACTGGGACATGAAGCGTCGGCAACTGAAGATTCATTTGCCGATGGATTGCTGGACTGCCCGCACTATACCCGTCCTGAAGTGTTAGAAGGGATGGAAGTACCGGCAGTATTGCTGTCGGGGAACCATGCCGAGATACGTCGCTGGCGTCTGAAACAGTCGTTGGGCCGTACCTGGCTTAGAAGACCTGAACTTCTGGAAAACCTGGCTCTGACTGAAGAGCAAGCAAAGTTGCTGGCGGAGTTTCAAAAAGAGCACGCACAACAGCAACATAAACATGATGGGCAGGCGTAAGCCCCCAAATATCAGTTTACCCAGGATAAGAGATTAAATTATGAGCAACATTATTAAGCAAATTGAACAAGAGCAGATGAAGCAGGACGTACCTTCCTTCCGTCCGGGTGACACCGTGGAAGTGAAAGTATGGGTTGTTGAAGGTTCCAAAAAACGTCTGCAGGCATTCGAGGGCGTGGTTATCGCTATTCGTAACCGCGGTCTGCACTCTGCATTCACTGTTCGTAAAATTTCCAACGGCGAAGGCGTTGAGCGTGTATTCCAGACTCACTCTCCTGTTGTTGACAGCATTGCTGTTAAACGTCGTGGTGCTGTACGTAAAGCTAAACTGTACTACCTGCGTGAGCGCACTGGTAAGTCTGCTCGTATCAAAGAGCGTCTTAACTAAGATATCGCTTTCGCGACATCCCATCAGAAAAGGGCTGACCTCCGGGTCGGCCCTTTTTTTATCCTTTCTGTGTCTTCAGGTTGCCCGCCGGATTAACCAAATACCAATAAATCGTTTACAATGACGCCTCGCATGCGGAGGGGTAGTGGGATACAGCGCATTTCATCACATCAGTATTACGCGCAAAGCAGCATGGCTCGCCCTGTTTGCTATTTTGCTGATCCTGGTGGCGCCCCTTATCTCTGTCAGCCTGCAAAAAGATCCGATGGCGACCATGCCGGGTATGCATCATGACATGAGCATGATGACCGAACACCACGACAGCGCCCCCGTTGTTATGCCGCTCGATCATGCCGAAGCCTGTGGCTACTGCGTGCTGCTGGCGCATGTCCCTGGTTTGATCCTGCTGGCGGTGTTGCTGCTTTGCGCAACCCTGACGCGGATCCACATTGCGCCACTTCCGCCCCCCGTGCGGGTATGGCGTTTTATCCCCTGGCTTTACCCGCAAACCCGCGCGCCGCCGCGTCAGTCTGCTTTTTCCTGTTAAAACCCGTTAAGCCTGTGCTTGTGCACAAGGCGAACCTTTGCTTTGAGTAAGGAAAAGTATGACTACCTGCACCCCTCGCGCGGCATGGTTAAACCTGCTGCGGCGTCTGCATTTCTACATCGGTCTGTTTGTCGGGCCCTTTATCTTTGTGGCGGCCCTCACCGGAACGCTTTATGTGGCCACGCCACAACTGGAAAACCTGTTTTATGCCGATACGCTTTATGGCGCGACCAGCGGCGAACGGCATTCACTGGCGGAGCAGATTGCGCTGGCGGAACAGGTGACAGGCGGCCACCTGCGCCTGCATGCGGTACGCCCGGGACTGGCGAACGCGGAAACCACCCGCGTGATGTTTGCCGATCCAGCCCTTGGCGTGTCGGAGCACCGGGCAATTTTTATCGATCCGGTGACGCTGGCGGTAAAAGGGGATCATACGGTATACGGCACCAGCGGCATTCTGCCGTTACGACAAATTATTGACTATGCACATCGCTCGCTGCTGCTTGGCGACACCGGGCGGCTATACAGCGAGCTGGCGGCATCCTGGATGTGGGTGGCGGCGCTGGGCGGTATTGTGCTGTGGTTTTATACTCGCCCGAAACGTCGCCTGAATAATACGTTCCAGAACACCCGTCGGGTACATGTTACGCTCGGCTGGATCCTGCTGGCGGGGATGCTGCTCTTTTCCGCTACTGGCCTGACCTGGTCACAGTGGGCAGGGGGCAATGTCGATAAGATGCGTGCTGCCTTCGGCTGGATGACGCCGCAGGTCAATACGCAACTGCACGGCCCGGCGCAGACGGTTGATCCTCATGCGGATCATCAGGGTCATCATCATGGAATGGAAATGCCCGCCAGCACTGGTGATACGGTACTATTTGATGAAGTATTGCAGGCTGCGCGGGGGGCGGGAATTAACGCGGCAAAACTTGAGATCCGCCCGCCGCGGGATGCGAACAGCGCCTGGACAGTTACGGAAATCGACCGCGGCTGGCCGACGCAGGTGGATGCTGTCGCGGTGGATGGCAGCGATATGCACGTCATCGACAAAACGCGCTTTGATGATTTCCCGCTGATGGCGAAACTGACCCGCTGGGGCGTGGATTTCCATATGGGCGTCCTGTTCGGGTTACCCAATCAGCTGGTGCTGATCGCCTTTGGCCTTGCGCTGTGCGTGATGATTGTTATGGGCTACCGGCTCTGGTGGCTGCGCAGGCCTGCCGGGGCAAGCGTCAACCCTGTGCAGACGCTGGTGCAAAGCTGGCTGGCGCTGCCTGTCGTCGGGCGTACTGGCGTCAGCATTGTGGCATTGCTGCTGGCGCTGGCGTTACCGGTGCTGGGCGTCAGCCTGCTGCTATTTCTGATCGTGGATGTGCTGCGCTGGCGTAAGGCCAGTGCGCTGCGTCATGCGGGATCGCCCCGCTAAATCAGGGCGCGTTTGAATGCCGCTGCCACAGTGCGTGTCGGTTTTTCCCGGCGAGATCCAGCAGGGTCTCGCTGGTCTCATGCTCGCAGGTGAGGGCATAGCTGATGCGAAAGGTGATGGCAGCGGTGCTGCCATCAGGCAGCCCGAATGGTCGCAACAGTCGCCCGGAGAGCGTCGTGGCGAGGCGCTGCACGTCATATTCCGTGTTAATTTCTGAAAGGAGCAAGACAAATTGATCGCCGGCAAGGCGGAAAATCCTCTCTGACTTGCCGCCCGTGACGGTCAGTCTTTTTGCCACCTCAATCAGTACGCTGTCCCCGGCGGCATGACCCCAGGCCTCGTTAATCGCGCGAAAATTATCGCCATCAATAAACAGTAGCGCGGCGCTGCGGCGGGCGACGTTGTCCTGCATAACACGGCTGACCGCGTGGCGGAAGGCGGCGCGGTTGGGTAGACCGGTGAGTGGATCGTGTAGCGCGGTGCGCATCAGACGGGCATTTTTTGCCTGCAGGCTTAACTGCCACTCTTCCACTTCATCCAGCAGACCGTTGAGATCCCGTATCAGCGGATGGAAGGCTTTTACCGGCGTGGCGGCCACGCGGCGGGAAAAGTGTCGCAGGATGCGCACGTCATGGATCGCCAGGGCGAGATCGTGCAGGGCAGCAGTAACGTCGTTATGCCGGTAGCGGTCGATCACCAGCGCCAGCGCGCAGGCGAAAATCATGCACCCGGTCACGACGCCAAGCGTCAGTATAATGGCGCGGGGAAGGTGATCCTGCACCGCAGGGGAGAAGGCGTCGGGCAGGAGAGTGAACACCAGCACACCGACGGCGGAAAGAAACAGCCAGACCAGCGCCATGCTGATGATGATGCTGGTTTGGGTGATACGTCGAACCGTTCGTGTGAACGTCGGGCGTGAAAGATCCGTATTCATATTCATTCCCCCGCACGACTTAAATACCTGCGCAGCAGGACACGGATTTTGCTAAAAACCGTGTTTCTGTGAGGGAATTATAACGAACTTAAGAAAGTGCTTATCCTGCCGTATTCACAAATTCGCGAAGTGAAGCGTTAATTCAGTAAGCTGTCGCGGGATCCTTCTTCCATACCCTTTTGCCAGTACGCACGATAAGTGCCGGCATTTTCCAGGGTATCACAACCTGCCGGATAAATTTTCCCGGCGCGACCCCAGGCGTAGAGGAAATCATCCTGACAGATTTTTTTCAGGCCATCTGCGTAGCCCCGCAAATAGCGCGGCCGATTAATCTCGTTGCTGCTGTGATCGATAGCCAGCGTCTCATTACTTTTCATCACCGCGCCGGACATGGCATCTTCTTTACCGGCGCTGTACCAGTCCGTGCCTGTCCAGGTGGGGGCGTGGCTGTAAGGCTCGACAGCGCAGCCGGCCACAAAAAGGGGTAAAAGCAGAACTATTCCTGTTTTCATTATGCTCTCCTGTAATTTGTTTAAGCGTAGCCTGGATAACGCTTTATATAGCTGTGTATTGTTATGTTTACAGTAAATGGCGAATAAAATGGCTAAAAATCACCTGTTGTAAAGTATTGTGTACGTATTATGGATTGAAATGTTTACCAAGTGTGGTATCGTTAAACCACTCTCACAACGAGACACTATCGCAAACGAGCTATACAGGATCGCCATCATGCAAAAAGACGCGCTGAACAACGTACATATTACCGACGAACACGTATTAATCACGCCCGATCAACTAAAAGCGGAATTCCCGCTGACGGCGGAACAACAGGCGCAAATCGAGCAATCCCGTCAGACCCTGTCTGACATTATTGCCGGGCGCGATCCGCGTCTGCTGGTGGTTTGTGGTCCGTGCTCCATTCACGATCCGGAGGCCGCGATTGAATATGCGCGTCGGTTTAAAGCCCTTGCCGCAGAGGTCAGCGATAGCCTCTATCTGGTGATGCGCGTCTATTTTGAAAAACCCCGTACCACCGTTGGCTGGAAGGGACTGATTAACGATCCGCACATGGATGGCTCGTTTGATGTGGAAGCTGGCCTGAAGATTGCGCGTCGTCTGCTGGTGGAGCTGGTCGGTATGGGCCTGCCGCTGGCGACCGAAGCACTGGATCCGAACAGCCCGCAGTACCTGGGCGATCTGTTCAGCTGGTCGGCGATTGGCGCACGTACCACCGAATCTCAAACACACCGCGAAATGGCCTCTGGTTTATCCATGCCGGTAGGCTTTAAAAACGGCACCGATGGCAGTCTGGCGACAGCAATCAACGCCATGCGCGCCGCGGCCATGCCACATCGTTTTGTTGGTATCAATCAGGCGGGACAGGTTTGCCTGTTACAAACGCAGGGCAACCCGGACGGGCATGTGATCCTGCGCGGCGGCAAAGCGCCAAACTACAGCCCGGCGGACGTGGCGCAGTGTGAAAAAGAGATGACGCAGGCGGGACTGAAGCCGTCGCTGATGGTAGATTGCAGTCATGGTAATTCCAATAAAGATTACCGTCGCCAGCCAGCGGTTGCGGAGTCTGTCGTTGCACAGATTAAAGACGGCAACCGTTCGATTATCGGTCTGATGATTGAAAGCAACATTCACGAAGGTAATCAGTCATCAGAGCAGCCGCGCAGCGAAATGAAGTACGGCGTTTCTGTTACTGATGCCTGCATCAGTTGGGAAACGACCGAGGCGCTGCTGCGCGAGATCGACAAGGACCTTCGCGCTCATCTGGCGACGCGTCACGCTTAAGAGGTTGTTATGGTTGCAGAATTGACCGCATTGCGCGATCAAATTGATGAAGTGGATCAGGCGTTGCTGGATCTGCTGGCGCGCCGCCTGGCGCTGGTCGCCGAAGTGGGCGAAGTCAAAAGTAAGTACGGTTTGCCGATTTACGTTCCGGAGCGCGAAGCCTCTATGCTGGCCTCGCGCAGGAAAGAAGCGCAGGCGCTGGGCGTGCCGCCGGATCTGATTGAAGACGTACTGCGCCGCGTGATGCGGGAATCCTATTCCAGCGAAAATGACAAAGGCTTTAAGACGCTGCATCCGACGCTGCGCCCGGTGGTGATCGTCGGCGGTGGCGGGCAGATGGGGCGTCTGTTTGAGAAAATGCTCCAGCTTTCTGGCTATGAAGTGCGCATTCTGGAAAAAGAAGACTGGCCGCGCGCCGATTCACTGGTCGCGGATGCGGGCATGGTGATCGTCAGTGTGCCTATTCACGTGACGGAATCCATTATTGCTAAACTGCCGCCGTTGCCGGATGACTGCATTCTGGTTGATCTGGCGTCGGTAAAAAGCGGGCCGTTGCAGGCGATGTTGACAGCGCATAAAGGTCCGGTGCTGGGTCTGCACCCGATGTTCGGGCCGGACAGCGGCAGCCTTGCCAAACAGGTGGTGGTGTACTGCGATGGTCGCCAGCCGGAAGCCTACCAGTGGTTCCTGGAACAGATCCAGGTATGGGGCGCACGGCTGCACCGCATCAGCGCGGTAGAGCACGATCAGCATATGGCGTTTATCCAGGCGCTGCGTCACTTCGCTACCTTTGCTTACGGTCTGCATCTGGCGGAAGAAAACGTCCAGCTTGAACAGCTGCTGGCGCTCTCCTCGCCGATTTATCGGCTGGAGCTGGCGATGGTCGGGCGACTCTTTGCCCAGGATCCGCAGCTGTATGCCGACATTATTATGTCGTCAGAAAATAATCTGGCGCTGATCAAACGTTATTACCAGCGTTTTGGCGAGGCGATTGGCTTGCTGGAGCAGGGCAACAAGCAGGCGTTTATTGACAGTTTCCGTAAGGTGGAGCACTGGTTCGGTGATTACGCTGAGCGTTTCCAGAGTGAAAGCCGTGTATTGCTGCGCCAGGCGAATGACAGCCGTCAATAACTGAAAAGCTGCATATACTTGAAGCCAGCGGGTGATCCGCTGGCTTTTTTTATGAGAAGGGATTTGCTATGGCTGAACCGCAACCGCTGTTTGATTATACCGGCCATCTGCCGGAATGCCCGACCTGGAGTGAGGCGGAGCAGGCGCTTTACTGGGCCGATATTATTGAAGGTGAAATCCATCGCTATCATCTGGAAAGCGGCGAGCATACCGTGCTGCGCTTCCCGGAAGAGGTGGGTTGTTTTGCGCTACGCGAGAAGGGCGGCTTTATTGTCGCTATGCGCAATGCGATATGGCTCGCCGATAAACGTGGGCTGCTGACCAATAAAATCTGTGACAACCCGTCCAACCCACAGCTGGCGCGTTTTAACGACGGCGGTACCGATCCGCGTGGACGTTTCTATGCCGGGACGTTCTGGGGGCCGGGGGACTATAACGGCGCACAGCTGATGCGCATTGACAACGATCTGACACCGAAGGTGATCCAGTGCGACATTAAGGGCGCCAACGGGCTGGCCTTTAGTCCTGACGGCAAGTGGATGCTCACGTCGGACACGCCGCAGCAGATCATCTACCGCACGCCGCTGGACGCCGACGGCGAGCCGGGGCAACGCGAGGTTCTGCGTCGCTTTTCTGACGGGGAAGGGATGCCGGATGGCGCAGCGGTGGACGTCGAGGGGGGCTACTGGAGTGCGCTCTATGATGGCTGGCGTATCGCGCGTTTTTCACCCCAAGGGGAGCAGCTGGAGGAGTATCGTCTGCCGGTACGCTGTCCGACGATGGTCTGTTTTGGCGGCCCGGACATGAAAACGCTGTTTATTACCACCACCCGGGAAAACATGACCCCGGAGGAAACGGCGCAATATCCGCTTTCCGGGGCCATTTTCACCCTGCCGGTGAACGTGGCAGGCATGAAAAAGTCCTTGTTCGTCGAACGTTAAGCCGGTTCAACCGGTACGACGTTTTCCCCCGGATAACAGCCCAGCACTTTCATTGAGCGGGTGATCTCGCTCAGTTCGTGCAGGGCTTTTTGCATGGCGGCGGATTCGACGTTGGCCTGAATATCCAGATAAAACATCTCTTCCCACGGGTTGCCGTAAATCGGGCGGGATTCCAGCTTGGTCATAATCAGATTGTGATTACGCAAAACCAACAGGGCTTCTACCAGCGCACCAGCCTGCTGACCGGTGGCGATGAGCAGCGTGGTTTTCGCCGGCACCTGATCGGAAACCTTCACCGCTTTACGGGCCAGAACGATAAAACGCGTAATGTTTTGCGTCTGGTTTGCCAGATTACGTTCCAGTACCTGTAAGCCGTACAGCCCGCCACCCGCTTCACTGCCCAGCGCCGCTACATGCGGTGATTGCGCCTGAGCGACCCGTTCCATCGCGGCAGAGGTACTTTCGCAATACTCAATTTTCCAGTGTGGGTAGCGGTTCAAAAACTGGCTGCACTGCTGGAACGGCTGTGGATGACTGTAAACCGTCTGGATCTGATCCAGGCTGGACGTGCCGGAAACTAACACGCAGTGATCGATTGGCACCGTCATTTCCGCCACGATAGATAAACTGGTGTGCTGCAACAGATCGTAGACATCGTTAATGGCACCGGAACTGGTGTTTTCAATCGGCACGACGGCGTAATCTGCCTGGCCAGTCTCCACCTGATTAAAGATGTCGTGGAACTTCGCGCAGCCGCTTTCGATGAACTGTTCGAAATGGCGGGCAGCATACTGACGTGCCGCCAGGTGCGAATATGACCCTTTAGGGCCAAGAAAGGCGATGCGCGCCGAGTGCGGATTGGTTTGATTGAGGTGCTGCTGAAGCAGCGCTTGCTGCGTCAGCACAGAATCTTCGATGATCAGCTGGAACAGGCGGGTGATATAGTGCGCATCCAGATGGTGCGCTTTCCCAAGCGTAATCAGGCGTTCCAGTAAATCGCGCTCACGATCGATGTCGCGAACCGGGCGATGTGAAGCCAGCTTCGCTTTACCGACTTCCACGGCAAGCAGGCGGCGTTCTGCCAGCAACGTCAGTAACTGTTCGTCGAGGGCGCTGATCTTCACGCGCAGATCCAGTAACGGGTTTTCCGGTGTCATAGTGTTGCCTTTTTTATTGTTATCAATAAAAAAGGCCCCCCGGTGTGGGAGGCCTTGTTGTTCGTCTTCGCATTCTTTATCACACGACGAAACGCCTCCCGGTCAGGGGAAGGTAAAAAAGAATGCGAAGAAAAAAGGGACATGTTTCATGGTGCGATCCTGAACAAGTGTCTGAGTAAAGTAACCGTACTGTTTTCACCCTGTCAATAAAAAACGCGCCCGAAGGCGCGTTGGCGATACACTCAATGTAAAGGATTACTCTTCTTCTTCCACTTCAACGAAGTTAGCGTCTTTCACCGAGGTGGTGGCACGACGCGCTTCACCTTTGTGTTGCACTTTATTGAGCTGCCGTTCCAGCTTGTTGATCAAATCGTTAATGGCGGTGTACATATCTTCATGCTTCGCACTGGCGACCAGATGCCCGTTAGGTGTATTGATGGTGGCATCCGCGGTGAAGCCCTGCGGCTCTTTAGAGAGAATGATATGTGGGTTAATCAGGTGTGTTTGCCATTTATCCAGTTTGGCGAGACGGTCTGTGACATGCTGGCGAATTGCCGGAGTAATTTCCATTTGCTTGCTGGTAATGTTCATTGTCATAGATGTTACCTCTTGTCTTTCCGTCTTGGTATTAACAAGCATACCTCGCAAAACGTCAAAATGTGTGATGCGAATCACATTATTTCGTCACTTTTTGTCAACGAAGACTTTTTGTGAGTCAGGACAGGAACCGACGATTTTTACCTTGTTGAAGTGGTAATTTACGGTCATAGTTGACTGGATGACCTGAGCGGAAAGTGGCTTAATCGACAGGTTAAACGCATAAAAAAACGGCAGCTCACTGGAGCTGCCGTTTTACGTTGTAGAGAAAAATCAGGTGTTGCTGCTGTTGGCGGCAATGATTTTCGCCACTTTATCCGCCTGCGCATTCAGCTGCAGCTTGCGGTAGGCATTTTCCATCAGCGGTAAGGCATCGCGTGTTGCCTGCGTGTCCGGATAATCACGCAGCATACCTTCAACGCGGTTTACTACCGCAACCCATGCGCCACGATCGGTATAATACTTCGCAACCGAGTATTCATACTTCGCCAGACGATCTTTCAGGAATACCAGACGTTTGGTGGCATCCGTGACATACTGGCTGTTCGGGTAGCTGCGCACCAGTTTTGAGAAGTCATTAAATGCATCACGCGCGTGCTGCGGATCGCGGTCGCTACGGTCAACGCCGAAGAAGCCCTGTAACGCACTGTCATCCAGCGCCATATCGGTCAGACCGCGCATGTACATGACGTAATCAATGTTTGGATGAGTCGGGTTCAGACGCATGAAACGATCGATCGCAGCCTGAGCCAGCGGCAGATCGGCGTTTTTGTAATACGCATAGATCAGATCCAGTTGCACTTGCTGGGAATACGGGCCAAACGGATAGCGGTTATCCAGCGCTTCCAGTTGCGTTATTGCCTGTTTCCAGTTACCGTCCTGCAGCTTTTGCTGAGCAGTCGCGTAGATTTCATTAGGCGGATTATCAGGCACCTCTTCCTTTGAACCGGAGCAACCCACCAAAGCCAGGCTCAGCGTGGCGGCTGCCACCAGATATTTCATGCGCGTCATGACGTTTTGACTTTCCTCAAAATGTTTATGCGGGAGGATTCTCTGTTCCTGCTCCCGATTAAGACCAGCTACAATAGCACACTATATTAAACGGCAAAGCCGTAAAAACCCAAGGTTAACGAAGAAGCTGTCTATGGCACAACTAGTACAACTCACCGCAACGGTGTCCGAAAATCAACTCGGTCAACGCTTAGATCAGGCATTGGCCGAAATGTTCCCTGATTATTCGCGATCGCGAATAAAAGAATGGATCCTTGACCATCGCGTCGAGGTTAACGGCAAGGTGTGTAGCACACCAAAAGAAAAAGTATTGGGGGGCGAACGCGTCACCATCAATGCTGAAATCGAAGAAGAAGCGCGTTTTGAGCCGCAGGATATTCCGCTGACCATCGTCTATGAAGATGATGACATTCTGGTGATCAATAAGCCGCGCGACCTGGTGGTTCACCCGGGAGCGGGGAATCCGGACGGCACCGTGCTCAACGCACTGCTGCATTACTATCCGCCCATTGTTGATGTTCCCCGCGCCGGCATCGTGCACCGTCTGGATAAAGATACTACCGGCCTGATGGTGGTTGCGAAGACCGTACCTGCGCAAACGCGTCTCGTGGAGTCGCTGCAGCTGCGTGAGATCACCCGTGAATATGAAGCGGTTGCGATTGGGCATATGACGGCAGGCGGTACTGTGGAAGAGCCGATCAGCCGCCACCCGACCAAACGCACGCATATGTCTGTGCATCCGATGGGGAAACCCGCGGTGACGCATTATCGCATCATGGAACACTTCCGTGTGCACACGCGTCTGCGTCTGCGTCTGGAAACCGGACGCACACACCAGATCCGTGTGCATATGTCGCATATCACTCATCCGCTGGTGGGCGATCAGCTGTACGGTGGCCGTCCGCGTCCGCCGAAAGGCGCGTCGGATGAATTCATTGCCGCGCTGCGTCAGTTTGACCGTCAGGCACTGCACGCTACCATGCTGCGTCTTTATCACCCGATTACCGGTATCGAAATGGAATGGCATGCGCCGATCCCACAGGATATGGTTGATTTGATCGAAGCAATGCGCGCAGACTTCCAGATCCATAAGGACAGCGTGGACTGGCTATGACACAACTGATTATCCCGCAATGGCCGCAGCCTGAGGGCGTGGCCGCCTGCAGTTCAACCCGCACTGGCGGCGTGAGCCTGGCACCCTGGCACTCACTGAACCTGGGCGCGCATTGCGGTGATAACCCGGAGCATGTCGAGGAGAACCGTCAGCGGTTGTTCGCGGCAGGCGGTTTGCCATCGAAACCGGTCTGGCTTGAACAGGTACATGGTGACGTAGTGCTGCGTCTGGACGGCGGACCGTATGCCTCAAAACGTGCAGATGCGTCATACAGCAATACGCCTGGCACCGTGTGTGCCGTGATGACAGCGGATTGTCTGCCGGTGTTGTTCTGTAACCGCGCCGGAACGGAAGTGGCGGCAGCCCATGCGGGCTGGCGTGGCCTGTGTGCCGGTGTGCTTGAAAATACCGTCGCCTGTTTTGCGGACAGCCCGGAGAACATTATGGCCTGGCTTGGCCCGGCGATTGGTCCGCATGCGTTTGAGGTGGGGCCGGAAGTCCGTGAGGCATTCATGGCGGAAGATCCGAATGCGGATGTCGCCTTTGTCGCCCGCGGGGAAAAGTATCTGGCCGATATCTACCAGCTGGCGCGTCAACGTCTGGCGCGCGCAGGGGTTAGTCAGATCTTCGGCGGTGACCGGTGTACCTTCACAGAAACGAACGAATTTTACTCATATCGCCGCGACAAGACCACCGGGCGTATGGCAAGTTTCATTTGGCTGAGATAACCTAAAGAATCAAGACGATCCAGTGCGCGTGATTTTCTTTCCATATTATTCAGGTCATTAACCTTGAATAATTGAGGGATGACCTCATTTAATCTCCAGTAGCAAATTTGACCTGTTTCTTATGGGAGGAGTTATGCGTCTGGATCGTCTTACCAACAAATTCCAGCTTGCTCTTGCCGATGCCCAGTCTCTGGCGCTGGGGCAAGACAATCAATTTATCGAACCTCTTCATCTTATGAGCGCCTTGCTTAATCAGGAAGGGGGATCGGTACGTCCTTTACTAACCTCTGCTGGCGTCAATGCTGGCCAGCTGCGCACCGCAATTGAGCAGGCGCTAAGCCGTTTACCGCAGGTAGAAGGCACCGGCGGCGATGTACAGCCCTCGCAGGATCTGGTTCGCGTGTTGAACCTGTGCGACAAACTGGCGCAAAAGCGCGGCGACAATTTTATTTCATCAGAACTGTTTGTTCTGGCGGCGCTTGAGTCGCGCGGTACGCTGGCCGACTTACTGAAAGCCGCTGGCGCGAATACCGCTAACGTAACGCAGGCAATCGAACAAATGCGCGGGGGTGATAGCGTGAACGACCAGGGGGCAGAAGACCAACGTCAGGCCCTGAAAAAATTTACCGTCGATCTGACCGAGCGTGCGGAACAAGGCAAACTTGATCCGGTGATTGGTCGTGACGAAGAGATCCGCCGTACCATCCAGGTGTTACAACGTCGTACCAAAAACAACCCGGTACTGATCGGTGAGCCAGGCGTCGGTAAAACCGCCATTGTTGAAGGGCTGGCACAGCGTATCGTAAACGGTGAAGTACCGGAGGGGCTGAAAGGCCGCCGCGTACTGGCGCTGGATATGGGGTCGCTGGTGGCGGGCGCGAAATATCGCGGTGAGTTCGAAGAGCGTCTGAAAGGGGTACTTAACGATCTGTCAAAACAGGACGGTAATGTGATCCTGTTTATCGATGAGCTGCATACGATGGTGGGCGCAGGTAAAGCTGACGGCGCAATGGATGCCGGGAACATGCTGAAACCGGCGCTTGCACGCGGTGAACTGCACTGCGTGGGGGCGACCACGCTTGATGAGTACCGTCAGTACATCGAAAAAGATGCCGCCCTGGAGCGTCGTTTCCAGAAAGTGTTCGTTGCTGAACCTTCTGTTGAAGATACCATCGCGATCCTGCGTGGTCTGAAAGAACGCTATGAGCTGCATCACCATGTGCAGATCACGGACCCGGCCATTGTCGCCGCGGCGACCCTGTCGCACCGTTATATTGCCGATCGCCAGTTGCCGGATAAAGCCATCGACCTGATCGATGAAGCGGCATCCAGCATCCGTATGCAGATCGACTCTAAGCCCGAAGAGCTGGATCGTCTCGACCGGCGTATCATCCAGCTGAAACTGGAACAGCAGGCGCTGCTGAAAGAGTCTGATGAAGCCAGTAAAAAACGTCTCGAGATGCTGAACGACGAACTGTCTGATAAAGAGCGCCAGTATTCTGAACTGGAAGAAGAGTGGAAAGCGGAGAAAGCCTCGCTCTCGGGCACGCAGACCATTAAGTCGGAACTGGAGCAGGCGAAAATCGCCATCGAACAGGCGCGTCGTGTTGGCGACCTGGCGCGGATGTCTGAACTTCAGTACGGTAAAATTCCGGAGCTTGAGAAACAGCTCGAAGCCGCTACGCAATCAGAAGGCAAAACCATGCGTCTGCTGCGTAACAAAGTTACGGATGCGGAAATCGCAGAAGTGCTGGCTCGCTGGACCGGCATCCCGGTGGCCAGAATGCTTGAAGGTGAGCGTGACAAGTTACTGCGTATGGAGCAGGAGCTGCACGGGCGCGTTATCGGCCAGAACGAAGCGGTTGAAGCCGTATCTAACGCGATTCGTCGTAGCCGCGCCGGGTTATCAGATCCGAATCGCCCGATAGGTTCGTTCCTGTTCCTCGGTCCGACCGGGGTGGGTAAAACCGAACTGTGTAAAACGCTGGCTAACTTTATGTTCGACAGCGATGACGCGATGGTGCGCATCGATATGTCTGAGTTTATGGAAAAACACTCGGTGTCACGTCTGGTCGGTGCGCCTCCGGGATATGTCGGTTATGAAGAAGGCGGTTACTTAACCGAGGCTGTTCGTCGCCGTCCTTACTCTGTCATCCTGCTGGATGAAATAGAGAAGGCGCATCCGGATGTGTTTAACATCTTACTGCAGGTGCTTGACGACGGACGTCTGACGGACGGGCAGGGGCGTACGGTCGACTTCCGTAACACGGTGGTTATTATGACCTCGAACCTGGGTTCCGATCTGATTCAGGAACGTTTCGGCGAACTTGATTATGGTCATATGAAGGATGTAGTGCTGGGCGTGGTTAGCCAGAACTTCCGTCCGGAATTCGTCAACCGTATTGATGAAGTGGTGGTCTTCCATCCGCTGGGTGAAAACCATATTGCGTCTATTGCGAAGATCCAGTTGCAACGTCTGTATCAGCGTCTGGAAGATCGGGGCTACAATGTCCATATCTCCGATGAAGCGTTGAAATTGCTCAGCGCCAATGGGTTTGACCCGGTATATGGTGCGCGTCCTTTGAAACGTGCTATCCAGCAGCAGATTGAAAACCCGTTGGCACAGCAAATTCTGTCCGGCGAGCTGATTCCGGGCAAAACAATCCAGTTGGTTGTGAAAGACGAGCAAATTGTTGCCGTGCAGTAATTCACAAAACCATAAAAACGAGCCCTGCGGGGCTCGTTTTTGTTTAAAAACCAGGCGAAAATGCGCCTTTATAAGGTGTTTTGTGTGAAAACTGAGCGGTTGATAAGTTTTTTGCATTTTAGACTTGTCAGCCCGGAATAACTCCCTATAATGCGCCTCCACTGACACGGAACAACGGCTTACAGGCCAGCGAGTCAGAAGGTCTTCCTCCGGGAATGACCGGCAGAGAAAAGCAAAATAATCGCTTGACT
>Ga0308166_1000550_pt1 | contig 49695 bp, 48 predicted proteins | sample PhyCR2_2_FD_202137 | JGI IMG/M metagenome (GOLD analysis project Ga0308166, IMG submission 202137) | Phyllosphere microbial communities from UC Gill Tract Community Farm, Albany, California, United States - DLSLCC.R2 | ecosystem: Host-associated > Plants > Phyllosphere > Unclassified | place...
CGACAAATCCTGATGGTTGCCGATTGTTCTTTCCTGTTTGAAGTGGGTGAGTTGTGAAAAAAATACTGCACGTGGCAGAGACGATCAAAGGTGGCGTGGCGACGGTGATCCGCACGATCTCGGCATCGCCTGAAGACGACGCAGCGAATTATCAGCTGGTCTATCTGGTCCCCGAGGATCAGGCCAGGGAGCTGCACGGCATCGCCCCGCAGCAGGTGCGCACCTTTCCACGCAGTGGTCGCAACGTGCCATCGCTGCTGCGTTTCGCCTGGCGTCTGAGCCAGGTGCTGCTCAAGGAAAAACCCGACGTGGTGCATTTGCACAGCACCTTTTCCGGGGTGATCGGCCGTGTGGTGTGTGTGCTGTTGCGGCCCTGGCGCAAGCCGAAAATCGTCTACTGCCCGCACGCGTTTTCGTTCCTGATGGAAAGCTCGCCGACCAAGCAGAAGGTCTATGCGTGGATCGAGCGGGTGTTGCAGAAAGTCACCGACGTGATCATTTGCGTCAGCCAGTACGAGCTGGATAAAGCCGCGCGTTTCGGCATCGAACGCAAGCGCATGAAGCTGATCTACAACGGCATTCATCACAAGGATGACGCGCCGAAAAGCGCTGGCGCCGAGCCGATTCATCTGCTGTTCGTCGGGCGCCTGGATTACCAGAAAGGCTTCGACGTGCTGCTCAAGGCCTACGCCAAGGTCAATCGCAACGACCTCAAACTGACGGTCGTTGGCAGTGCGGTCAACGAAGACTCGGTGGAGTGCCCGCCGATGGATTCGGTCGAGTACCTGCCTTGGGTGACCCCGAGTGAAGTGCAGGCGCTGTATCAGAAAGCCGATGCGCTGATCGTGCCGAGTCGCTGGGAAGGCTTTGCCATGGTGCCGCTGGAAGGCATGGCCATGGGGCTGCCGGTGATTGCCAGTAACTGCACCTCGCTGCCGGAGCTGGTCACCAACGAAGTGTCCGGCTACGTCTTTCCGTCCGGTGATCACCAGGCGCTGGCCGACGTGTTGACGATCATCCAGAAGCCGCGCCTGCTCGACCTCGGCAACGAAGGCCGGAGCATTGTCCGCGAACGCTTCAGCGCCGCGTTGATGATCCGCCAGACCTACGACCTGTATCACGCTCCCACTTATTAAGTAGAACTCAAGCTTATGAACGTAACGATTTTGCATGGCTACAGTGCGTCCAACTCCGGTGACGGTCTGCTCGTCGATCTGGCCATTGCTCTGGTGCAGCGTAACTTCGGTGACGACACCGCGATCAGTGTCGTGGCGTCCGACCCTGAGTCGTTCAACTATCTGCCGCACCCGCGTTTCGATGCGCCGGTGATGGCGGCCAAAGGTCTGGGCCGGGTCAAGCAAGCGGTGTTTCTCAATCAGTCCTACGCCGGGCTCGCCGATCTGCTGAAGAAGACCGATCTGATCGTCGGCGTTGGCGGCGGTTACATGCGTTCGAAAAGCGCCTTCGAGCACATCAAGCTGAAGCTCGGCCATGCCAAGCAACTGGAAACCGCGATTCTCAGCAAAGTGCCGTCGGTGTACCTGCCGCAGAGCATCGGCCCGTTTCATGGCGAGAGCAGCAAGATCGTCGAACACTACGCCAGCGCTGATGCGGTGTTCGTGCGTGACAACCGTTCCTCGGCAATTTTTGATGCTTGCGAAAACGTCTACCGCGCGCCGGATCTGGCCGTGCAGTCGCTGGCGAGCAAGATTCTTCAGCAACCTAAATTCACCCGCTGCGCCGCCTCGCCGGCGACGGTGTGCGTGGTGCTGCGCAAGCCGCCGGAGTGGAGCAAAGAGAAGAAGGTCGCCTACGTGGCCAATCTGAAACTGCTGCTGCAGCGTCTGAAGAACAAAAGCAAAGTGGTCTGCGCCGTGCAAAGCGCGGTACGTGGCAACGATGACGGCGCGTTCTACCGCGAGCTGGGCATCAACGAAGATCTGCTGTCGCTGAAGGCAACCATCGCCAAATACCAACCGGACCTGGTGATCTCGGTGCGTCTGCACGGCGCCATCGAATCGCTGCTCTCCGGCGTGCCGGCATATCACATCAGCTACGAGCGCAAAGGCTTTGGCGCCTATCAGGACATGGGCGTCGAGGACTGGGTGATCAACGGCGGCGATATCGACGTCGACACCATCATCAACACCGTTTACGCGCCCAATGCCTTGGCGGATTTCGGCAAGCGCCTGACCGACACTTGCCGCGAGATCGAGGCGAAAACCGTGGCCATGGACGAAATCATCAAGGGTGTCGTTCGATGATATTTCGGCTGTTGCTTCGCGGCGGAGCCTTGGGCGCGAAGTTCTTGCTGGTGTTGGCCATCACCCATTACCTCGGTTACGAGGCGCTGGGTTTTTACGGTGTGGTGGTCGCGGCTTCGCTGATCGCATCGAAGTTCTACAGCGTCGGCTTCAGTTCCGAAATAAACCGGCTGATCAGCGTCGGCGGCAGTTCGCGGCGGGTGGTCGACAAGGTTCTGCTGCTGTATCTGGCGGTGGGGCTGTTGTTGTCGGTGCTGACGGTACTGATCTATTCGCTGTTCCAGTCGGTGGAAGCAACCGCCACGTTGATCCTGTGCGTGACGCTGGTGCTGCTCACCGAGCACCTGTCGTTCGAAATCAATTCCTTCGTATTTTCTGCGCAGAAAGCCACCGCCGGCGCTCTGCTGTTCTTCATCAAGACTGGCCTCTGGGCGGTGTTGGCAGTGGGCGGCATGGTGCTCGGCTGGGTCGCGGGCATCGTCAGTGTGTTGTGGCTGTGGGTCGCTGCCAACGTGCTGGTGATCGTCGCCGGTTATTTGATCGTGGTGAACGTGCACAAGGGCCGCGAAGCCGCGACGCTGGACACCGCGACGGTGTGGAAGGCCGGGTTGCCGTTCTATCTTGGGACCGGTCTGATCGCCCTGAGTCAGTACGCCGAGCGCTTTCTGATCATCGACCTCGAGCCCTACGCCAGCCTCGGTAAATATGTGTACGCGTGGTCGGCGGCCAACACCTTGCAGGCGTTGTCGTATGCGGTGGTGGCGGTGGTCGGCATTCCGGTGTTGGCCAAGCGTTTCCAGGCCGATCAACAGGCGTTCACGGTCAGGCAACTGTTCGTCAACAAATGGGTGATGCGTTCCCTCGCGGTCTCCGCGGTTGTGGCCGTGGCGATCTATGTGTTTTTCAATGTGCTGCTCGATTACGTCGCCGCCAGCGTGCCGCGTCCCGATAACGCGCTACTCGCGGTGCTGATTTTTTCCTTCGCCTTGCGTGCGATTGGCGACATTGTCTGGGGCGGTTTGATTGCCTCGAAAAACAGCCGGGTGTCGCTGGCCAGCGCGGCGCTCTGCCTGCTGATTTCGGTGCCGGTCAGCTATGTGCTGATCAAGCATTACTCGATCTACGGCGCGGCGTGGGGCAACGTTTTCGCCATCGTCGTGCAACTTGGTGTGATTGCAGTGTTGACCCGTGTCACCGGCGCGAAAAAGGCTGCGCTGTCATGGGCCTGAAACTGCCGCGCATCGAGTTTCGTGGGCGCAAATTCGATTCGTCGATTTCCTTCCTGATTCTGTTCACCGGACTGTTTCTGTCAGTGGCGATGCCGTTGCTGGTGCCGCGTGATCCGGGGCCGGATGCGATGACCTTGTGGTCGTCGTATGCGCGTGCCGACAACTGCAATTTCTGGAACCCGTTCTCGCCGGATCGCTCGTCCTACGAATGTTCGGCATTCCTGCTGCGGCCCACTGGGATCAACCTGACCAATGCCTGGGCCTACGGCATGTTCTGCAATTTCTTCCTCACTGCAATTCCGGTAGTGGTGTTCCGGCGCATGCCGTTGACCATTTTCGGCACCCTGTGCCTGTGGGGCATCGTGCGCTCGTTTTTCCTCGAGAACCTGACCAAGGAAATCATCGTGTCGGTGGCGGTGTTGAGCATTCTGCTCAGCGCATTGACGCGCAAATATCGCGGCGGCTTTTTCCTCTCGGCGGTGATTTACGGTGTGCTGATCCGGCCGTACTGGATCCTGTTTTCGCTGTCGTGGGTCGGCGTCTGCGTGATGAAAAAGTACGTCTCGCGCTTCACCTTCTTTCTGATGCTGTTTCTGTTTTATCTGGCGGTGGCCATGGCCATTCAGCTGGCGCTGGGCTTTCCGGTGTCATCGATCCGCGCCAGTAACAACGAGCTGCGCACGGCGGGCGAGGAGGGCTCGAAGTCGCTGATCGTCTCGTGGCTCAGCGGCAGTGACTTCGTATCCCAGGCGCTGGATTCGATGATCATTTTCTTCCGCCTGTCGTTCCCGGTTGAGCTGATTTTGCTGTCCGGGCCGGGGCAGGTGATCTTCGTTGCGCTGATGATCATGACCGCGCTGCTGCTGTTCAAAGTCATCACTTCGACCGACTACAAGGGCGCGCCGATCCAGACCAAACCCAAGGAACTGATCGCGATTCCGCTGGCGTTTCTGTTGGTGCAAGGCTTGTTCGAGCCGGACTTCGGCTCCTTCGCCCGCCACTTCTCGATGGTCGTGCCGGTGTTGTTCGTCGGCCTGGGCTTGATGCTGCGCGCGAACAAACCGGTGCAGGTCGAATCAAGAATTCTCACTTAAGGCAGGTGCTCTATGTCGAGCAAGAAAAAATCCCTGGAGATCGAAACCCTGCGCGGCCTGGCGTGCCTGCTGCTGGTGCTCTATCACGTCATCGGCCCGCTGGGCGGCGGCTTGAAGATCGACATCGGCTCGCCGTTCCGGGTCATCGCCGACTCGATGGTGTACGTGCGCATGCCGCTGTTCACGTTCATCTCCGGCTACATCTATTCGATCTACAAGATTCGCGGCAATGACTTTTCCGCGTTCTTCGCCGGCAAGGTGCGGCGGCTGATCGTGCCGCTGTTCTGCGTCGGCGTGCCGTTCTCGGTGCTGCAAGCGGTGGGGCCGGGGGTGAACAAGGACGTCGGCGTGATCGATGCGTTGTTGTCGTTCTGGGTACCGATCAACCACTTCTGGTTCCTGCAGGCGGTGTTCAGCATTTTCATCTTCGTCGGCTTGCTGGAGTGGCGCGGCCTGCTGCGTTCGGCGACGCGGTTGTATGGTTTGTTTGCGTTTGCGGCGGTGTTGTTCCTGCTGCCGCCGTTGCCGCTGGATGCGTTCGGTATCAACGGTGCGATTTACCTGCTGCCGTTTTTTGTTGCGGGGATGATCGGTCAGGAAAATGTCGATGTTTTGAAGCAGCGTTTCAAAGTGATCGGGCCGCTGCTGTTTGTGCTGATCTCGCTGACGCTGTTATATGTCGCGGCGATTGATCGTGAGCTGATTGTCGATCGCCGCAGCCTGATTGGTTTGACGGTGGGTTGCGTGTCTTGCATCGCGTTGCTGTCGAGTGACATGCGTTCGAAAGCGCTGACCTGGCTCGGTGGATATTCCTATGCGATTTTCCTTTTCCATGTGCTGTTCGCAGCGACCTCGCGGTTTGTCCTTGGGCGCCTCGGCGTGAAGGATGAGAGCTTGCTGGTGCTTGGTGGTCTGAGTTGCGGATTGCTCGGGCCGGTGCTGTTGGCGATGGTGTTCAGCCGGTTCAATTTCACCTCGGTGCTGTTCCTTGGCGAGCGCGCGGCGAAGAAAAAAGCACCGGTGATTGTCGCTCCGGTGGTGCAGACGCAGAACAGCTGAAAGCTTCGCGAGCAGGCTCGCTCCCACAGAGGTTGTGTGAATTGCACAAGGTCTTTTGTGGGAGCGAGCCTGCTCGCGAAGGGGCCATCCCGGACAAAGGAAATATTCAATGATGCCAGTAGACGCCCCTCAACCAGCCGCCACCTCGGCCATCACGGTAGACGATGCCCGCCAGCGCTTTGCGTTGTGGCGCGAGGGCAAGGCCGGCAAGGTGCTGGCGGTTTCGGTGATCGGTGACAGCTACACCGCCGGGCAGGATTTCTATCTGAACAAACTGGTGCAGCGAGTGGCCGCCGAAGCGGGTTTCGCCGGCCCCGGTTACGTTGGTTTCAACCACGGCGCGGCGCTGGGCGGCACGCATTTCAAATACACCCGCAGCAGCGACAAATACTTTGGCGGCGAGTGGAAGGTTTCCGCGCTGGGGCAGGCCAGTCCGGACAGTCGCACGATCAGCGGCAAGCCGGGCGCCTGGTTGCAAGTCGATGCCAGCCCTTCGCCGCGCATCGATACCGCGGTCACTCAGGCGAAACTGTTGTATCTGGGCAGCGGCGAATCGGACGAGCTGCGCTATCGCTGGTCGCCCGCGCAAGCCTGGCAACCGTTGAAACTGGCAGGCTCAGGCGTTCAGGAAGTCGCGCTACCCGGCGCTCCATCAGCCGCAGACTGGTCATTCAGACTGGAAGTGGTGAAGGGCGCGCCCACGTTGTTCGGCCTTTGGATGACGAATGATGAGAAGGGCATTCGGGTGTCGAAACTGGCGGCCTCCGGCGCGGCCTCGGCGGATTTCTATCACGCCGATCCTCAGTGGCAGGCGCAGTGGAAAACCGTGGTGTCGAAGATTCCGGCCGACGTTTACCTGATCATGCTCGGCGGCAACGATCAGGGTTTCGGCGTCAAACCTGCGCAGTACCTGCAAAACGTTCAGGGCCTGGTGAGCATGCTGCGCGAGATTCAGCCGGCGGCGAGCATCAACCTGATCATGCGTCAGGACACCACGCGCTCCAGCGCTTACCCGATGTCAGCCTATGCACAGGTGCTCGAGCCGTGGGCGCGTGAGCAGCAGCTCGGTTTTGCCAACCTGCAATGCGCGTTCGGCCCCGACGTCAAACGCTACGCCAGCGCGATGATCGGCCCGGACAAGATTCATCCGTTGCCGGCCATGGGCGGGAAGGTGATTGCCGATTATTTTTATGGCTGGATAACGGGTACGAGTACCGGTTGCGACGATTCGGCACCATGATCGTTCCCACGCTCCGCGTGGGAATGCCGCCCGGGACGCTCCGCGTCCCTCCGCAGCGTGACGCAGAGCGTCACTGGATGCATTCCCACGCGGAGCGTGGGAACGATCAATGCTGACTGTGCCGCCGCTTTCGCGAGCAGGCTCGCTCCCACACTGGATCGGCGTGAAGCCCGGGTGATCAGGCGTCGTGCTTGAAGGCGTCGATGAGCCCCAGCAGTTCGTCAAGCTTGCGCGGCATCAACCGCGCATCGCAGCGGGTTTCCACGTTGATGATGATCGCCGGATCGTTGCAGCAGATGCGCACGCGAAAGCGCCAGTCGCTGAGAATCACTTTCAGGCCATCGCGGTCATCCATTTCCAGCGCCTGTTCGCCATACAACGCCTTCAGGTGCGCGAGCAGCGGATAAGGATCGCGCATCGGCCGGCGTATATCGCCGGACGCAGGAAACACACCGATCCGCTCCACCAGCAGAATCGTGCCCAGCCAGGTCTCATTGGCGCTGGGCAGCGGTTGATGGCGCGACAACCAGCTCATCACCCCGAGGTTGCCCACCTCACGTTCAATCTCTGTCGAATGTTGTGCAATGTTCATGGTTGCCTGCCTCTGGTGATGGGGAGCCGTCTCAGCGGCCCTTGAGGTACACGTTGTCATAGCAGAAGTTGGTCGCCTGCAGATAACCCTCGGCATCGCCGCAATCAAAGCGCAGGCCTTTGAATTTGTAGGCCAGCACGCAGCCGTTCTGCGCCTGTTTCATCAGCGCGTCGGTGATCTGGATTTCGCCGCCCTTGCCCGGTTCGGTGTCGGCGATCAGGTCGAAGATGTCCGGGGTGAGGATGTAGCGCCCGATGATCGCCAGGTTCGACGGCGCGTCCTGCGGTGCCGGCTTCTCCACCATGTTGTTGACCCGGTAGATGCCCTCGGAAATCAGCTCTCCGGCAATCACGCCGTACTTGTGGGTCTGGTCGGCGGGGACTTCCTGGATGGCGACGATCGAGCAGCGGAATTTCCTGTACAGCTGGATCATCTGCGACAGCACGCCGTCGCCTTCGAGGTTCAGGCACAGGTCGTCGGCCAGCACCACGGCAAACGGCTCGTCGCCGATCAATGGGCGACCGCTGAGAATGGCGTGGCCCAAGCCTTTCATTTCCACCTGACGGGTGTAGGAGAAGGTGCAGGTGTCGATCAGCTCGCGGGTGCCGGCGAGGAATTTCTCTTTCTCGGTGCCACGGATCTGGTGCTCAAGTTCGTAGCTGATGTCGAAGTGGTCTTCCAGCGCGCGCTTGCCCCGGCCGGTGACGATGGCCATGTGTTGCAGGCCGGCGTCCCGCGCTTCTTCAACGGCGTATTCGATCAACGGCTTGTTGACGATCGGCAGCATCTCTTTCGGCATGGCTTTGGTCGCCGGCAAGAAACGCGTGCCGTAGCCGGCAGCGGGGAACAAACATTTACGAATCATAAAAGTATCCTGAACAGTCATGGAACACAGGCGACGGTTGCGCACCACAAAGTGGCGGCAAGTTTCAATGATTATTGAAAGCTTACTTTAATACCCGAGTCAGGTTGTTGCTGGCAATTAGTTGCGCTGTTAAAAAGCGCTAATGTTATGAGATGTCGACTACTTGGTTATTAGTTATTTTTAGTCGGTATCTGTCGATAGTGATAAGTGTCCAGGGAGTGCTAATAAGTATCCGTCAAACAGTTTGACCGGCAAAAATAATTATTGCCAGTGGTTGAACTAAATTTGTTTGAGGTTGTTGTCGCCCTGTTTGTGTGAATTGCTCCGCATATCCACCAGGCATGGCTTGACACGCTACCGGGTATTTATTCAATGACGGACCGCGCTATGAAGATTCTGGTAACGGGTGGTGCCGGCTATATCGGCTCGCATACCACACTTGCATTGCTTGAGGCAGGTTATGAAGTTGTCGTGCTGGATAATCTTTGTAACAGCAGCGACGCAGCACTTCACGCCGTTGAAGCCATTTGTGGGAAAAGTGCATGGATGATTCGCGGCGATGTCTGCGATCGGCCGCTGCTCGACCGGATTTTCCGCGAGCATCAGATCGACGCCGTGCTGCACTTCGCTGGGTTGAAAGCCGTGGGCGAGAGTGTGCGCAAGCCGCTCCAATACTACGAAACCAACGTCGGCGGCAGCATCACCCTGTGTCAGGCGATGGCAGCGGCGGGGGTGTTCCGGCTGGTGTTCAGTTCCTCGGCGACGGTGTACGGCGAGCCTGAAGAGATGCCGATTCGCGAGGATTTTCCTACGGGCAATCCGACCAATCCCTACGGTCAGTCCAAGCTGATCGTCGAGAACGTGCTGCGCGACCTGAGCCTCGCCGAGCCGCGCTGGAGCATTGCGCTGCTGCGCTATTTCAACCCGATCGGCGCCCACGCCAGCGGGCACATGGGCGAAGACCCCAACGGCATCCCGAACAATCTGGTGCCGTATATCAGCCAGGTTGCGGTCGGCAGCCTGCGCGAGCTGTCGATCTTCGGTAACGATTACCCGACCGCCGATGGCACCGGCGTGCGCGATTACATTCATGTCGTCGATCTGGCGGACGGGCATTTGAAAGCGTTGCAGTCGATCAGCGAGCGCACCGGCATTCACACCTGGAACCTCGGCACCGGCGATGGCTACAGCGTGCTGCAAGTGCTGCATGCCTTCGAACAGGCCTGCGGGCGGCCGGTGCCGTACCGGATGATGCCGCGCCGCGCCGGTGATATCGCCGAGAGTTTTGCCGATGCTTCGAAAGCGGCGAAAGAGCTCGGCTGGAAAGCCACGCGCAACTTGCAGGACATGGTTGCCGACACTTGGCGCTGGCAATCGAATCATCCCAATGGTTATTCGCGATGATGGCCATTTAGTCCGATGTTAGTTTCAGTCAGGTTGTTAGATAACGTCGGGAAATTACACTGGCAATGCCATTTGCAAATCCGTAGATATAAACCTGCCGTTCGACTTTAGCAGTTGCACAGGACTGTGAAAGAACAACGGATCTTGTTCGCGCTCTTTGCGGACTTGAAAGCTACCAGCTCTGACACAGATCTGTTTTTTAACAGTTCGAATGTTAGAAAGGAGTTGTTATGAAAAAAGTGATGGCAGTTGCCCTGTTGACGATGTTGAGCAACTGGGCTGCCGCCGCTGAAGCGCCGTTGACAGCGGTAACCAATGTAGGTGGCAGTGTGGCGGCTTCGCAAGCGCCCGCGGCCAGTACTGCAATGGTTGCCAGTGCTGTAGCGGCGTCCAACAGCGGTGGCAGTGCCAACGGCGGTACCACCGGTACGACGGGTACCACCGGTACAACCGGCACGCATAACTAACAGGAACATTTGTTAGTGCAGTACAGAGTCGCCCGACGCAAGTCGGGTGACTTTGTTTTTTGGATTCGCCCTTGAATAGCGTAGTGCCATTATGACTCGTAGTGTTTATCTTTTAATGTTGGCAAGTCTCGCTTTGCAAGGTTGCATGTTTTCCCCCGGCCAGTACCTGAGCACCAGCGATATCACCCGCCAGGGTGCCAGCGAAAGCAGTCGGGTCGAGCTGATTCCGATCACCCCGAAGCTGATCGCCATGAACCGCGCCACCCAGAAGCGTGAGTCGCTGCCGGCGGAGCTGCTGGTGACGCCGGCGGAATATCGCATCGGCAACAATGACGTGCTGTACATCACCGTCTGGGATCATCCGGAGCTGACCGCCCCCTCCGGCGCGCAACAACAGATCGATGCCAACGGCCGTCTGGTGCGCTCCGATGGCACGCTGTATTACCCGTTCATCAAGGAAGTCCAGGCCGCTGGCCGGACTATCCAGCAACTGCGCGCGGACATCGAACAGCGCTTGTCGGCGTTCATCGCCGAGCCGCAGGTCGACGTCGCGGTGCTGCGCTTCGCCAGCCAGAAAGTCGTGGTCACCGGCGCCGTCACGAAGGCCGGCCCGCAAGCGATTTCGACCAATCCGCTGAGTGTGGTCGAAGCCCTCGGTTCTGCTGGCATCGACACCAATAACGCCGACTTGTCGGGCCTGCTGCTGACGCGCAACGGGCGGGTCTATCCACTCAATCTCGACACGCTCAATCAGCAGGATTCCGAACTGCAGAACGTCTACCTCAAGGGCGGCGATCAGCTGTATCTGCCGTACAACGACAACAAGCGCATCTACGTCATGGGCGAAGTCAACCAGCCGCGCGCGCTGAGCTTCAAGACCGCGACCATGAACCTCTCTGACGTGCTCGGTTCGGTCGGTGGCCTGAGTCAGACCAGTTCCAACGGCAACGCAGTGTACGTGATTCGCGGCGTGGAAAATCTCGACGTCGAGCCGGCGAAGATCTATCAGCTCGAAGCCGAATCGCCGACCGCCATGGCGCTGGCCTCGCACTTTCAGGTGCGGCCGCAGGATGTCGTCTACGTCGGCCCTGCCAACGTCACTCGCTGGAACCGTTTCATCAGCCAGTTGGTGCCGTCGGCGTCGATTGTCGGCACCGGGGCTTCGGCAGCGAAGAACTGGAGCGAATACAGCAACAACAGCAAATAAGGCCGCCCGACTGTGAACCTATTGAAAGTGGGCGTCTGCCTGATGGCGGCCTCGTTGCTGTGCGGCTGTAACCCGCTGATGAGCGCATCGCTGAACAACCTCAAAGCCGCCGTCGTCGGCCCCGACGAGGTTGATGTGACAGCGGCCGAAGTCGCCGGGGTCAACTACCCGCAACTGAAACTGACCACGCCATCCGGCTCAGGCGTGCTGGCGCTGGTGCGCGAGCGCGAAGACCTGCAATTCTGGGTCGCCTCCGGCAAGCAAGTGTTGCTGCTGCGCGATGGCCTCGCCGTGCGCAGCATCGGTCTCGGTCTGCAAGGCGACCTGGATGGCACGCGGCTGGCCGATGACTCGCCGTTCAAGCAAGGCCTGCATCACGTCGCCGACGGTTTCACCACACGGCGCTGGATCGATCTGTACAAAGGCCAGGAAGTCGGCGTGATCGTCAACAGCCGCTTCTCGCGCCGCGCCACCGAAACCCTGGAAATTCTCGACAAGCCTTACTCGGTGCTGCGCATCGATGAACAGATCGACGCCCCAGCCATCGGCCTCAGCGCGACCAACCGTTACTGGGTCGACCCGCGCGACGGTTTCATTCTGCAGAGCGAGCAACAACTGACCTCGCAATTGCGCGTGAAGCTGGTGCAATTGACTCCTGATCGCAGGCATCTGCCGTGAAGCGCTTAAGCCTAATCGCGGCGGGTCTTTTGCTGATCGCAGGGGCGAGTCAGGCCGCCGTCACTGTGTCCGGCGACGTCGCCAATCCCGGTCCGATCGCATTGCCGCCGGGTGGACGCCTGTTCGATGTGATCAGCGAAGCCGTGCCCAATGCCGAAGGCTATTGGCTGGCGGGCGGCTTGTTGCGCCAGGCGCTGGTCGAGGAACAGACACGGCTCAAGGTCGGCGTGTTGTTCGATCTCGAGGTGCTGCAACGCATGGCGACGCTGTTTGATCGGCCAAGCCGCGCGGCACTGGCACAGCGCGTTGCTGAAGAAGTCCGACAAATGCCAGTGACCGGACGGCAGATCGCTGATCTGGATCCGGTGGCGGTGGAAGTCGGCTTCGCGCGCAACATTCGTCTGGATGACGGCGATCGGCTGATCTATCCGAAACGGGTTGATGAAGTGCAGGTGTTGGGCGCGGTCACCGAGCCGTGCCACCTGCCGTACCAGCCATTGCAGGAGGCCCGCGAATATCTCGAAGGCTGCTCGATTCTCGACGATGCCGAGGCCGATTACCTGTGGTTGATCCAGCCCAACGGCGTGTCGCGGCGCGTCGGCATCGCCCACTGGAATCGCGAGTCCGGGCAGTTTCCGGTGGCCGGCAGCAGGATTCTGGTGCCGATTAAAAATGATGATCTAGATCCGCCTCTTCCTGAACTGAATCAGCAGTTGGCCGAATTCATTGCCACGCAGCTGGCCGAGGTGGTTCGTTGAAGTTACGTTTTGCAGCTGTGTTGTTATTGCCCTGCGGTCTGGCTCACGCCGAGCCGCGCGTTACTCAGAATGACTTCGGTGGCGCCGGTCTGTTGCAGACGCCAACGGCGCGCATGGCCCCGGCCGGCGAGCTGAGCGTCAATGCCAACCGCACCGACCCGTACAGCCGCTACAGCGTGTCGTTGCAACCGCTGGACTGGCTCGAAGGTTCGTTCCGCTACACCGCGATCACCAACCGGCCGTACGGCTCGGAGGCCCTCAGCGGCAGTCAAAGCTACAAGGACAAGGCGGTCGACGCCAAAGTGCGCCTGTGGCAGGAAAGCCACTGGGCGCCGGAAGTGGCGCTGGGCTTTCGAGATATCGGTGGTACCGGTTTGTTCTCCAGCGAATTCTTCGTCGCCAACAAGCGCTTCGACAATTTCGACTTCAGCGCCGGCATTGCCTGGGGCTACATCGGTAATCGCGGCGACTTCGACAACCCGCTGGGCTACGTCAGCAATCGCTTCGATACGCGCCCGGCGCTGGAAGGCACCGGTGACGTCAACTCCGGCTCGTACTTTCGCGGCAAGCCTTCACTGTTCGGTGGCGTGAGCTACCAGACGCCGTGGGATCGGCTGAGCCTGAAGCTGGAATTCGAAGGCAACGACTACAAGAACGAGCCGAAGGACAACGAGATCAAACAGGACTCGCCGATCAACCTTGGCGCGGTGTTCAAGGTGACCGATTCGATCGACCTGAGCGCTGCCTGGGAACGGGGCAACACGGCGATGTTCGGCGTGACCTTTCACACCAATTTCGTCAGCCGCAAGGCGCCGGCCAAGACCTACGATCCGACCCCCGAACCGCTGCCGGCGAAGGCGCCGACGACCTCAATGGAACAGGTCAACTGGGCCGATGTGTCGCGGCGTTTGCAGCAGAATGCCGGGTACAAGGTCGAGCGCATCAGCCAGCGCGATTCCGAACTGATCGTCTATGGCGAGCAGCAGCGTTATTTCCATTCGTCCAAAGCCGTTGGCCGCGCGAGCCGGATTCTCGACAACAGCGTCAACGACGACATCGACTGGTTCACCGTGGTCAACAAGCGCTACGACTTGCCGCTGGAAGAAACCAGCCTGCCGCGGCAGACCTTCCGCGAAGTGATCAACAACGAAGAGCCCTTGGAGGCGCTGCACCGCACCACCGAAATCAACCCGGCGATGCCGCACAACGAGAAGACCCTCTACACCGAAGCGCCGCAGCATTTCAGCTATGGCGTGGGTCTGGGCTTCAAGCAGAACGTCGGCGGCCCGGATGGTTTGCTCTATCAATTCAGTGCTGATGCGGACGCGGAATATCGCTTCAACCGCAACACCTGGTGGAGCGGATTGCTCAGCGCCAACCTGGTCAACAACTTCGACAAATTCGTCTACGACGCGCCGAGCGGATTGCCCCGCGTGCGCACGGATCTGCGCCAGTATCTGACCACCTCAAACACGACCATGCCGTTGTTCCAGCTCAGCCATGCCGAGCAGTTGGATAAAGACCTGTACGGCATGGTGTATGGCGGCTATCTGGAGTCGATGTTTGCTGGCGTCGGCGCGGAAGTGTTGTTCCGCCCGACCGGCGAACGCTGGTCGCTGGGCGCGGACCTGAACTGGGTGCGCCAGCGTGATTTCGATCAGGGCTTTGCCTTGCGCGATTACTCGGTAGTGACCGGGCATATCACCGGCTATACCGATCTGCCGTTCGACACGCTGGCGGCGGTCAGTGTCGGTCGCTATCTGGCCGGAGACTGGGGCACCACCGTGGACATCTCGCGCGAGTTTTTTAACGGCGTGCGCGTCGGTGCCTGGGCAACCATCACCACGGCCAGCAGCGCGGAATATGGCGAAGGTAGTTTCGACAAAGGCCTGTACCTGTCGATCCCGTTCGACGAAATGATGAGCATGTCGACCATGCGCCGCGCCAACCTGGTCTGGGCGCCACTGACCCGAGATGGCGGCGCCAGACTGAGCCGCAGCTATCAACTGCACTCGATGACGGATAGCCGGGAAGGGGACATGTTCTATCGCAACTTCGAGAAGATTACCGAGTAAGCGCTGGTCTGTGGGAGCGAGCCTGCTCGCGAAGGCGCCGGCGCATCCAACATCTTCATCGCCTGACACAACGCTTTCGCGAGCAGGCTCGCTCCCACAGGGTGTTGTGTTACAGCACAGTTTTCGACCCTAACCCTGATCCCTGTGGGAGCGAGCCTGCTCGCGAAGGCGCCGACACATTCAACATCGCCATCGCCTGACACACCGCTTTCGCGAGCAGGCTCACTCCTACACTTGATTGGCGTCACGCCACACATCCTGGTCATCACCCGAATCCCTGTGGGAGCGAGCTTGCTCGCGAAGGCGCCGGCGTACCCAACATCTTCATCGCCTGGCACACCGCTTTCGCGAGCAGGCTCGCTCCCACGGGGGCTCACCTGTAGTCGATACTGGTTACCCAAATCCCGCCCACAAAAAAGGGGACTTTCGTCCCCTTGTGATCTGCAGCGCTGAACCTCAGTAAATATCCTTCGACAACAACGTAAACGGCGTCTTCACCAGGATCTTCAGATCCAGCCACAACGACCAGCTGTTGATGTACTGCAGGTCGATCTCGACACGCTTCTGCATCTTGTCGATGGTGTCGGTCTCACCCCGGCAGCCGCTGATCTGTGCCAGGCCCGTGATCCCCGGTTTGATTCGGTGACGCGCCATGTAAGCGAGGATCTTGCCCGAGTAGTAATTGTTGTGCGCCACCGCATGCGGCCGTGGACCCACCAGCGCCATGTGCCCCTGCAACACGTTGAACAGTTGCGGCAACTCATCCAGGGAAGTGCGGCGGATAAAACGACCTACTGCGGTGATGCGCGAGTCATTGCGGCTGGCCTGTTTTACTTCGCGGTCATCGTGGACACGCATCGAGCGGAATTTCCAGACCTTGATCACCTTGCCGTTCCAGCCATGGCGGTCCTGCTTGAAAAATACCGGGCCGGGCGAGTTGAGTTTCACCGCCAGAGCGATGATCAACAGCAGCGGACTGAGCGCGATGATCGCCAGGAATGCCACGGTTTTCTCAACCAGACTCTTGCTCAGGGCAGCGGTCGGGCGGCTGGTCAGCGGGCTTTCGTTCAAGTAGATCGCCGGCAAGCCGTCCACGACTTTCACCGAGTGGTTGAGCAGGGTCAGGCTGTTCAAGTCCGGCACCCACACCACATCGACGTTAGCCCCAAGTAAGTCGACATACATCGCTTCGATTTTTGCGGCTTCGCACAGCGGCAGAGTAATGTAGAGGCGGCGAATGTCGTGGGCTTCGATCAGCTCAAGCAACTCGTCCTGAGCACCTACGACACGCGGTGCGTCGGAAGCGAGGAGCGGTTTGTCACCGTTGCTGACCAGACCAATCAGCGGCAGGTTTTCCAGTTGGCTGAGTTTCTTCGCCAGGCCCAGCGCCAGTTCGCCAGTACCGACGATCAACGTCCGGTGTTCGCTTTTACGCGACCGCTGGTAGTACTTGGAAAATGCATGCAGCGGCGCGTAGAGGAACGCCTGACCGAGGAAGCCGTATACCGCCCAGCTGAGAATCACCTGACGGGAAAACAGCTCATCGGCCTGACAGACAAACGCGATGCACGCCAGCGCGGCCATGGTCATCGACCAGCCCATGAACAAGCGGCCGAGGCCGGTCAGGTAGTTGTCGCGTTTGCGATAAACGCCGCTGAATGTGTAAGCCGGCACCGAGGCCAGGACGGCAAGGGTGGCGCACATTCGGTAGTAGAACGCGACGGTGCCGGTGTGCTGTTCAGCGAGAATGAACAGCAGCGTCACGACGAAAGCCTGTGCCAGCGCCCATTGGCCCCAAAAGGTCAGTCCCTTGAGGCCCGTGCTTCGATTAATACTGAGAGAAAGATCCATACGATATCCCCAAAAGACGTCCATTCAGGTTTCAACAGTTGAAAGCCGAGTTGTTATGCAGACTTATTGTTTTTGTTTTAGCGAGTGTCTTGAGGTAACAACATCGAGAGCCGAACTGTCGTCAGCCAATAGACTAAGTTATTGCCGGGAATGGTGTCTGACGAGTTCTAACAAGATGGCACTATGCCAACTTTTTAATATTTAAATAGAAGGTTGTTAGAAAAGGTCGTAGAGAGGGGGATGAAAGAGCGGGGACGTATTTGTTACTGTTGAAGGGTGGAGGCAGGGAAGCTTTTATCGAATCAGGGAGGGTAAACCAAACAGAGTGCTCTTCTTGTTGTTGTAGTCGCACTTTATATCTGTTTGTCTCGATTTGAAGGTCGTCTTCGGTTACGCAACGACTTCCTGGATCAGGCAATATCCGCGATTTCTTACGGCTCGGAACAATCGCTCGCCATTACTCGCACTCTTGAACTTGTCCTGCAATCGGCTCAGGCACATTTCCAGGCCACGGTATTGCTCGGGCTCCCGACCAATGCTGATGATCAAGTCATCACGACTGACCACGCGCTCTTCATGGCTCAGCATTTTCCTCACCAGCGCGGTTTCCAGGCCAGTGAGGCTGATCGCAACATTGTCCTTGAGCAGAACGCCTTGTTCATCGTCAAGATGCCAAGTGTCGCTGCAAGGCTCAGTGCTCTCGCTGACATTGGAGATATGAGCGCGTTCTGCACTGCGGGTCGGGAAGCTTTGAAACGGATTGTCTGTTTGCGCGGCTCGCCATTCATTTTCAAGAGTGGCCAGTATGCGTTGAGTATCATGTTCGATACTGCGCGCAACATTCTTTCGGCTGAGGCTTGGGTAACTGAACTCCATGACCATCGGGGCGGAAGAGGGCGAAGCAACACCTTCAACAAACATTTGTGCCTGCGACGTGCCAAACGAATTGAAACGCTCACTGGACAAGATGCTTTCCAGTTCACGTTGCGACGTTGTGCTGTGCGTCACAACAACAAAATATTTTCTGGGGAGGGTTGTACTCGTTTCCATGTCTCTCTCCTAAATACACACCAAAATTGGCTAAAAGATAAATCGGCAGGCGAGCAATGACTTCCTCGGAAGTAATCGTAGGCAGGGTTCTGGCCGAAAATGGCCATCGATAAATTCCACTCGATCTGCTGCTATGTTATGGAGTTTTATTGTTATGTGGCGTGATGCCGTGCTCATTCAAGTGCTTGAGTTTTAATAAGTATGAGGCGCAATTGAAACGATATGGCTGCATCAGACGATCCTTCGTACGTATGCAAAAGGGAAGACTGCCCGAGACTCAGGCAGTCGATATCAGGCCCCGCATCAGGCGATAGCCGTAGCCGCGGATGCTCTGAATCGCGTTTGTACCATACATGTCCTTGATTTTTCCACGCAAGCGACTGATTGATTTTTCCAGTGCCCGAGGGTCGTAGAAATTGGCGTTGAGGCCCATGATGCTGGCGATTTCATCATGACTCAGAATGTGATTGCCGGTGTGCGCAAAGGCCTCGAGGATCTTCATTTCGGCGAAAGAGATATCCAGTTTGCGCCGACTGTCCATCAGGCAGATCCGCGTCGGATCAAGCGTTAGATTGATATCTCGCTGCCAGTCTTCGCTGTTGAAGAACTCCGCCAGCAAGTCTTCGCTGTCATCGCTCAATGTGTTGAGCTTGATACAGGCATCCGCTCCGGCGAGAAAATACTTGATCTTGTTGACGGCACCGCGGCCGGTAACGACAGCGCAAATAAGTGGCTTCAAGTTGTCATCGCGCAGGGTCTGCACCAGGGCCAGATTTTCTTCGATGGCTTGTGGACTATCGATGATGACGAAAATGGCGCGATAGGCACCTATGTAGCCGTGCTGTTTATATGAACTAGTGAAAGCACCTGTTTCCAGGGTCATATCGGGTTGCACGTGCTTTGCGATCAGCGATCTCAAATGATCAGCCACACCCAGTGTACGACCCAGCGCAAGAACACCGGATTCATCATTTGTCGGGCGCGGACTTCTCGTCGCCAAGTTCCCTGAGAGCATCATGCGTTGACTCGAATTAGGTGCTGACATCGGGATGTTAAAGCACCGGTTCTCATCTGTGACTGACAATTGGTAACATTTGCGCGGATTTTAGACGTGTCTCCCGAGTTTTCTAACAATAACTAAGCTTTTCAGGCTTTTAGTTGATTTTCTCGGGCTTGTGAACTAACGCGTAGATGATGGCTATATGCAATGGTGCCACTATTTTGAGCTTGTTGCGATGGCTTTGTCTATGTCCTTTTGCCACTGATTGGCCATGTCAACAATGTGTGAGGTTGGTCACACTTCATATCTGAACTGAAACATTTGTTGTAATAGATGTAAATTTTTTCCGTTTAGTTCGTCGGCCGACGATTACTAACATGACTTGAGTGTGGCAGTCCGTTAGACCTATTCTTCGAAATCAAAAGATCGCAGCCTTCGGCAGCTCTTACATGGAAATGCATTCCAAATGTAGGAGCTGCCGAAGGCTGCGATCTTTGGATCTTCATATGCACCAATTGTGTAACTCAGATACTCAACCCCTGAGTGTTATTGACTGATCGCTCACCCTGAGTGCTCTGACGGAGGATTAATGGATTTCTGGACCCTTTTCCAGGTGTTGATATTAGGCGCAGTGGAAGGCTTGACCGAGTTCTTGCCCATCTCGAGTACCGGTCACCAGATTATTGTCGCCGACCTGCTCAAGTTTGGCGGCGAACGCGCGATGGCGTTCAACATCATTATTCAACTGGGGGCCATTCTCGCTGTGGTCTGGGAGTTTCGTCCGAAGATCTTCGAAATCGTCAAAGGCCTGCCCACCGAGCGCAACGCGCAACGTTTCACCCTTAATCTGCTGATCGCGTTTTTCCCGGCCGTTATCCTCGGCGTGTTATTCGCCGACGCGATTCATGAATACCTGTTCAACCCGATCACCGTTGCGGTGGCCCTGGTTGTTGGCGGCATCGTCATGTTGTGGGCCGAACAGCGCAGCCATGTAGTCAGCGTCGAACATGTCGACGACATGCGCTGGTCTCACGCGTTGAAGGTCGGTTTCGTACAATGCCTGGCGATGATTCCCGGCACCTCGCGTTCCGGCTCGACCATCATCGGCGGTCTGCTCTTCGGCCTTTCGCGCAAAGCCGCCACCGAGTTCTCGTTCTTCCTCGCCATGCCGACCATGGTCGGCGCCGCTGTGTATTCCGGCTACAAATACCGCGACCTGTTCCAACCCAACGACCTGCCAGTCTTCGCCCTCGGCTTCGTCACCGCGTTCATCTTCGCCATGATCGCCGTGCGTGGCCTGCTGAAATTTATCGCCAACCACAGCTATGCCGCGTTCGCGTGGTACCGGATCGGTTTTGGTTTGTTGATTCTGGCAACCTGGCTGTTTGGCTGGGTGAACTGGACCGCCGCAGCGGCCGCCTGATCACTGCGCGCTGATCAACGCCGCCACGGCGAGATCGTTTAACGTCGAATCCGACGACTCCTGACGAAAGCGCTGCAAGGCCGAGGTGAAATACGCGGCTTGCAGCATGCCGTCGCTGGCCAGATAGAGTCGCGCGTCTTCTTGCTCCTCGGCAGAGTAAACACGCTTGTGACCGTCGGTCGTTTCCTGGCTAGACGAAATAGGTGCGAGGATCAAAGACACCAAAGTGAAGCCGGAAAACTGCGTCACCTCCCACGGCGTATCGGTACGGCCCATGCAAAAGCCATCGCAGTGCGCATAAACGTTGGAAGTGAAGCTGAACAAAGCGAGGAGGGTGAAACGCTTGAAACCTGAAAAAGTAAACGCGGGCATAAACAAAAGACATCCTGTCAGTACATCAAAACAGCGGGCAACGCTCATGCGCCGCCCGCACACTCAAACCATCAATCAACGACCTTCAAGCAACTCAGCCGCCTGATCCAGCAACGCCAACGGATCTTTTGCCTTGTGAATATCCACCGACAACAACTGACGGAATTTCCGCGCTCCCGGGAACCCGGTGCCCAGGCCCAGCACATGCCGCGTGATGTGATGCATCGCACCACCGGCCAGCAAATGCTCGGCTATATAAGGACGCAACTGCGCCAACGCCTCAGCACGACTGATCACCGGCGCCGAACTGCCAAATAACTGCTGATCCACCTCCGCCAGTAAATACGGATTGTGATAAGCCTCACGCCCGAGCATCACGCCATCGAATGTCTGCAAATGCTCATGGCAGGCTTCCATGGTCTTGATCCCGCCGTTCAGCACAATCTCCAGCTCCGGAAAGTCCGCCTTCAACTGCGCCGCGACGTCATAACGCAACGGCGGAATGTCGCGATTCTCCTTCGGCGACAACCCCTCCAGAATCGCAATCCGCGCATGCACGGTAAAACTCGTGCACCCTGCATCCCGCACAGTCCCGACGAAATCGCACAACTCGGCATAACTGTCGCGCCCGTTGATGCCGATCCGGTGCTTCACCGTCACCGGAATCGACACCGCATCACGCATCGCCTTCACACAATCGGCCACCAACTGCGGATGCCCCATCAGGCACGCGCCGATCATGTTGTTTTGCACACGATCACTCGGGCAGCCGACGTTCAGGTTCACCTCGTCGTAACCGTGCTCCTGAGCCATGCGCGCGCAGGCTGCCAGATCCAATGGAACGCTACCGCCCAACTGCAGCGCGAGAGGGTGCTCGGCTTCGTTATGACGGAGGAAGCGTTCGTGATCGCCGTTGAGCAGCGCGCCGGTGGTGACCATTTCGGTGTAGAGGAGGGCGTTCTTCGATAGGAGGCGTAGGAAGAAACGGCAATGGCGGTCGGTCCAATCCATCATTGGGGCGACGGAGAAGCGGCGGGAGAGTGTGACGGGTTGTAGGGACATGTGAGGAATCTGGATCAAGAAGGCGAAGGCGCAAGAGTTTATCAGGTCTGCGAACAGGCAAAGGCTTGCGAGCCGCTGTTTGTGGTTTGAACTGGGCTCCGACGCGCTCGGCCTGATGGGAGGAAGTGTATTTCTGCCTGTTTTCTGTCCTTCAGTATCCGTTTAAACGATTGCGCAGGCGCTTGTTTAAATCTGACTGGTGAAAGTCATCCGAAGCCTACCTTGTCTTGCGCCTCCCCTACACTTAAGACAGAATCCGCCGGCTTGTGCGTCTAGCCTGCGGGTTTTATCGTCTCCGGGTCACTGAAAACAGTGATCGGGTTTGGTAGCGCGTTCCGTCAAAAGCACAAGACTACCGTCTTGCGACGACGTTTCTCGTCTTTGTTTTATGGTGGTCATGCGCGGGGCGTCTTCGGATGCGCCGGGGTTCCCGACGACCGGTCTACCAACCTGCGTATGGCCTCCACCCTTCGTTTGGTAGCGAGAGTGATGGCTCCTTTTCGTTCATCCGTCAGGAGTTGTACAGCCTGCAATTGCGCACGACCGGTTATTTTTCCGCTAAATAACCCCCACTGCATTGCCCGTAGCGCCCTATTGGCTGAATAGGCCGGGCGCTTGATTGTTAGCTATTTACGTGAAGAGAATTTATGTCTACTCCTGATAAGCCGAAGTTGCCGCTGCAAGCATTTGTGATGTCGTGCCTAGTGGTCGGCTGGGGTCTGGTGTATGCCGGTCAGGTGAAGTGGGCGGTGCGTGTTGCCGCTTTGCTTTATCTGGGGGTGATTTTACTCGGTGTCTGCGGGGTGCCTGCCACGCCATTGGGCCTGTATGTCTTCGCTACGTTTATCGTCCTGGTGAAACTCGGCTCGGCCACGGCGGCTGCGATATCGGTGCGTAGAAACGACCGTCCGGTGAACAGCCCCAGCACCCGTTTCCATGTGCTTTACGTGGTGGCGCTGGTTATCTTTACGCTGGTTCTTTTCGGTCCATTGCGAGGCCCGACGCTAGGGTTCAAGACTTACTTGATCCCCTCCGGCTCGATGGTTCCGACCCTTTCGATCGGTGACTATATCGTCACCAACATGCGCATCGACGCGCCGCAGGTGGGCGACATTGTGGTGTATCGCTATAACGGCACGGAGGCGGTCAAACGTGTGGCAGCAGTGGGTGGCGACACCTTGTCGATTGTTGACGGTAAGGTCATTCGCAACGGCGAAAACATGGGGCTGTTCTTTGCGCCGCCAGAGCGCGTGAAGGATCCTCGTTATCTGCAAACGCCGCAGACGGTGGTCGAGAAAGATCATGTTTATCTGCTCGGCGATAACCGCGACAGCAGTAACGACAGCCGCTTTATGGGTCAGGTCGCAGTCCAGGACATTACCGGTAAAGTCACCGGAATCTGGTATTCATCCGATCGATCGAGGATTGGTACAGCCTTTCAATGAACACAAAAGCCGTCACCTTAAGGTGACGGCTTACGCTTGCAGATCTAGCCAAACTGCCCCGCCGACTCAACCGCAGATTTCGGCTTCCTCAACCGCGTCAACTGGTAAGCAATTGCCAACCAGACAAACCACCCCGGCATGACCATCAGCGCAATCCGCGTATCAGGCCGTAACGCCAGCAACCCCAGCACAAACCCTAAAAACGCCAACGAGAACCACGCCATCGGCACGCCGCCTGGCATCTTGTAAGCCGACTTCGCATGTAGATCCGGGCGTTTTTTCCGGTAGGCGATGTAAGACGCGAGGATGGTCGACCAGGTGAAGATCACCAGAATCGCCGACACGGTAGAGACGATGGTGAACGCGGTCATGACTTCCGGCACGATGAACAGCACCAGCACGCCGACCAGCATCAACAGCGTGGTGAACGCCAGGCTCAGCAGCGGCACGCTGTTGCTCGATAGTCGGCGGAATAGGCCGGGGGCGTTGTCTTGATTGGCCAGCCCGAACAGCATGCGGCTCGAGGAGAATACGCCGCTGTTGGCCGAGGAGGCCGCCGAGGTCAGGACCACGAAGTTGACGATGCCGGCGGCTGCTGGGAACCCGGCGACGAGGAACAGTTCGACGAAGGGACTTTTGACCGGGGAAACCTGCTGCCACGAGGTCACGGCGATAATGCAGGTCAGTGCCAGGACGTAGAACAGGATGATCCGCAACGGAATCGAGTTGATCGCTTTGGGCAGGGTTTTCTCCGGTGAGCGGGTTTCGGCGGCGGCGGTGCCGATCAGCTCGGTGCCGGCGAAGGAGAAGATCGCCATTTGAAATCCGGCGAAGAAGCCGAACAAGCCGTTAGGGAACGCCGCTTGTTTGTCCACCAGGTGACTCAGGGACGCGGTGACGCCACTGGGCGAGACGAATGAGCTGGCGATCAGCACGGTGCTGACACCGATCAGGGTCACGACGGCAATGATCTTGATGATCGCGAACCAGAATTCCACTTCACCGAACAGCCTGACGGTCAGCACGTTGAGGGCGAATAGGGTGGCCAGCATGCCGACGGCGGGTATCCACGCCGGTACGTCGGGGAACCAGTACTGGAAGAATCCGCCGACCACGACGGCATCGCCGATCACCGCCACGCTCCAGCTCAGCCAGTACGACCAGCCGAGGAAGAATGCCGCGCGCGGGCCGAGGTAGGCACCGGCGAAGTCGGCGAAGGTTTTGAAGTTGAGGTTGGACAGGAGCATTTCACCCATGGCGCGCATGACGAAAAACACGAACAGGCCGATGATCATGTAGATGAGGATGATCGACGTCCCGGAGAGGGCGATGATCTTTCCGGAGCCCATGAACAGGCCGGTACCGATGGCACCGCCCATGGCCATTAACTGGATGTGACGATTGCTGAGCGTGCGCTGCAGCGCGGGCTGTTCAGGCAGCCCGGAAGGGGTCGATTTCATTGCAAAACCTCTTGATTTTATGTTTTTGAGTTTTGGCAGAAAGTAGGTGTCGAGCGTTCTTGTTAGAGGTGCAGCGGCTAATCACAAGGTGAGTCGCCCCCTGTGGCTTGGGGGCGGCAATTATCGATCAACTGACGGTGCGCAGACGCGAGGTTTTGGCCGGTTGCGGATCGAGCAGTTGGAAGAGGTTTTTGATGTTGGCCGGCGTTGGCACCAGATGGATGCGCTGGCCGATTTGCTGCGCCTGAGCCAGGTCTTTCAGGTAGCGCAGGGAGGAAAAATCTTCCAGGGCAAAACCCACCGAATCGAACACCGTCACCTGGGCATCGTTTTCGCGTCCGGCGACTTCGCCCTGCACAATGCGGAAAAACTCGATCACCGGAGAATCGGCTGCCAGTTGCTGAATGTCGCCTTCAATGCGGGTTTGCGGCTCGAATTCGACGATGACCCGGGCGTTGCGCAGGATGTCAGCGTGCAGTTCGGTTTTACCCGGGCAGTCACCGCCGACCGCATTGATGTGCATGCCGGGCTCGATCATTTCGGGGGTCAGAATGGTTGCGTAGGCTTTGTCGGCGGTGACCGTGGTGACGATGTCCGCGCCTTTGACCGCGTCCTTCACCGAGCTGGCCAGAATCACGTCGATGTCCGGGAATGAGGCGAGGTTGTGCTTCAACTTGAGTGAAGCGTCGCGATCGATATCGAAGATACGGATTTCGCAGATGCCCAACATTTCATGAAAGGCCAGCGCCTGAAATTCACTTTGCGCACCGTTGCCGATCAGGGCCATCGAGGTCGCACCGGGGCGAGCCAGCGATTGCGCGACCAGCGCCGAGGTTGCGGCGGTGCGCACGGCGGTGGTCAAGGTCAGTTCGCTGAGCAGGGTCGGATAGCCACTTTGCACATCGGCCAGCAGACCGAAAGCCATGACCGTGAGCAAGTTCTGCTGGCCGTTGTTCGGGTGGCCATTCACGTATTTGAATGAGTACTGCTGGCCGTCGTCAGTGGGCATCAACTCGATCACGCCGTCTGCCGAGTGATTGGCCGTGCGTGGCGATTTATCAAACTGTGCCCAGCGTGCGTAGTCCGCTTCGATGTAGCCGGCCATTTCGCGGATGGCGCGGCGGATACCGACTTGGGTGAACAGGCGTGCTGCGTCATCGACATCTATAAAAAACGTCATGTTCTTATTCTCCGATCCAGACATTGAAAGGCTGTAGAGCGCGGGATGGCTCAGCTGCGTTGGCTCTCGAAACCGTGCAGTACGTTGACGGCATTGATGCCGATTTCATCGACCATGTAGCCGCCCTCCATGACGAACAGGGTCGGGCAGCCTACGCTGGCGATCAGTTCACCGATGCCGATGAAGTCCTCGCTTTCCAGCAGGAAGTGGCTGATGGGGTCGTCCTTGAACGTGTCGACACCGAGGGAAATCACCAGCACTTCAGGCGCGAACTGCTGGAGTTTTTTGCAGGCGTGGAGCAGGGCGTTGCGGTAGCGCTCCCACGTGGTGTTTTTCGGCAGTGGATAGTTGAGGTTGTAACCCTCGCCAACCCCCGCGCCGATTTCGTGGCTGTAGCCGGAGAAGTACGGATAGGACACCGCCGGTTCGCCGTGCAATGACACGAACATGACGTCGCTGCGCTGGTAAAAGATGTTCTGCGTGCCGTTGCCGTGGTGGAAGTCGACGTCGAGCACCGCGACACGCTTGGCGCCTTGGGTGATGGCTTGTTGCGCGGCAATGGCGGCGTTGTTGAGGTAGCAATAACCGCCCATGTATTCGCGCGCGGCGTGATGGCCGGGTGGCCGGCACAGGGCGAAGGCACTGTCGTGGCCTTCATCGAGCAGGGCCAAGCCGGTGAGGGCGATATCGGCGCTGGTTTTCACCGCTTGCCAGGTTGTGGCGGTGATCGGCGAACCGGCATCCATCGCATAAAAACCGAGCTTGCCGTCGATGAACGTCGGCACCTCTTCGCCGGCCAGATCGCGCACCGGCCAGACCAGCGGCAAGGCGTCGTGGGTGCGACCGGTTGCGCGCCATTCGCTCCAGGCAGTTTCTAGAAAACTGACGTAGCGCTCGCTGTGCGCGTTGACGTAGCACGAGCGGTCAAACGCACGCGGTTCGACGATCTGCCCGAGGCCGACCTGTTTGACCCGGTTGTGCACGGTGTCGGCCCGACTCGGTTGTTCGAACGACGGCTTGAGCACGCCGTCTTTCAATTCGGTGCCGTGGTGCAAACGGTGGGAATCACTGAAAACTGTAAACATTCTGCGCATCCGTTATTGTGAGCCAGTGCAAATATTCTGTTCCGGCTGGGCTGCGCTTTCTTTGCTTTGTGTTCGTGGTTTTGTGGATTATTTGGGCGTTTTTACTCAGGAATGGCATCATGCAGAAAAAAATATCCAAACGCATCAGCCTCGACGAGACCGACCTGGCGATTCTTGAGTTGTTGCAGGAAGACGCGAGTATTTCCAACGCTGAACTCAGTGAGCGGCTGTCGTTGAGCCTTACGCCGTGCTGGCGGCGGCGCAAGCGCATGGAGGAGGCCGGGGTGATCAAGGGCTATCAGGCCAACCTTGATCGGCGAATGCTCGGGCTGGATATCATGGCGTTCGTGCACATTCGTTTTTCCACCCACGCCGACCACGCGCCGGACGCTTTCGAGGCGGTGATTGCGCAATTGCCGCAGGTGTTGGCCTGTCACAAGATCACTGGCGATGCCGATTATGTGTTGCAGGTATTGGCGGAGGATCTTGATAGCTACAGCGACTTTATCGAGCAGGTGCTCCGGCGTCAGGTGGGGATTGCGTCGATCCAGTCCAGCCTGGCGTTGCGCGAGGTCAAGACCAGTAGCCGGATTGCTATTCCCAAGCCAGCAAAGGACTGAGTCGGTAGGCAACCTGAATCCTCATTTTCAGCCCGTTTTGCGCCAGTAGCGATCTGCCATAAATAATGATGGCAATGCGTCATCACGCCGCTCAAAAAGTTCAACGATTATACAAAAATATAAAGTTGTACAAGTTTTCGCAAAATTAATAGCATCCCTCCAGACACCTTTGCTGAAACGATAAATCCAGCGTGCAGAAGCTCTGTTTGCGATGTGACGGGTTTGTCTGCCGGTGCTCGCGTCGGGTCTCTTTTCGACGCTTCAACAGCATCGGCATTTGCATTTCCGGGACAGCTGGAGCGTCCCGTATTACGCCCTGGATGACGACCCCCGAATGTCTGGACGGTGACTGTGGTTACCGGAGATCAATTTTTTTATGCCTGGCGATTCGCGTCAGGACGTTTGAGGCTGAATATGGCAGTAGCATCGAATTTCCTCGGTGACATCAAAGTTTCCCGCAAGCTGGGAACCGGCTTCGGCATTCTTCTGCTGGCCGTTTTGGCGGTTGCCTTCATTGGCTATAACAGCAACAGCGTGCTGGTTGATCGCTTGAGTACGACGCGTCTGATCGGCACGTTGAATGACGCTACGCAAAATATGCGTCTGTCCGAGAAACAGTACGAAGCCGCCGCTGACGCAGCGTTCGCCGAGTCCTATAACGCGCAGTTGAATGTCTTGCAGGGCCTTGTGGGCAAGGCACTGGATACCTTGACCCGCGCTGAAAACCAGCAAGCCTTGAAGGCTTTGCAAACCACGATTGTTGCCTACGACCAGAAGGTCAAACGGCTGATCGCTGCCGATCAGTCGACCACCGATGCGCTGAAACCGCTGACGGCGCTGTCGGACAAGTACGCGCAAACTTTTGCCGGCATGCTTGAAGGCACCACGACCAGTGCCTTGGCGTCTGCCGATGGTGAACGCGTTCGGGAGCTGCGCACGGTGGCCGATTTGCGCAATGGCATGACCACGTTTCGCCTGATGTTGCGTCGTTACATTGCGGTGCCCAACGACGTGAACAAAAAACTGCTGATGGAAACCATCGATAGCTTCTTGAGTGATATCACCAAGGCGCGCACCAACCTGCCGACGGCGCTGTCGAGCCAACTGGAAGAAGCCCACGCCGGCATGCGGCGTTATCGCGAAGTACTGGTGGAAGTGGCCGGGCTGTTTGAGCAGAAGCAGAACATGCGCGAGCAGGTCGACCAGGAAAGCAAGGCGATGGACAAGATCATGAGTGGCCTGATGGACACCCAGCAGCGTCTGGCGCATGAAGATCAGCGCTCAGCCTTTGTTCAGATGGCGGTATTGACCCTGCTGGCGCTGGCGATCGGGCTGTTTGCTTCGGTGGTCATCTCGCGTCAGATCACTGCGCCGCTAGCGCTGACGGTTGATCTGGCACGACGTATTGCCAAAGGCGACCTGACGGTACAGGCCAGGTCTGCGCGCAAAGATGAGTTGGGCGATCTGCAAAATGCGATGCAGGAGATGGCGCAGAACCTGAACACGCTGGTGCAAGGTATCGGCAATGGCGTCACGCAGATTTCCACCTCTGCGGAAAAGCTCTCGGCCATGAGCGAGCAGACCAGCGCAGGTGTACGTCAGCAAAAAAGTGAAGTGGATCAAGTTGCCACGGCGATGCACGAAATGGCTTCGACGGTGCAGGAAGTTGCGCGTAACACCACCGATGCCTCCGCTGCCGCGACCCTCGCCGATCAGCAGGCGCGCCACGGCAGCACGGTGGTCAAGCAGGCGACGGTGCAGATCAGCGAACTTGCCATGGCCATTGAGGAGTTGGGCGGTGCGATGAACGTGCTGACTCAGGACAGCGAGCAGATCGGCAAAGTCATCGATGTGATCAAAGCCGTCGCCGAGCAGACCAATCTGCTCGCGTTGAACGCCGCTATCGAAGCCGCGCGGGCGGGTGAGCAGGGTCGTGGTTTTGCTGTGGTGGCAGACGAAGTGCGCTCGCTGGCGCAGCGCACGCAGGACTCGACCAAGGAAATCGAAGCGCTGATCGTCACCCTGCAACAAGGCACGCAAGCGGCTGCGACGCTGATGACCTCAAGCCGCGAACGCACCCTCGATACGGTGGTACTGGCGCAGAAGGCCGAATTGGCGATTACCGAGATCAATCAGTCCATCGGTACGATCCAGGAGATGAGTCTGCAGATATCGGCCGCCGCCGAGCAGCAAAGTGCCGTGGCCGACGAAATCAACCGCAGCATTGTCAGTGTGCGTGATGTGGCTGACCAGTCGGCTGTCGCCAGCGAAGAAAGCGCGGCGGCGACGATTGAGTTGGCGTCACTGGGGCAGGACCTGCAGCGAATGACCGCGCATTTCCGCACCTGATCTTTTCAACTTGGCGCACGCGGGGCCTTCAACTATTCAGGCGCCGCGGGGCTGAAGTTATTGCCTTGTTTGCAGATAACTAAGGCCAGCAGCTGTTTTATTTATCGCCATGGAAGGTTGCACGCCGTCATCAGGTGGTTCATGACCGACTTTCCAAAATCATTCGCGTCTCCCGGTGGCTGCCAGGGCTGTAGGAACAAAGGCGTGCCAGAGATGGATTTCGCCTTCGCTTTCCAGCCCATTGTGGATCTGCGCGATCAAACGACGTTTGCCCATGAAGCGTTGGTTCGCGGCGTAAACGGTGAAGGCGCCTTGTCTGTCCTGGAGCAGGTGGACGATCAGAACCGTTATCGATTCGATCAACTGTGTCGTGTGCGGGCGATTTCCACGGCGGCTGACTTGGGCATGACGCAGTACCTGTCGATCAACTTTCTGCCGAACGCCGTTTACCGTCCGGAAATGTGTATCCGCAGCACATTGGAAGCGGCGCGCACATACGGCTTTCCGCTGGAGCGGCTGATCTTCGAGGCTGTGGAAGGCGAGCACGTTGAAAGCAACAAACACTTGATGAATATCTTGCGTGAGTATCGTGAGTTTGGTTTCAAGACGGCCATCGACGACTTTGGCGCAGGCTATTCCGGCCTTAACTTGTTGGCGGATTTTCAACCGGACCTGATCAAGCTGGATATGGCGCTGATCCGCAGTATTCACCGTGACCGCGTACGCCAGACCATCGTGCGCAACGTGGTGAACATGTGCAGAGAGTTGGGCGTGGAAGTGATCGCCGAGGGCATAGAAAATGCCGAGGAAAGAGACTTTCTCGCCGATTGCGGCATTTATCTGATGCAGGGCTACTGGTTCGCCAGGCCGGCCTTCAAATCATTGGCGCAGATCTCGACGAGGGCGTGGCAGGGGAGATCATCCAATCCGCGATCTTGTGCAAAACATTGATCACCACCAACACTGGCTGCCGTGGATGCCCTGCGCCTTAATGTCGGTTGTTCTGCGGTCACGGGTTGCGTCGGGTTTCCAGCAGCGTAAATAGCCCCATGCCTGCGAGCATCGCCAATACGAAAACGATTGCTTGCCAGTGGCCCGTCAACAGGATGGACACTGCCGGGCCAGGGCAGATGCCGGCTATCCCCCAACCGACCCCGAACAGCAGGCTGCCACCAACCAGACGTCGGTCCAGCTCTTTTCGGGCGGGTAGTTGCATGGGGTTGCCCAGTACCGATTTGCGTTGCCGGCGTGCCCAGGTCAGCGGGCCGATAGCCGTGGCAATAGCGCCCACCATGACCAATGCCAGCGAGGGATCCCACGCCCCGGCCACTTCGAGGAATGCCAGGACTTTCGTCGGATTGGCCATGCCCGCCAGAAGTAATCCGACGCCGAACAGCAGGCCGGCCAGGAATGCATTGAGTTTGAGCATGTTCAGACTCCCGTCAGATGGCGCAGGACGAACACGGTGAAGAACCCGCTGAGCATAAAGCAGGCAGTGGCGAGCATCGAACGTGGCGAAAGGCGCGATATGCCGCAAACGCCATGGCCGCTGGTGCAACCTGAGCCGTAGCGTGTGCCAAGCCCTACGATTACCCCTGCGAGAATCAGCCCTGACCAGCCGCTCTGGAACTCGATCGGCGGTAACGCCTTGAACAATCCCCACAGCAGTGGCGCGACCAGCAGGCCAAGGATGAACAGGGCTTTCTCGCTGGTGCCTTCACGGTTGCGTTGCAGCAGGCTGCCGATCAGGCCGCTGATGCCGGCAATACGTCCATTGCCGACCACGAACAGACTCGCGGCCAGACCGATCAGCGCGCCGCCGGCAAGGGAAGACCAAGGCGTGAAATTGAGCCAGTCGACATTCATGGGACGCTTCGAGAGCAGTAGCGGTTGATGTGCGGTTTGCCTCTCGGCAGAAGCGAACGTGTCGCTGTGATTTCAGTGTAGGCCTTGTCTGCTTTTTGAATCACGGCTGCCGCTTTTCTCCAACGCGTGCCAACCGCGTGCATTGAGCGAACCGTTTCCTCAACGCGCGCGGTGGCCGGGTTCAGTGGCTTACTGCGGCACCGCAATCCACTCACCCAACGTCTGCTGATACTTGCCAGTGACCTTGCTCAAATGCAGCCACTGATCGACATACAGTTTCCAACTCATGTCATCACGCGGCAGCAGGTACGCCTTCTCACCGTACTGCATGTACTTATGCGGATTCACAGCGCACAACCCCGGTTTGAGTTTCTGCTGATACAGCGCTTCCGAGGCGTCCGTGATCATCACGTCGGCTTTGTTGTCGAGCAGTTGCTGGAAGATCGTCACGTTGTCGTGCAGGGCCAGCTGTGCCTTGGGCAGGAAGGCGTGGACGAAGGCTTCGTTGGTGCCGCCGGCGGGTTCCACCAGGCGCACGTTGGGCTGGTTGATCTGGTCGATGGTCTGGTATTTGGACTGGTCGGCGCAGCGCACCAGCGGAATTTTGCCGTCGGTATCGAGGGTGTTGCTGAAGTAGGCTTTTTTCTGCCGTTCAAGCGTGACCGAGATGCCGCCCATGCCGATGTCGCACTTGCCGGCCTGCATGTCGGGCATCAGGGTTTTCCAGGTGGTCTGCACCCATTGCACTTTGACGCCGAGGCTGTCGGCCAGGGAGCGGGCCATGCTGATGTCGATGCCTTCGAAGTCGCCGTCGCTGCGCTTGAAGGTGTAGGGCTTGTAGTCGCCGGTGGTGCAGACGCGCAACTGGCCTTGTTGCTGGATGCTGTCGAGGTGGGACGTGGCGGGCTCGGCGTGAGCGCCAGTCGCCAGGGTCAGCAGGCCGCCGAGGATCATCGTGCTTTTTAGTGTTGTCATTGAGATCGGGCTTCTGAAAGGGAAGGTGGCCCAGTGTAGTGAAAGCCCTCCACGGGTGTCATCCCGGGTCCGGACTCAATGTGCCGAGCCACGCCACCAGCGCCACGATCAGCAGGGCAAGGGCCAGCTCCATCACCACACTGCGTCGCAGCGCTTTCGCGGCGATGAGGTGCTGGCCGTCGCGCAGCGATCGTTGCAGTGACGGTCCAAGATGAAAGCGGTTCAACGCAGCCAGCACCAGCATCACGGCAAACACCAGCACCTTGATCGCCAGCAGCTGCCCGTAGGTACCGAACAGCACTCCGTCGAGCCTTGGGCCGACGATGAAAAGATAATTCATCACGCCGGTGACCGACACCGTCAGCACGATCACCGCGCCCACCCATTCGAAGCGTTTCACTGCATCGGCGAGCAAGCGAAGGCGTGTATCACCGATCCGCCCGCTCGCCATCAACAGCAGCGCCAGCAAGGCACCCAACCACGCTCCCGCCGCAAGCAGGTGCAAGATGTCGCTGAGAAAGTGCCAGAACCGCAGCCATCCTTCGTCCATCGCTCCGTGCCCGCTCCATGCCAGCGAAGCGAGGGCAATGGCGCCTGCCAACGACGCTGGCCCCAGACTCGGCCGGATCACCACGATGGCCAGCGCTGTCATCCGCAGTGCCCACGCCAAGCCGACGTCCGTTTCCAACACCATCATCTGCAGGTGCGGCAACAAGGCCGCGAGCTGGGTTTCGCCACTCATGGCGCGGGTCATCAGCACCAGCCCGGCCACTGACAGCAATGCCCCTGTCACCGCCATGCCCCGCAACAACGGACGGAACCGCAGCAGCGCGTTGAAGCTGTACAAGCCAAACAACGCCAGCCCGAACAACAGCAGCAAATCCACGTACAGGGCGAACCGCAGGATGATATTGAGCAGGTCCGCCATTGTTCACTTCACTTTGAACGTGACGTTACCGGTGATCGGGTGCGTGTCGGCGGACACCGCGCGCCACTGCACCTGATAGGTGCCGGCAGGCAGCGGGGCGAGCGGGGTGATCAGCATGGTTTTCGGATCGCTGCTGGCGCTGACCTTGGCTTTCATCGGCATCGGCGAGTGAGCCATGCCACCCATTTCGGTCATTACCAGTTTGGCCCCGGAGAATTGCGTGACCAGGTTCTCGGAAAAGTGCAGCTCGATCCTGCCCGGCGCGGCGCCTTCCGCGCCTTCGGCTGGCGTCGACGAGAGCAGTTTCGGATGGGCCTGGGCGAGGGTGCTCAGGAGCAATCCGCTGGCGAATATCAGGGGCAGGGTCAATGTGCGCATGCAAGGTCTCCGGTTTGTTTTTGTAGAAGAATTCAGAACCACAGCCTGACGCCGAGGACGAGGCGCGCCTCACTGCGGTCCTCGTCTTCTTCGCGGGCATAGTCGGCGGTGTTGCCGTAAGTGCGATTCCACGTCACGCCGATATAAGGCGCGAATTCGCGGCGGATTTCATAGCGCAACCGCAGGCCCGCCTCGGTATTGGACAACCCTGAGCCGATGCCCCGCTGCGGATCGTTTTTGCCATAGATATTCAGTTCTGCGGTCGGCTGCAGGATCAGTCGATTGGTCAGCAGGATGTCGTAGTCGCCCTCCAGCCGTACCGCACTCTGGCCGCCCTCGCCGAGGAAAGCCGTGGCTTCGGCCTCGAAGTTGTACAGCGCCATGCCTTGCACGCCGAACGCGGCCCAGGTTTGCGGTGCGCCGGGTTTGAAGTCCTGACGCACGCCGCTGACCACGTCCCACCATGGTGAAATCGCGTGGCCCCATAGCGCTTGAATTTCCGCGTCTTCAGTCTTGCCGTTGTTGCGCTCGCCTTCAGAGCGCAGCCACAGCCGATCGGTATCCCCGCCGATCCAGCCGGACAGATCCCAGGCCAAAGCGCTGCCGTCATCGGCGTTCTGCCATTCGAGTTTGTCGGCAAGAAAGTAGCTGTTTATAACGCTGTCATGCACCTGATGACCGCCGGGGCTGGTGAACACCGCAGCGCGGTCGGCGTCGGTCACGGGCGCAATCGGCGTGCGGCTTTCGCTGGGCGCGGCGGGCTGCATCATGCCGTCGTCCATGCTTTGCATCGCCGAATGATCCATCCCGGGCATCTGGCTGTGGTCCATGCCGTGCATGGCGTCGGCGGCCATGGCGGAGGTGCCGGCGAGTAGCAGCGAGAACACGCTGAGTCGAGTCATGATCGGTCTCTTCATTCTTCCACCCGCACTTCGCGGAACATGCCCGTTTCCATGTGATAAAGCAGATGACAGTGATAGGCCCAGCGGCCGAGGGCGTCGGCGGTGACGCGGTAGCTGCGGCGGCTGCCGGGCGGCATGTCGATGGTGTGTTTGCGCACCTGAAAGTTGCCGTTTTCGTCTTCCAGATCGCTCCACATCCCGTGAAGGTGGATCGGGTGGGTCATCATGGTGTCGTTTACCAGCACCAGGCGGATGCGCTCGCCGTATTTCAGCCGTAGAGGCTCGGCATCGGAGAATTTGATGCCGTTGAACGACCAGGCGAATTTCTCCATGTGGCCGGTCAGGTGCAGTTCTATCGTGCGGCCCGGATCGCGGCCGTCCGGGTCCTCGAAGGTGCTGCGCAGGTCGGCGTAGGTCAGCACTCGGCGGCCGTTGTTGCGCAGTCCGAGGCCTGGGTCGTCGAGCTTTGGCGCGGTGATCATGGCCTGCATGTCCACCAGCGGATTGTTGTTTTCACTGTCGGGATGGGCTTGCATCGGGCCCATGCCGGAGTGATCCATGGCGCTCATGTCCATGCTGCCGTGATCCATGCCGCCCATGCCCATGTCGTCCATGCTCACCAACGGACGCGGATCCAGCGTCGGCACTGCTGCCGACATGCCGGCGCGTGTGGCGAGAGTGCCACGGGCGTAACCGCTGCGATCCATCGCCTGAGCGAAGAGGGTGTAGGCCTCGGTTTCAGGTTCAACGATCACGTCATAGGTCTCGGCCACGGCAATGCGCAGTTCATCGACGCTGGCCGGTTTGACGTGCAGGCCATCGGCAGCCACCACCGTCATCTTCAGTCCCGGAATACGCACATCGAAGTAGGTCATGGCCGAGCCGTTGATCAGGCGCAGGCGCAGTTTTTCGCCGGGACGGAACAGCCAGGTGAAGTTGTCATCGGGGGCCTGACCGTTGATCAAAAAGGTATACGTGGCGCCACTGACGTCGGCGATGTCGGTGGGGTTCATGTTCATTTGCGCCCACATCGTGCGATCGGCAACTGTGGCGCCCCAGCCTTTTTCACTGACGTCGTTGATAAAGTCGCCAACGGTGCGTTTGTGAAAGTTGTAGTAGTCGGACTGCTTTTTCAGGGTCTTCATCAGGCTGGCCGGGTCTTCGTCGGTCCAGTCGCTGAGCATCACCACGTAGTCGCGATCGTACTGGAACGGCTCCGGCTCTTTGGCCTCAATGACCAGCGGCCCATAGACGCCGGCCTGCTCCTGTAAGCCGGAATGGCTGTGATACCAGTAGGTGCCGTGTTGCCGAACCTTGAACTGGTAAACGTACACGCCCCCCGGTTCGATGCCATGGAAACTCAGACCCGGTACGCCGTCCATGTTCGCCGGCAGCAGAATGCCGTGCCAGTGAATCGAGGTGTCGGCCGCGAGCCGGTTACGCACGCGCAGCGTCACGGTATCGCCTTCGCGCCAGCGCAACAGCGGGCCGGGCAGGCTGCCGTTGATGGTCATCGCTGTGCGAGCGGAACCCGTGAAATTGACCGGAGTTTCGCCGATGAACAACTCGAATTCGTTACCGCTCAGTTCGTTGACGGGCGCGGCGCCGTTCAGCGCCCAGACCGGTGTCCGCCAGAGCCCGAGGCCACCGAGCAAGCTACCGGCGGCCAGGCCTTTGACAAAAGTGCGTCTTGTGAGAATGGAAGGCATGCGCTGGAAATCCCCGTCTGGCTCATGACAGAGAGACTAGCCAGCCCCGGCTTTCAGTTGGCTGAGGCAAACATTACAGTTTTGTCAGTTAACCCGGGCGGCTTACAGGCTCAACCCTTGCTGCACCACTTGCAGCAGATTGTTTTCCGTCAGCGCGATCGCATCCAGCTCCTGGCCGGTCTCGATAGTCTGCAACCACCAATGGCTTTCGCCATGCTCGTCAACCGTGCGCAGCAACGACTGATCGCGCCCTGGCACCTTGATCTCGACACGTCCGCAACCGTCCTCGGTAAACCGCGCAATCGGATCGAAAATCAGACTGTGATTGTTCGCTTCGATCACCAACTGGTCGATGGCGTAATCGTGGCTTTCGCCGTCCGGCGAACTTTCGCAAACGTGCGTAGGATTGCGCCGAATCTTCAGTCCTACTTCGGTGACTGGCTGTAGCCAGGCTTCGATGCGGTGGTACAAGTCGTATACCTGAGCAGGCCAGCAATCGATTTCCAGCGCCGCATCAGCCTGGATATGCCGTGTCTGCTTGAGTCTGGCGGCGAGTTCGTCTGCTTTACTCATGTCGGTTCCCTTGTTGGATGTCTGCCTGTTCAGCGTAGACCTTTGAACGGCGCAGGGCCTTGCCTTGCGTCATGCGCTTGCAATACAAGCGTGTCGAAATCAGCACTGGCCAGGTCTGGCCAACAACGAAAACCACGGACGCAGGCGTCCCAAGGAACGGGTTAATGAAAAAGCTGTTTACAATTCTGGCGCTGATCGCGCTGACGGCCGGTAGCATCGGCATGAGTTCGGCGCGTCAGCCGGCGTCGAACAAAGCGCAGGCGGAATCGGTGGCGGGGGTGTTCGACTACTACCTGCTGGCGCTGTCCTGGTCGCCGACTTTTTGTCTGTCGCACAAGGACGACGCGCAGTGCACCGGCAAGGGTTATGGTTTTGTCCTGCACGGTTTGTGGCCGCAATACGCCAAGGGCGGCTGGCCAGAATCCTGCCCGCCGCTGACCAGGCTATCGGCGGCAGAAACCAGCAAGGGCCTGACGATGTACCCGACGAAAAAACTCCTTGATCACGAATGGTCCAAGCACGGTACCTGCAGCGGTCTTAGCGCGGAGGGCTATCTGGACAAGTCCGATCAGGCCCTCGGCGCGGTGAAGATTCCGCAGGCGTTACAGCCGTTCGGCTCGACGTCGTACTACTTCGAAGCGCAGGAAATTGTCGATCTATTTCGCAAGGCCAATCCGGGTATTCCCGAGGATGGAATTGCGGTGGTTTGCAGCGGCCCGCAGCTATCGGAAGTGCGGGTGTGCATGGACAGGGATTTGCAGTTCGGCGCGTGTGGCAAAGGGGTGAAGACGCAGTGTCGGGCGGGGGATATTCGGGTGCCGCCGGTACGGTGAGCATCAGTAACAGCCTATGAAAAGAGGCGCTCGCACGAGCGCCTTTTTTTCGCCTGACGATTTGTAGCGTTTGGCAAATTCGCGCATGCTGCGCGCCTCAAAGGATCTGCACGACACATTGCAAGGAGCTGTTCATGAGCGGAAAACCCGCTGCCCGCGTCACCGACCCCACCGCCTGCCCGTTGCCGGGACATGGCACCAACCCGATCGTCAGCGGCTCGCCGAACGTGAATTTCGACGGACTGGCGGCTGCGCGCATCACTGACAAGTCCGCTTGCGGCAGCGCGATCAGCGGCGCTGTATCTGGCACCGTGTTCATCAATGGCCTGAACGCGGCGACGCTGGACAGCACCGGTGGCCACGGCAATGTCGTCATCGGCGGTTCAGGCACGGTGATCATTGGCGACACCGTAGTCGCGGCGCCTTTCAGTGGTCTGCTGCCGATGCCGGTGCACTTCACCGACAAGCTGAAACTGGTCAACGATGTGACCGGTGAACCGATGCCCAACCATCCCTACATGATCCAGCGCGCCGACGGGCGCATGGAGCATGGCGTGTCTGATGCCGACGGATTTACCCATGAAGTCAGTTCGCACCTGCCTGAAACCATCAAGCTGTTTCTGGAGGAGTGAGGCAATGACGGCTGAGACGGTAACGTGCGCGAAGGGCAACACTTACAAGCTGCACAAGGAGCATACGCTGACCGACAAGAAGGATGTCAGCGCCAAGCCTGTGCCGGTGGAAAGTACCAAGGCGATCGTGCTTTTTATTGGAGGGGCTGGGGATAAGGAGAGTTATTACTTCTCTGGGCCTTATGGAAATATCCAAGAGGCGCGCAAGGAATTTGATGAGCGAGCTTTAACGCTTGCGAGGGAAGGGAAATACAAGTCGGATTGGTTGGGTTACAACCAAGTCAAAGGAAAGCAGGATATCCAGCGGTACGTCCTGAGTCTGATCCCCTACAAGAGTTGTCCCGTATACATCATTGGGCATAGCCTCGGTGGGTGGAATGGCGCGCACCTGACGAAGTTAATGTCGGATTGGAATTACAGAGTTCAAATGTTAATTACCCTTGATCCGGTGGGTGAGGGGGCTTTGGTCTGGGCTGGCTCAGACATTTACTTTGGCGCTCCCGATCCAGTCGCTCATGATTGGATAAACGTCAAGGCAACGCCATCCAGAAGAAACTCATCAGACGGAGTCGCGGATTTTGGCGAGAAATGGACAATTTCATGCGGACCTTCATTGAACATCAATGTTGACACCAATCACGCTAATGCCTTGGGTTTGTTTACCGCGCGTATCGCCGGGGGAAAAACGGCGAGTGATCTTCTCTTCGACTCGATCATGAAGGAGTTTCCAGCATGAACAAGACGTTGCTTTGCGCGTTTCTGGCTATTTGCTCGGGATGCGCCAAAGACCATGTTATGCCTGCCGCTCACCTGAAATTCATGTCAGTTGAAAGAGAGCAGTCTGTTTTATACGTAATCAAATATCAGTCTGATGTTGATATTCTGGATCTTTTTGGACTAGGCGAGCGGGAAGGAATTATCTCAGGCATGCTCAAATGCGCTTTGGCTGACGATCAGGATTTCTCAGTAGGCAAAGGCATTCGGTTTTCCTCATACGGCTTGATCAGATCCGACAAAACAAAAAGCGAGAGTGGCAAATTCTCTTACTTCACCCGAGCCTTCATGAGTGAAACTTCCAGCGATCAAAGTTCGGAAAGACATTTGTCCGTAGCGGAGCTGAACAACCTCCTCGCCAACAAAACCCAAATCCCCTGCAAGGTCGTCATCACCGCCTTCGGCTACAAACCCTACTACTCAAACACCATGAACATCCCCACCGCCGACCTGCTCCGCGAAATCAACAAACCCGAATAAACAACCCCGGGGGGGGGACTCACGCATATCCCCCCGCATCCACCCCCAATTCCCCACGCAAAAACTCCACCAGCCCCCGCTGCAAACCACTCAATACCCCCTCGCGGCTGACCAGCGCCAGTTCCGTCGGCGCCAACTCCGGCAAATCCCTACACACTTCATGCTCTGGCAATACCGCCGAAACCGGCAACACCGAAACCCCTAGCCCAGACGCCACCGCCGCTTGAATCCCGGTCAGGCTGTGGCTGCCGAACGCTACTCGCCACGGTCGCTGCGCCACATCGAGCAGGCGAATCGCCCGCTGTCGGTACAGGCAGCCCTGCGGAAACAGTGCCAGCGGTAGCACACCGCTGGAGGTGTCGAATTCGGTGCCTTTGACCCATACCAGTCGTTCCGGCCAGGTAGCCCATGCCGGGCCACTGTCGGGTTCGCGTTTGATCAGGGCAATGTCGATGTCGCCGGCGTCGAGGCGTTGGCGCAGGTCGAGGCTCATGCCGCTGATGGTTTCCAGGCGGGCCTGCGGATGGTTGCGGGTGAAGCCGGCGAGGATCAGTGCCATGCGCCGGGCGTCGAAGTCTTCCGGCATGCCGATGCGCAGCACTTCCAGGTCGACGTCACTGGCCAGCGCTTGCGTGGCTTCTGCGGACAGTGCCAGTAATCGGCGCGCGTAGTGGATCAGCAGTTCGCCGTGTTCGGTGACCGCGACGTTCACTCCGCTGCGGTCGCGCAGGAGTAGCGGGTGGCCGACCAGATCCTCGAGTTTGCGCACCTGCTGGCTGACCGTCGATTGGGTGCGATGCACACGTTCGGCTGCGCGGGTGAAGCTGCCTTCGTCGACCACGCAGACAAAGGTTTTCAGCAATTCCAGATCCAGCATGGCGGCGTTCCCGATAGTGGATTTGCGAATGACGATCGATTGTTTATTTAATTTCACACTATCACCGCACGCTCATAAGCTGAAGTCCTCACTTTGGAGGAATCGACCGATGACCTTGAACAACACGCCGCGCCCGCAATGGCTGACCTTCGATTGCTACGGCACGCTGATTCAGTGGGATGAAGGACTGAAAGCCGTGGTCGAGAAAATACTCAGTGACAAGGGCGAGCACGCAGTCGACGCCCCTAAGTTGATCGAAGTCTACGACCGTCACGAGCACCGTCTCGAACAAACACCGCCGCACCGTTCCTTTCGCGAACTCAGCACCCTCGGCCTGCACCTGGCGCTGGCAGAGTTGGGCTTGCCGAGCCAGCCCGAGGACAGTCAACGCCTGGCGACAGCCATCCCGAACATGCCGCCATTTGCCGAAGTGGTCGACACCATCGCGCAGCTCAAAGCCTTGGGCTTCAAGCTGTGCATCGTCTCCAACACCGGCGACGACATCATTGCCGGCAACGTTGCGCAGCTCGGCGGCCATATCGACCGGGTGATCACCGCGCAACAGGCCGGTGCCTACAAACCGGCGCCGCGTCTGTTCGACTACGCTCATGAGCAATTGGGCGTGACCCGGGATGAAGTGGTGCACATCTGCGCCAGCCCCATGCTCGATCACGCGGCGGCGCGGGACATGGGTTTTCGTTGCGTGTGGATCGATCGCGGCACAGGTCGTCTGTTGTTGCCGGACTATCGCCCCGACGCGATCCTCTCCAGCCTCGATCAAGTGCTGCCGCTGTTCAAATCCCTCGGCTGGACCTAAGGAGAATTGCCATGGCTCATATCTTGAGCGGCACTGGCAAAGCCAGACCACGCGCAACGCTGCACCTGGAAACCGAGGCGATCATCACCGCCCGCAACGAACTTGCTGCGTGCTTTCAACTGGCCGCATTGCATGGTCTGGAGGAGGGCATCTGCAATCACTTTTCGGCGATGCTGCCGGGGCATGATGATCTGTTTCTGGTCAATCCATACGGCTACGCTTTTTCGGAAGTGACCGCGCAGAATCTGCTGGTCTGTGACTTCGCCGGCAATGTGGTCGATGGCGATGGCGAGCCCGAAGCGACCGCGTTCTACATCCACGCGCGCCTGCACAAACAACTGCCACGGGTAAAAGTCGCCTTCCATACGCACATGCCCCACGCCACCGCGTTGTGCCTGCTACAAGGCCCGCCGCTGCTGTGGCTGGGGCAGACTGCGCTGAAGTTTTACGGGCGCACAGCGGTGGACGAGGACTACAACGGCCTCGCGCTGGACGCATCGGAAGGCGACCGGATCGCCAGCGTCATGGGCGATGCCGACATTCTCTTTCTGAAAAACCACGGTGTGATTGTCGCCGCGCCGACCATCGCCGAAGCCTGGGACGATCTGTATTACCTGGAACGCGCCGCGCAGGTGCAACTGCTGGCGATGGCCACTCAGCGCGAATTGAAACCGGTGCCTCATGCGATTGCGCAGTGCGCCTATGAACAGATGCGTGAAGGCGATGCGCAAAGTGCCCGCGCACACCTGACCAGCGCGATGCGACGCCTGGCCCTGCACAACTGATTAACCGTAAAGAAGCAATCGTAAATAAATCGACGAAAAGCGATCATCCAAACTCGCGACGCGCCGATAACTGGGCGGGAGGCGGGCGTTTGCCCGGTACATCCCGGTGGGCTACGCTCACACATACAAGGGTTTCGGGCTCGCGCCCCTGTCGTACCTGCCCAGGACATGCTTTTGCCAATCCCCATTCACGATCCGCATCAGGCCCCCGGCACGCTCAAACGGTTGCCGCTTCGCAAAGCGGCGGTGCTGTTTATTGTTGCGGTGAGCCTGTGCCTGTGCGGTCTGCTGTACCTGCAACTGGAGCAGTCGCGGCGTCAGGATCTGGCGGTGGCGAAAATGGCCTCGGGCAACCTGACCCGGGCCATGGCGCAGCAGGCCGAAGACACTGTGCGTGCAGCGGATCTGGTGATGACCAGCCTGGTCGACTGGATTCAGGACGATGGTTACGGGGCGGCGCAGCGCCCTCGGTTGCAGCGGATCTTTGCCCGCCGCGCGCAGCAACTGGATCAGCTGCATGGCATCTTTCTCTTCGATCGCGAAGGGCAGTGGATCATCACCTCGTTTGCCGATCTGCCGCGTGGCAACGGCGTGGCCGATCGCGAGTATTTCAAGTTCCATCAGCAGAATGCTTCGACCGTTGCGCACATCGGCCCGGCGATTCGCAGCCGCGAAAACGGCGAGTGGATCATCCCGATTTCCAGACGCGTGAACGACCAGCTCGGCAATTTTCAGGGCGTGCTGATGGCCGGCATCCGCATGTCCTACTTCGATCAGTTCTTCAAAAGCTTCAGCCTCGATGACAGCGGCATCATGTTTCTGGCGCTGACCGACGGCACCTTGCTGGCGCGACGGCCCTTCGATGAATCACTGATCAACACCTCGGTGGCCCACGGCGAGATCTATCAAACCCTGCTGCCGAACGCTAACGCTGGTACCGCGATGCTCAACTCCGTGGTCGACGGCGTGACCCGCTTGTACGGCTATCGACAGCTCGCCTCGTATCCGCTGGTGGTCTCTGCGGCGACGTCGCAAGACACGATTCTGCAGGGCTGGTATGACCGCGCCTTTCAGTCCAGCGTGATTGTCGCGCTGGTGATTCTCGGGGTTGGCCTGTTCGGCTGGGTGTTCATTCATCAGGTGCGCGACGGCGAGCGTATCGAGAAAAACCTGCGCAAGGCGCAACTGGCGCTGGAGCAGATCGCCACCCACGACAGCCTCACGGGACTTGCCAATCGGCGCTTGTTCGAGCGCTCGCTGGACATCGAGTTTGCTCGTGGCGCGCGCCAGGTCAGCCCGGTCAGCCTGATCATGCTCGATATCGATTTCTTCAAGCGCTACAACGACGCTTACGGCCATGTCGCCGGCGATCAATGCCTGGCGCAGGTGGCGCAAGTGGTGAAGGCCTGCTGCCAGCGCAAGTCGGATCTGGCGGTGCGTTACGGCGGCGAAGAATTTGCCGTGCTGCTACCGGACACCGACATCAACGGCGCGCTGGCGATTGCCGGGCAGATTCGCCGCAGCGTGATCGACAAGCACATCATCCACAGTGGGTCGCCGACCGGTTATCTCACCGTGAGCTTGGGCTGTTATGCGTTTATTCCACACGGCAACGACAGCCCGCAGGTGTTTATCCAGCGCGCGGACGCGGCGTTGTATCAGGCGAAAAATGCCGGGCGCAATCGCGCGGCGGTGTATGCGCCGGAGGAAGGTTTTGCCGAGCTGATGCGGTCGGATCGCTGATTTTATCAATCAATGTAAATCGAAAGTGGGAGCGAGCCTGCTCGCGAAGAGGGCATGTCAGTCACCCTATTTGTTGACTGGTACACCGCTTTCGCGAGCAGGCTCGCTCCCACATTGGTCCGTGATGGACTCAGGACTATCCGGGATGGCTCTTGTTCGTTCAGCTGCCCGTGCCACCGCCCGCACCACCCGTGCCGCCGCCGGCCGAGCCGGTGCCACCGCCCGCGCCGGAACCCGAGCCACTGGCGCCGCCATTGGTGCCCGTACCGGTGCCCATTCCCGAGCCAGTACCGGTGCCGGTGCCGTTATTGGTTCCGCCAGAACCGCTGCCACCCGATGGCGAGCCCGGGGTGTTGTCTGGCGGCATGGTCGAGCTGCTGGCGCCGCCGGACTTGGTGCCCGTCGCATCGGTGCTGTCATTGGCAGCGAAGCTGGCGGCGGACGCCGTGGCGAGCAGGCCGGCCAACAATAACGAAGTGAATTTGCGCGTCATCATGGTACGTCTCCTGATAAAGGGGATTACCTGATATTGGTCTTGCGCACTGAAACCTTGGTGCCCGTCGAGTGACGAGTGGTCAGTCGCCGCGCCGAGTGGCCTACCGTTCTTCTGCAATATTGGCTATTTGCCGAACCACCCCCGGGGACTAACGTAGCCACACATTCAATCGCTACCCCGGAGCCCACCATGCAACCTCGTGCCGATTTCTACACCGCTTCCCCCGATGCCATGAAAGCGATGATGGCGCTGGAAAATGCCGTCTCGAAACTGTCGCTGGAAAAGAGCCTGCTCGAACTGGTCAAGCTGCGCTCTTCACAGATCAACGGCTGCGCATTCTGCATCGACATGCACACCGCCGACGCCATCAAGGACGGCGAAACCCCACGCCGCCTGTTCGCCGTGACGGCATGGCGGGAAGCGCCGTTCTTCAGCGAGCGTGAACGCGCCGCGCTGCTGTGGACCGAGTCGCTGACACAACTGAGCCTGACCCACGCGCCGGACGAAGACTATGAAGCAGTCGCTGCACAGTTTTCGCCGAAGGAACTGGTTGACCTGACAGTGGCGATCAACACCATCAACGGCTGGAATCGCCTGGCGGTGGGCTTCCGCAAACTGCCGCAGGCCTGAGGCATTCACGCTTTTCCCTTGTGGGAGCGAGCCTGCTCGCGAAGGCGACGTGTCAGTCACCATCATCGTTGCTGACATACCGCATTCGCGAGCAGGCTCGCTCCCACAGGGTCCTATTCAATGCCCATCGGAGCTCGGCGTCGTCGGTGGTTGCACCTTGCGCATCAAGAACACCATCACAGCGTGCATTGCTTTGTATTAATACGAAGCATTACTATTCACGCCCCTTTCTCACCACGCCGCCCATCCCCCATGCGCTCCCGCAGATCCGGCTTTTTCGAGCATTACGAAGAGTTGATCGGCACCTGGACTCGGCGCCTGCGCAATCGCGCGCAGGCCGAGGATCTGGCGCACGACACCTTTGTGCGGGTGCTCGAGGCGGATTCGGCGGCGGTGCAGCAGCCGCGTGCGTATTTGCATCAGACCGCACGCAATATCGCTGTTGACGGTTATCGGCGTGAGGACCGGCGGGGCGCCCTGGAGTCGGAGGCGGTCGAGGACACTGCGTCGTCGGCGGGCGATCCGGAGCATTACATGCACGCGATCCAGTTGGCCGATTCCATCGAACGCGCGCTCACCGAGCTGCCGCTCAACTGCCGCAAAATCTTTGTCTGGCAGAAGATCGAAGGCCTGACGCAGGCAGAAATCGCCGAACGCCTGGGGCTGTCCAAGAACATGGTCGAAAAGTATATGATCCGCACCCTGCGCCATCTGCGTGAGCGGCTGGATGGCTTGCAATCATGAGCGCTTGGATCTTTTCATTTTCAGCCGGACAGGACATTCCATGATGGAGACGGGTGATTGCGCCTGTGGGCAAACGGCGGTGCGTGACGAAGCGGCGGCCTGGTTCGTGCGATTGCAGGAGCCGAATGTCAGCGTCGAGCAACGGCAGCGCTTCGAGGCCTGGCTGAACGAGCATGCGCAGCACCGTGAGGAATTCCAGTTGCTGCAAGGCTTGTGGACGGCGGCTGATCTGCTGCCGACGTCGCGTCTTCAGGCGCTTGCGCAAACTCCCCGCCGCGAACGCCGGCCGTTGCTGCGTTATGCCGTGGCCGCGAGCGTTCTGGCCGTGGCGCTGGGGCTTGGCCTGTTCAGTGGTTTGAATCATCCGGGTGGTTACCGCGCCGAATTCGCCACTGCGCCGGGCGAGCGCAAGCATGTGGCGTTGCCGGACGGTTCGCTGATCGATCTGAACAGTCGCAGCCGCTTGCAGGTGCGTTATGAGAAGGATCGACGGCTGATCGAATTGATCGCGGGCGAGGCGATGTTCAGCGTTGAACACGACGCCTCGCGTCCGTTTATTGTCGAAGCCGGCAGCGGCAAGGTCACAGTCACCGGTACGCGTTTCGATGTGCGCCGCGATGCCACGCAGACCCGCGTGGCGGTGGAGCAGGGCACGGTGAAGGTGCAGGGAAGTGCTGCCCCGGACAACCAATTCATCAACCTCACCGCAGGCCTCGGCACGGCGGTCGATGCCCAGGGCAAAGTCCTGCCGGCTTACGCGGTCAACCCGGCGGAACTGACCGCATGGCGCAACGGCAAACTGGTGTTCAACAACGCCAGCCTCGGCGAAGTAGCGGCGGAAGTATCGCGCTATCGCGACAAACCGCTGACCGTATCCCAGCCGAACGTGGCCAGCCTGCGCCTGACCAGCGTGTTCAAATCCGACAACACCGACGCCTTGCTCAAAGCCTTGCCGAGCATCCTGCCGGTGACGGTGCGCACCCTCGCCGATGGCAGTCAGGAAATAATTTCCAGATAGCATTCAGGTTTTTTCCCCGTTCATCGTCTTCCTGTTCAACTGCAACTGGTTTGCATTAACAGCCGCACACTCTTGCGATCCACAGGACTCCGTACGACGTGAACACCACCACAATTCACAATAAAAAATCCCCTTGGTTGCCACTGGCCTTAGCGCTCGCGGTCACCACAGCAATGCCCGCGTTTGCCACTGAAGCCGTTCATATTCGCGCGCAACCGCTGGGCCAGGCCTTGAGCGAACTGGGCCAGCAAACCTCGCTGCAGGTGTTTTTCAGCCCCGAACTGGTGGCCGGCAAACAGGCGCCAGCGGTCGACGGCGACCTTTCGCCAGAGCAGGCTTTGCGGCAGCTGTTGCAGGGCAGCGGTCTCGATTATCAGATCAATGAAGGCTCAGTGACGCTCGCCCCAGCCGCCACCTCCACAGCCAGCAACGGCCCGCTGGAGCTCGGCGTGACCGACATCAAAGTGGTCGGCGACTGGCTCGGTGACGCCGACGCGGCGGTGGTGCAGAACCACCCCGGCGCACGCACGGTGATTCGCCGCGAAGCGATGGTCGAGCAGGGCGCGATGAACGTCAGCGACGTGCTCAAACGCGTGCCCGGCGTGCAGGTGCAGGACTCCAATGGCACCGGCGGCAGTGATATTTCCCTCAACGTCGGCGTACGGGGTCTGACTTCGCGCCTGTCGCCACGCTCGACCGTGCTGATCGACGGCGTACCTGCCGCGTTTGCTCCGTACGGCCAGCCGCAACTGTCGATGGCGCCGATTTCCTCGGGCAACCTCGACAGCATCGACGTCGTGCGTGGCGCCGGTTCCGTGCGTTACGGGCCACAGAACGTCGGCGGCGTGATCAACTTCGTGACCCGCGCGATCCCGGAGAAAACCACCGGCGAAATCGGCACCACCCTGGAAACCACGCAGTACGGCGGCTGGAAACACATTGACACCGCATTTCTTGGCGGCACCGCCGACAACGGCATGGGCGTCGCGTTGCTGTACTCCGGCGTCAACGGCCACGGCTATCGCGAGCGCAACAACGGCAACGACATCGACGACGTGCTGCTCAAGACGCACTGGGCGCCGACCGACCAGGACGATTTCACTCTCAATTTCCACTACTACGACGCCAGCGCCGACATGCCCGGCGGTCTGACCCAGCGTCAGTACGACGACAAACCGTACGAATCGGTGCGTGACTACGACCAGTTCACAGGCCGACGCAAGGACGTGTCGTTTAAGTGGATTCGCCAGATCGACGAGCGCACCCAGGCAGAAATCCTCACCTACTACACCGACAGCTTTCGCGGCAGTACCATCGCTGCGCGCGATCAGCGCACCCTCAGCTCATACCCGCGTTCCTACTACACCCTCGGCATCGAGCCGCGCGTGTCGCGGGTGTTCGATGTCGGCCCGACCACGCAGGAAGTCAGCGTCGGTTATCGCTATCTGAAAGAGGCCATGCACGAAGAATCGAGTCGTCTGGCGCTGGTCAACAACCAGCCAGTAGTCACGCCGACCTCCGACGGCCATGTATTCCAGGATCGCACCGGTGGCACCGAGGCCAATTCGGTGTATGTCGACAACAAGATCGACGTCGGCAACTGGACCATCACCCCAGGCATTCGCTTCGAACACATCAGCACCGATTGGCACGACCGCGCCGTGCTCGACACCGCTGGCCGCCCGGTCCCGGAGAAAAACCGCAGCATCGAAAGCAACGAACCGCTGCCGGCGCTGAGCGTGATGTATCACCTGTCCGATGCCTGGAAGCTGTTCGCCAATTACGAAACCTCATTCGGCAGCCTGCAGTATTTCCAGCTCGGCCAGGGCGGTTCGGGTGACAGCACCGCCAACGGTCTGGAGCCGGAAAAGGCCAAGACCTACGAGATCGGCACGCGCTACAACGATGATGTCTGGGGCGGCGAGGTGACGCTGTTCTACATCGACTTCGATGACGAACTGCAATACATCAGCAACGATGTTGGCTGGACCAACCTCGGCGCGACCAAGCACCAGGGCATCGAAGCCTCGGCGCACTACGACATGGCGGCCCTCGATCCGCGCCTCGATGGCCTGACCGCCAACGCCGGTTTCACCTACACCCGCGCCACCTATGAAGGCGAGATCCCCGGCTTCAAGGGCCGCGACCTGCCGTTCTATTCGCGGCAGGTGGCCACGGTCGGATTGCGTTACGAGATCAACCGCTGGACGTACAACATCGATGGCTTCGCCCAATCGAAACAGCGTTCGCCGGGCACGGGTGTGAATGCGGATGGCAGCTTCAATGGCAACTACATCACTGAAGGCACGGCGGACGGGCAGTACGGCGACATCCCGGGTTACGTGACCTGGAACGTGCGCGGCGGCTATGACTTTGGTCCGCAGGTGTCGAACCTCAAGCTCGGTGCCGGGGTGAAGAACGTCTTCGACAAGCAATACTTCACCCGCTCCAGCGACAACAACTCGGGGATGTATGTCGGCGCACCGCGCACGTTCTTCGTGCAGGCCAGCGTAGGTTTTTAAAGCACAAGATCAAAAGATCGCAGCCTTCGGCAGCTCCTACAGGGGAACGCAAATCCATGTAGATACCGTCTTGAGCCTCACCGGGCAAGCGCAAGTTTCGGGTCATATGGCAGTCCAGACTTGAGCACTCCGTAAACGAAGTGCAGCAGCTTGCGCATTGCTGCGCAGATGATCTGCTTGGGGG